>Ga0182741_1000691_pt1 | contig 48608 bp, 46 predicted proteins | sample eDN5th37CBELigOP_FD_128874 | JGI IMG/M metagenome (GOLD analysis project Ga0182741, IMG submission 128874) | Enriched Organic Plus compost microbial communities from Emeryville, California, USA - eDNA 5th pass 37_C BE-Lig OP (version 2) (version 2) ... | reverse complement strand
CCCGGCGGAGGGCGGTAGCCGCCGCGCGCGCCCGCGCTCGCGCCGAAGCCGCCGAAGGCGCCGAGCCGCCGCATCTCGTCGTACTGCTTGCGACGCGCCGCGTCGCCGAGGACCTGGTAGGCCTCGGAGATCTCCTTGAAGCGCTCCGCCGCCTTCTCGTCGTTGGCGTTGCGGTCGGGATGATGCTTCGCCGCCAGCTTGCGGTACTGCTTCTTGATCTCGTCGCTCGTCGCCGAGGCGGGAACGCCGAGCACCGCGTAGTAGTCCTTGGTCTGCGCCATGGAGTCTCAGTACGGGCTCACCCGTTCCACTGCTTCACGACGACGCGCGCGGGACGCAGCAGCAGGCCATTGAACCGATAGCCCACCTGATAGACCCGCGACACGACGTGGTCGTCCTCCGCGGCGACGGCGGGCTCGGTGGCGACCGCCTCGTGGACGTTCGGATCGAAGGTCTGATCGAGCGGATCGATGATCTCGAGGCCGGCCGCGCCGAGCACCTTGAGGAGCTTGCGCTCGACCATCGCCGCCCCCTCCACGACCGTCGTGGCGTCGGTCGTCGCCGGATCGAGATGCGCGAAGCGCGCGAGATCGTCCAGCGGCTCCAGGACGTGCCGCGCGAGCTCGGCCTGGCCGCGAAACGCCGCCTCGGTGCGCTCGCGCATGGCGCGCTTGCGGAAGTTGTCGTACTCGGCGGCGAGGCGCAGGTACTTGTCGCGCTGCTCGTCGAGCTGGCGGCGCAGCTGGCGGACGTCGTCGCCGACGACGGCGAGATCCTCGTCCACATTCTCGGCGCCCGCGTCACCGAGCTCGCTCACGGGGTCCTCGGCGGCCGCCGCGGACTGCTCGTCTCTCGTCTCGGGCTCGCGGGGATCGCGGGCGTCGCGCTCAGCGTGATCGGTCATGCTCGTTGGATGTCGTTCCCGGGTTCGTACCTGAAGGTGCTCGGCGGCGGTCGGGGAGCGCAACCGCTGTGCCCCGCGCGGCTGCCGAATCGGCCGCGTGCGTCGGCGTGCTCGCCGTCTCGTGGGCGGCCAACTGACGGCGCAGCAGGTCGAGCGCTGCCTGAGTGGCGCGATGCCGGATCTCCTGCCGGTCGCCGACCAGCCCGAGGCGGCGCGCCACGATCGTCCCCGCCGCGTCCACCGCGATCCACACCGTCCCCACCGGCTTCTCGGGCGTCCCCCCGCCCGGCCCGGCGACGCCGGTGATCCCGAGGCCGACGTCGCTCGACAGCCGCGCACGCGCGCCGGCCGCGAGCTGGCGCGCCACCGCCTCGCTCACCGCGCCCTCGGCGGCGAGCACCGCCGGATCGACGCCGAGGACCCCGACCTTCACCTCGTTCGCGTAGGCGATGACCCCGCCGAGCACCACGTCGCTCGAGCCGGGAACGCTCGTCAGGCGCGCGCCGAGCAGCCCGCCGGTACAGCTCTCCGCCACCGCGATCCGGAGCCCGCGGGTGCGACACCGCTCCAGGACGACCGCCGCGAGGTCGGAATCCTGCTCGCCGTAGACGTATTCGCCGATCACCGCACGCAGCCGCCGCTCGGCCTCGTCGAGCAGCCAATCGCCCTCGCGCGCCGCGACGCCGCGCGCCGTGAGCCGCAGGTCCACGCCGTCCGGCCCCGGCAGGTAGGCGAGCGAGAGCGGCTCGAACCCGCCGGTGATGGCGGTGACCAGGTCGGCGAGATTCGATTCGCCGATCCCCGTCGTGCGCAGCGTGCGCGAGACGACCACCGCCGGCGCTGCGCCGGCGCGCGCGAGACGCGCCGCGATCATGGGGACGATGGTGTCGTCGGTCATCCCGCGCATCTCGCGCGGCACCCCGGGAAGCATCGCGACCCACCGCCCGGCCTCGTCCTCGAGCAGGATGCCGGGCGCGGAGCCGTGGGCGTTGCGCAGGAGCTGGGCCCCCTCGGGGACCATCGCCTGCTGCACGTTCGAGATGGGCATCTCGCGGCGGAAGAGCGTGCGCCACCGCTCGCGCATCCACGCCAGATGCGCCTCGTCGAGCCGCATCCCACGGCCGAAGATCGCGGCGATCGACGGCTTCGTCATGTCGTCGCTCGTGGGGCCGAGCCCGCCCGTCGTGATCACCGCTCCCGTGCGGTCGAGCGCGTCGCGCACCGTCGCGGCGATCGCGGTGGGATCGTCGCCGACCGTCGCGCGACGCACGATCTCGACGCCGATCGCGGCCAGCCGCCGCGCGAGATACGCCGCGTTGGTGTCGATCGTGAAGCCGAGCAGCAGCTCGTCGCCGATCGTGACCAGCTCGACGCGATGCGGTGCCGGGATCACGCGCGACCGCGCTTGCGCACCAGCACGCCGCCGTAGCGCTGGAGGTAGAGCACGAGCGAGTACAGCGTGAGCGCGGTCGCGGCGGACATCGTCACGACGCCGACGAAGCCGTTGAACCGGGCGAACGCGTCCCAGGGCCCCTTCCCCCACCAGCGGAAGTGCGACGCGGCGGTCGCCGCCCAGATCCAGAAGTAGGCCGCGCCGACCCACACGAGCTGGAACCCCGTCTTCCACTTCGCGGGGCCGATGGCGGCAATGACGACGCCCCGCCGCGCGGCGTACTGCCGGAACACCGTCATCAGCAGCTCGCGGCCGAGGATCACGATCGCGATCCAGAGCGGGAAGCCGATCTCGCCGAACGGCGAGATGAACGGGAACGCGGGGGGCGACAGCTCGGGGGCGACGAGCGGGAAGGTCTCCTCGCGCACGTGCACGGGTCCGACCCCGAGCGACGGTGCATAGCCCCCGCGCCGCGACTCCATCAGCACGTACATCGGCACGAACGTCGCGACGAGAAAGAGCTTGTCGGCGAGCGGATCGAGCTGCTTGCCGAGATTCGTCACGAGGTTCCGCGTGCGCGCGAGCATGCCGTCGTAGTAGTCGCTCACCGCGACGATGACGAACAGCACGAAGCCCGCCAACCGCAGCGTCCACGAGTTCGCGAACGGCAGCCAGGCCACGAACGGCGACGCGAGAATGCGGCCGACCGTGATCGCGTTGGGGAGATTCACGAGGGAAAGCTAACAGCGGGGACCAGGGGCTGGGGACTGGGGACGATCAGGAGCCAGGGGCTAGGGCACACGCTCGGGAGTGTCCCGAGCGTGTGCCCTAGCCCCTGGCCCCCACCCCCCCGCAGTCAGGCGAGGCTCTTCAGCACCAGCTTCGAGACCGCCTTCAGCGTGTCGAACACCCCGTCGCCCGAGACGGCGACCGCCTCGAAGTAGGGAGCGCGCTCGACCCATTCCCCTGTCGCCAGCTGCTCGACCAGGTTCTCGCCCGCATGGAAGGGATCGGGGGCGACGCGCATCCGGCTCGCCTCGGTCACTTCCCACCCCGGGTTGAGCGCGGACTGCAGCTCGCGCACCGGTGCGGCGTTCGGGAGGTCGCGCTTGTTGTACTGGATGATGAACGGCATGCGGGTCAGGTCGTACCCGTACTCCGCCATGTTGTCGTACAGGTTCTGCATCGCCTCCTGGTTCGCCTCCATGCGCTCGATCTGCGAATCGGCGACGAAGACGATGCCGTCCACCCCCTTCAGGATCAGCTTCCGGCTGGCGTTGTAGTAGACCTGTCCCGGCACCGTGTAGAGGTGGAACCGCGTCTTGAAGCCGCGGATCGTCCCCAGGTCGACGGGGAGAAAGTCGAAGAAGAGGGTGCGCTCGGTCTCGGTCGCGAGCGAGATGAGCTTCCCGCGCGTGTCCGGCGCCACCTTGCCGTACACGTGCTCCAGGTTCGTCGTCTTGCCGCCGAGCCCGGGCCCGTAGTACACGATCTTGCAGTTGATCTCGCGCGAGGCGTAGTTGATCATCGACATGGCCGTTCTCCGTTACTGGAACAGCTTGTCGATCTCGTCCTCGGCGCCGGCGAGAATGCCCTGCCCCGACGACGCACCGGACGCACCGCGCTGGAAGACCGCCCGGAACAGCTTCGTGAGCTCGTCCACGGTGTGCTTCATCTTGAGGCGCACGAGCCCGAGGGTCGTGCGGTTGTCGAAGAGGACGACGAGGATGACCCGCCGCGCGATGTCGGCGAGGTACATCGACTCCTTCTCGCCCTGGTGGAAGAGCGAGGAGAAGTCGGTCTCGCCCACGAGCCGCGCGAGCTGATCGTTCGCGCTGAAGTCCGCCGCCGTGAGCGTCGCGAACGCCGTGGGATCGAACTTCGGCTGTTCGCCGACCGTCGCCACGAGCTGGCCCGTGCGATCGACGAGCAGTGCGCAGCGCGCGTTGCTGTCCTGCAGGAACTTCTCGAGCGACTGCGTGATCGCGCCGAAGTCGTCTTCGGTGAACGACCAACTCGCTGCACCAACCGCCATTGGATCGCCTGCCTAGTCGAGGTAGAGCTTCATGCGCCGCAGCATCCGCTCGCCGCGGCGGCGAAGGGCGGGGCGCGACTCCCAGGTCACATACTCCGAGAGCAGCCGGGCGGCCTCCGCCGACGGCGCGCCGCCCCCGAGATGCCCGAGCGCGGCCAGCCGGCGCCACGGATGGCGCGAGAAGAGGTCGCGGCGGCTGCGATGCAGCTGCGAGCTCCACGCCGCGATCCCGACCGCCAGTCCGCCGATGAATCCGTACACCACGAGCCGCGCATGACGCGCGCTCCCCGTATGGGTCATGCTCTCGAGTCCTCTTTCTTCAGCCGTCGGCCATGGGCGCTCGGCCCTCGGCCATCCGGATTCCGACTCACGTTTCGTAGGGTCCCCGGCCGAGGGCCGAGCGCCGAGGGCCGAGGGCCGTCCAATCACATCTCCCGGCGCGCCGCGATCGCCTGCGCGATCGTGACGCCGTCCGCGTACTCCAGGTCACCACCGACCGGGAGCCCGCGAGCGATCCGCGAGACGCGAATGCCGGTGGAGGCGAGCTGCCGCTGCACGTACAGCGCCGTCGCCTCCCCTTCGAGACTCGGATTGGTCGCGAGGATCACCTCGCGCACCCCGCCCTCACCGACACGCTCGAGCAGCCGGGTGATCGTGAGATCCTCCGGGCCGATCCCGTCGAGCGGCGAGAGACGCCCCCCGAGGACGTGATAGAGCCCCCGGTATTCCCCGGCCCGCTCGATCGCGCCGATGTCCGACGCCTCTTCGACGGCGCAGACCACCATCTGGTCACGCCGGGGGTCCCGGCAGATCTCGCAGAGCTCTCCTTCCGTGAGGTTGAAGCACCGGGCGCACGGCCGGACCCGCTCCCGCAGCGTGAGGAGCGAGTCGGCGAGCCGCCGACTCTGCTCCACCGGCTGCCGGAGGAGGTGGTAGGTCAGCCGGAGCGCCGTCTTGCGGCCGATGCCGGGGAGCTTGGCCAGCTCGCCGGCGAGATCGTCGATCGCCGACATCCCGCCGTCGGGCTCAGAAGGGGAGCTTGAACGGGAGCGGCAGCCCGCCGGTGAGCTTCCCCATCTCGCTCTTGGTCAGCTCCTGCGACTTCTCCTGCGCGCGCTTCTGCGCCTCGGAGAGCGCCACGAGCACCAGATCCTCGAGCATCTCCACGTCGGCGGGATTCACGACGCTCGGATCGATCTTGATGCGCTGGATCACCCCCTGGCCGTTGGCCTCGACGGTGACCATGCCGCCGCCCGCCGAGCCGGTGACCACCTGCTGGGCGAGCTCCTCCTGCATCTTCTGAAAACGTCCCTGCATCTCCTGCGCTTGCTGCAGGAGCTTCATGAAGTCGGCCATGGGTCGGGTGTGGGAAGGTCCGGTGGTAAAGCTAGCGAGGGACTCGGGGCTGGGGGCTAGGGGCTGGGGACTGGGAGCGTCCCGAGGGTGTACACTAGCCCCTAGCTCCTATCCCAACCCCCTGCCGTTTCGCCCCTGCCGTCGTCCCCTCACTCCACCACGTCCAGGTCCAGCGCGTCGATCGCGGCGCCGAGGACGGCGTCCTTGCGGCGGAGGGCAGCGAGCTGCTCGAGGCGCACCTCCTCGTTGGTCAACCGCCGGGGCGCGGCGGCGCCGGAGCTCCCCTCGCGCCGGCGGACGACGAGACGCTGGACGCCGCCGAACCAGGCGCGGAGCGGACCCAGGATGTCGGCCCGCCCGTTCTCCAGCGCCTGCTCGTAGAAGTCATTCGGCTCGTCGAGCTGGATCGAGACGTCCCCTTGCGCGTTCACCGCTACCGGCGAGGCATGGCGGAGCGCGGTCGCGAGCGTCGGCCGCTCGGAGGCGAGCTTCTCGACCAGCTCGTCCCAGCGCGCGACGAGCTGGTTGAGGTCGGGGGGCGCAGCGGCGCCCGGCGAGCGAGGGGCGGCGGGCGGTACGCGAGGGGCTGAGGGCTGGGCGTGTTGGGCGGGAGGCGCGGACGACGGCGGCGGCGCTGCCGGAGCGGACTCCGGGCGACGCGCGGGCTCCGTCTGGACCGCCCGCGTCGGCGGCGTGACGTCGCGCGGCAACGCGGAACGCGGCGATTGCGGCAGATCGCCCCCCGCCCCCCGCCCACCGCCTCCCGCCAGCCCCTTCAGCACCTCCTCCAGCGCCACCGTCCGATCCATGAGCGCCAGCCGCACGAGCAGCGTCTCGATGAGCAGCTGCTGCTGCCCGCTCTTGCGAAAGCGCGGCTCCAGCTCGGTGACGGCAGCCAGCATCCGCAGGAGGTCGGCGGCGCTCAGCCGGTCGCGGCGCGACTCGAGCGCCTCCCGGGCCCGATCGGTCAGCTCCGGCGTCGCCCCGCCGAGCACCACCGCGAGCTGCGCGCGAAGCATGTCGGCGAAGCCGGTGAGGAAGAGGCCGTAGTCGATCCCCGCATCGGCGAGCCGCCCCACCGCCGCGAACACGTCGCCCGCGCGACGCTCCGCGATCAGATCGAGCACCGCGAGGTACTCGTCCTCGGCGACCAGGCCGAGCGCGTCGCGCACCCGGTCCGTCGTCACGCGACCGTCGGCGCCCATCGAGAGCACCTGGTCGGTGAGCGAGAGGGCGTCGCGCATCGAGCCGTCCGCCGCACGGCCGATCATCGCGAGGGCGTCGGTCTCGTAGCCGACCCCCTCGGCGTCGAGCACCGTCGCCAGGCGCGCGCGGATGTCCGCCGCGCCGATGCGTCGGAAGTCGAAGCGCTGGAGCCGGCTCATGACCGGCGCCGCCGCCTGCGCGATCTTCTGCGGCTCGGTGGTCGCGAAGACGAACACGACGCGCGGCGGCGGCTCCTCGAGGATCTTGAGGAGCGCGTTCCACGCCTCGCGCGTGAGCATGTGCGCCTCGTCGACGATGTAGACCTTGTACCGGTCGTCGCCGGAGGGGGCGTACATGGCGCGCTCGCGCAGCTCGCGGGCGTCGTCGACGCCGCGGTTCGAGGCGGCGTCGATCTCGACGACGTCGAGGCTCGTCTCGCCGCGCCAGATCCGCTCGCAGGAGGCGCACTCCCCGCACGGCTCGCCACCGGGCGCCCCGCGCTCGCAGTTGAGCGCCATGGCGAGCACGCGCGCGAGCGTCGTCTTGCCGACGCCGCGCGGCCCGCAGAGCAGATAGCCCTGGGCGACGCGGCCTCGGGCGATGGCCCCCTGCAGCGTCGCGGAGACGTGCGACTGGACGGCGACGTCGCTGAAGGTCTTGGGGCGGTACTTCCGGGCGAGGGCGAGTGACATGGGGTGGGAAATCTAGGCCGGCGGACGGAACGGCGAAACGTGGGGGGGGGGCCGGGGTGGGGTCAGAGTGGGGTCAGACCCCCTCCTCGTAAGTCGTTGATTCTCCGTGCGCAGCGTTTCGCGCCGTCGAACGGGCGCACGTTCCGCGTCACCACCCCTCGCGCGGAATCGATCTCCGCGGATCCGGACGGCGATGCACGCGGATCGGTTCCGCTGGTGATGGAAGCGCGGCGCGCGAGTCGTCATCCGACGGCACGGCGACTCGACGACGCCCTCCCCGCTCAGAGCGCGTCGGCGATCCGGGCGATCTCCTCGGCGTCCTGCCACGCCGCTTCGAGCAGCGCGAGCTCCCCCTCCATCGCGCGGCGCTCCGTCTCCTCGTGCGAGGCCATCTCGAGGGCCAGTCGCGCTTCGTGCGGAATCGTCCTCAGCGTGCCCGTGAGCACGCCGTCACCATCGTAGTTTCGCCGGGCGGCATTCGCCGCCGCCGTCGACGCGATGAGCCGATGTGCCGACTCGTGCTGCTCCAGCATCTCCACCGCCTCCTGCACCGACCGGGACGACGCGCCGTCGGCGTTGAGCGCCGCCGTCAACGCGCCCAGGACGCGCAGCGCCGCCCCACCCTCCAGCACGATCTCGCGTCGTGGTCCGCCGGAGCTCCACCACCGTGCGCGACGCCGCGATTCGTCGTAGGACGGCACCGAGAGCCGCCAGGCATCCGGTGCGTCGCAGATGAGGCGCGCGGAGGAGGCTTGCGTCCGCTTGAGCACGATCGGCGGCCGGCCATCGCCCGCGGGCACGCGAACGAGCCGCCGCATCGAGCGCACCGACTGAACCGAGGTCGCGAGCTGGGCGAACGAGAGGAGACCAGCACCCGCGAAACCAACCGCGCTTCCGAGCGCCGCCCCGAGCACGATCGTCAGGCTACCCACGGAGAGCGCGGCGGCACGTCGTCTCCGCCGCCCGAACTGATCGCCGTAGCGCCACGCCGCGAATTCCCGGCGCATCGGCTTCCCGATCCGCACCAGCTCGAACCGACCAAGGTCGTCGGTGAATCGCGCGAGCCCGACCTGGTCCGTGGCGACGCGGAGCTTCGTGTCGCGGTACAGCCGCTCCGCCGTCTCCATCGCCGCCCACCGCTCCTCGAGCGGGGTGAGGTTCCACCGCTCGCACTTGCGACAGACGACCCAGAGCCGCCCCCTCGCGCCATCGAACGCGAGGCGCCGCCCGACGGGAAAGGACTCGATCAGCGAGTTCCGACCGAGCGCTGACGTGCAGACGAGGCAGCGCGAATACATGGCAGCAGCGAGAGAGCCCCGAGGATCGGGCCGAGGGCCGAGAGCGGTCGGCCGAGGGCTGCCAAAAAAACTGCGCGGGGGCGTCGCTCACCAGAGCTCGCCACCCGCGCAGTGTCCCAGGCCTTTCGAAGCGACGTCAGACACTTCATGCCGCTGCTGCCTGCGGGGCCCTGACGGAGTTAGAAGGCTCACGCCCTCCGGGGCCTGGAACACTTCGGAATCTAGCGGGCCACCGCCTCCCGTTCAACCGCCACGGCGAGCCCGGCGGGCGCGAGCTCGCGCAGCACGCCGGCCACGACCGCGGCCGCCTGAGCCGCGTCGTCCGCGGAGACGTCGAGGTGGGTGACCGCGCGCACCCGGGTCGGCGTCCACACGGTGAGCAGCACGCCGGCCGCCGCCGCGCGGGCCACCACGTCTGACGACGTGACGCCGGCAGGAAGGTCGATCATGACGATGTTCGTCTCCGGCGCGACGACGCGCGCGCCTCCCACGCCGTCCACCCCGCGTGCGAAGGTCGCCGCGTTCTCGTGATCGACCACCAGCCGGCCGAGATGATGCTCGAGGCCATGCAGCGCACCCGCCGCCACGATCCCCGACTGACGCAGCGCGCCGCCGAGGCGCTTGCGGATCGTCCACAGCGCGTCGATCGACGCCGCGCTCCCCGCCACCGCGGCGCCGACCGGTCCGCCGAGCCCCTTGGAGAAGGCGACCATCACCGTGTCGGCGCAGGCGGCGAGCTCGGCGAGCGACGCGCCGGACGCGACGGCGGCGTTCCAGAGCCGCGCACCGTCCATGTGCACCGGAATCCCGGCCTCGCGCGCCACCTCGGCGATCGCGCGCAGCTCGGGGAGCGGCGTCACCTTCCCGCCGGCTCCGTTGTGCGTGTTCTCGACGCAGACGAGTGTCGCGGCGGGCGCGAAGCGTGAGGCGGGACGGAGCGCACCGCGAAGGTCGGCGGCGGACATCACGGCACCGCTCGGCGGAACCGGCCGCACCTGTACGCCGCTCAGCGCCGCCGCGCCCGCGGCCTCCCAGTGGATGATGTGCGCGTCGGCGTCGAGGAGGATCTCGCTCCCCGGCCGCGTGTGCAGCCACACCGCGGCCTGGTTGGCCATCACCCCCGACGGGAAGAAGAGCGCCCCCTCCTTGCCGAGCAGCTCGGCGGTGCGCGCCTCGAGCCGTCGCGTCGTCGGGTCGCCGTCGCGCTCGTCGTCCCCGACCTCGGCCTCGCACATCGCCTGGCGCATGGCGGGGGTGGGACGCGTGACGGTATCGGAGCGAAGATCGATGGTAGCCATGGGGGCGGAAGATAACCCCCTTACGGCCGCTTCGGCTCCCTCACGTCGGTCGTGGGACGCTCGATCTCCGTACGCTTCGTGCCGATCACCGGCTTGTCGATCACGATCGTGTCCCGCTTCGTCCCGATCACCGGGGCGTTCACGGTGTCCACCCTCGTCTTCACGTCGACCTCGGGGATGCGCACCGTCGCCGTGTCCGACGAGATCTCGATCTGCGGGACCTGCACCTGATACTCGTTCTCGCCGGTCTTCTTGCACGCCGCGGCGGCCGCGGCGACGGCGAGGAGCAGGATCACCTCTCGGGACTGCATGCAGCGACCTCGGACTGTGCCTGGACGCGTGCGAGGAGAGGCAACCTTCGGACCTTCCTCCCCTTCACTCCGCCTCGTACAGGATCTCGCGCGCCTGCCGCCGTACGCGCCGCAGCTCGAACACCTGCCCGACCTCTCCGCCGATGATGAAGATGAGGGCGGAGTAGTACACCCACACCACGACGAGCACGAGCGCGGCGAAGGTGCCGGTGTAGAAGGAGCTCGGGCTGACGGAGGCGATGGTGCGGCCGAAGACGATCTTCGCGAGCTCGAGCAGCGAGCTGGCGAACAGCGCGGCGACCATGCAGGTCTGCCAGCGCGCGCGCCGGACGGGGAGGAACTTGTACAGCGAGAAGAACATCGTGACGATGAACGTGAACGCGAGCAGCCGGCCGATCCAGTACTCGATCCCGCCCATCAGCTCGTCGCGCAGGCCGAAGCGCACGAGCATGCTCACGCCGCGCGTGGTCGCGATCGCGAGATAGGCGCTCAGCGCGATGTAGGCGACCATGAGCGCGGACGCGACGACGGTGATCTTGATGTCGAAGATCTTGCCGGCGATGATCCCGCGCTCGGACTCGATGTCGAACACCTCGGCGAGCACGGTGCGGAGCGAGCCGAAGAGCCGCGTCGAGAACCAGACGAAGCCGATCGCGCTGTAGAGCCCCAGCGAGGCACCGGCGCTCATCACGTCGCGCAGGAGCAGCTGCGAGCGGCCGCTCGCGTCCTGCTGCGGGAAGAGGTCGTCGAAGACGGCGGCGATCTGCTGCGACGAGACGTCGGGCGACTTGTTGAGGAACCAGCTCACGCCCGAGACGATGAGGAGGAAGAACGGGATCGCGGCGAGCAGGATGTTGAACGCCACCCCGCCCGCCAGGAAGAGCACGTTGTCCTCGGCGCTATTGTCCCAGACGCGTTTGACGTAGTCGCGGAAGGACCAGCCGAACCGTACGAGAAGGGGGCGCTTGGGCATCCCGTGCGACGCCTCGCGCCCGGCTACAGCTCGGCGCCGCCGTCCCCGACGTCGGAGACGCCGGCGCTGTCGGCCACCTCACTCGCCAGGACGCCGCTCGCCGCGGGACGCGCGACGGTCCCGGGGCGCGGCGTGCGGGCCACATCCGCCCCCGCCTGATACGCCGCCTTGGTCTCGGCGAGCCGGCGCTCCAGCTCGCTGCGCGCCTGCGCCGCCGCCTCGCGCCCCGCCTCCATCGCGCGCGCGACCTGGCGCTTCTTGAGCTCCACCGCCTGCCGCGCGCCGTCGATGCGCGCCTCGACCTTCTGGCGCGCATCCTGGAAGCTGTCCACGACGCTGTCGGTCATGTCCTGCGCCAGCCCGACCGCCGCCTGACCGGCGCGCTCGGCGCGCGTGCGGATGCGCCGGCGCGTCTCGCGCCCCGACCGCGGCGCGAACAGGATCGCGAGCCCCGCGCCGAGCGCGAGCCCGGCGAGAAAGGTTCCGATGCTCCCCTCGTGCTTCTCGATGACGACGTACGGCTCGTCGTCACGCTCGAAATGGCCCATGCCTCTCTCCGTCCCGCTCAGCGGGCTCGCTTGGTCGTCGTCTTGCTCTTCGCGTGGGCGCGCGACGGCGGCGCGCTCTCGCTGCTCTTTCGCGCGGCGCGCGTGGTGGCGTCCGGCAGCCCGTCCGCGACCTCCGGCATCGCGACCGGCACGTCGGCCGCCGCGCGCGCGTGCCCATCGCCCGCACCACCGCCCTGCTCCCCGCCGGTCGCCGGCTCGCCGAGGCAGGAGAGGATGTCGCGCCGGACCTCGGCCTCCGAGACGCTCAGGGAGCGTGCGGTGCGCGCGAGATCGCCGTTGTTCTGGGCGAAGGTGCACAGCACGTACAGCCGCCGCGCATCGGCCGCCGTCGAGCCGGCGGGGATCGATACCACGGCCGGCATCTCGGTGGAGTGGCGCAGGTGGCGCGGCATGATGTCTTCGCGCCGGATCATCGTCCCGCGCGCGAGGATGACCGCGCGCTCGACGGCGTTCTTCAGCTCGCGGACGTTCCCCGGCCAGTGGTACGAGAGGATCCACTCCCACGCCGAGTCGTCGAAGCCGGCCACCTGCTTGCCGTTCTGCTGCGCGTAGCGTCCCAGGAACTCGTTGGCGAGGAGCTGGAGGTCGCCGGTGCGCTCGCGGAGCGGCGGCAGATCCACCTGCACCACGGCGAGCCGGTAGTAGAGGTCCTCGCGCAGCTCCCCCTCGGCGATCGCCTTCTGCAGATCCTTGTTCGTCGCCGCGACGATGCGGATGTCGACGGCGATCTCCTTCTTGCCGCCGAGCCGGCGCACCATGCGCGTCTCGAGGGCGCGGAGCAGCTTCACCTGGATGTCCGGCGACATCTCGGCGACCTCGTCGAGGAAGATCGTGCCGCCGGAGGCGTTCTCGAACGCTCCCGCCTTCTCGTTCACCGAGCCGGTGAACGCGCCCTTCTCGTGCCCGAACAGCTCGTTCTCCAGGATCTCCTTGGGGAGCGCGGCGCAGTTGAGGGCGTAGAAGGGGCCGCGCGCGCGATCGCTCTTCGCGTGCACGGCTCGCGCGACGAGCTCCTTGCCGGTGCCGGACTCGCCGAGGATCAGGACGCTCGCCGTCGACGGCGCGACGGCGTCGATCGTCGCGTACACCTCGCGCATCGCGTCGGACTGCCCCGTGAGGTCGCCGTAGTGCGTGAGGTTCTCGAGTCGGGCCGAGAGCTCCAGGTTCTTCTGCGCCACGGTGTACTGCTCGATCAGCTTCGGGATCTGCGCCTTCAGCTTGTTCAGGCGCTCGGCGTTGAGCGGCTTCTCGATGTAGTCGGCCGCCCCCTCGCGCATCGCCTCGATGGCGGTGTCCGTCGTCCCCTGCCCCGTGATCATGACGAACTCGGTGGGGATCCGGCGCTCCCGCATCGCCTTGAGCAGCGCGATGCCGTCGACGCGCGGCATCTTCAGGTCGGCGAGCACCACCGCGTAGGTGCCCGTCGAAAACATGTCGAGCGCCTTCTGCCCGTCGTCGGCGATGTCCACCTGGTATCCGGCATCCTCGAGGATGGCACCGAGTCCGGTCGTGATCGCCTTCTCGTCGTCGGCGATCAGAATCCTGGCGTTGTGCTTCATGCGTTGTGTGTCCCCGACTCCTGCGTGGATCCGACCGCGCGCGGAAAGACCAGCGCGCACCCCTCGGCGTCGGCGTTCGTCCGAATGCCGATCGCCTCGAGGGGAGCGGTGATGGCAGTGGGCACGGCGATCGCGCCCCCCGCAGCCAGCGTCACTCGTACCACGATTCCATCGCGATCCTCGATCCGGCAGCGGGCGTGCCCCTTCCGCTCGACCGCGGCGAGGAGCGCCGCGGCGACGGCCAGCCGCACGACGTTTCCCCGGGCGCTCGTGGACGCGGCACCCGTCGTCGCGTCCTCGAACTCGAGGCTCCCCCCTTCGACCGCCGTCGACGGCGCGAGCAGCGCGACGAGCCGCGCCACGATCGACGCGACCGCCACCGGCTCACGCACCGGCCGCGCCAGCGCGAGCAGCGCGTCGTTCATGCGGATCAGCGTCTCGAGCTGCTGCGATGCCGACTCCGCGAACCGCTGCACCGCTGCCGCCGGCGCGTCGGGCCGCTCGGCCCGCGCCCGCACCACCTCGAGGTTCACCGACACCCCGTTGAGCGCACCTTTCACTTCGTGTGCCGCGCGCGAGACCACGCGGCCCAGCGTCTCCAACCACAGACGATCGATCTCGGCCCAGACGCCGTTCGCCGGCGACTGGTCCACGCGCTGCTGCTCCCGCTCGATGGTGCTGCTCACTCGCCGGCGTCGGCGTCGTCGTGCGCCGCCGCGGTGAACGACGCCCCCTGCGGCAGCGGCCGATGCTGGACCGGCGCCGTCACGTAGCGCGCGACGTGCTTCGCCGTGTCGTCGACGCCGAGCTGCGTGAACAGGAAGGTGAACTTGTCGTCGTACGCCGTCGCGAGCGTCGCCTTCACGTCCGCCGGAAGCTCCCACAGCCGCCGCTTGAACGGACCGAGCGCCTTCTTGCGCGACTTGTAGAAGAACTGCTCGTCCGAATCGGTCGGCTTCCGCTCGTCCTTGGCGTTCTCCCGGAGCCAGGCGTAGATCTCCTCGCGCAGCGCACGCGGCATGAGATCGTAGAGCATGTTCTGGAAGTTCGTCGCCAGATGGATCTCCGCCGTCTCCACCTTCGGGAAGCGGTCGAACGCCGAATCCGGCAGCGTGGACGCGCCATGCTGCACCGCCCCCGCGAGGCCGTACTCCTCGCGTGCGACTTTCGAGAGATCCTCGAGCGTCTTGAAGTCGAGCGCGACGTCGGCGATCGAGCCATCGGGGAGCACGGTGCCCCCGTGCGACGTCCCCGACTGGACACTGATCTTCGACAGGCCGACCATCCCGGCGGGCTTCGTCCGGTTGAAGCCGTCCATGTACGCCCGCAGCTCCTCGACGGTGGAGTTCGAGGTGCCGACCTCGCCGATCTCGCCGCCGACCGAGATGGTCACCCCCGCGGGCTCGAGCTCGCGCACCGTGCGGAGGATGTCGATCCCGACCTCGTAGTTGAGGCGCTGCTGCTCGTCGAGCGTCGGCTGGTGCAGATCGACGAGCGTCGAGGTGTCGATGTCGATGTTGTAGAAGCCGGCGCCGATCGCCTCGCGCGCCAGCTCCTTCACGCCGTGGACCTCGGCCTCGGGGTCGACCGCGTACTTCTTCGCGTTGACCTGGAAGTGGTCGCCCTGGATGAAGACCGGCCCGCGATATCCCTCGCGCATCGCGGCGGCGAGGAGCACCGCCACGTACTCGGCCGGCCGCTGATCGGTGTACACGATCTCCGAGCGCGCGATCTCGAGGATGAAGGCGCCGGCGTCGAGCTTCTTCGCCGTGCGGAAGATGGCCCGCGCGGTGTCGTAGGTGGCGCCGCGGACGTTGATCGCCGGCACGGTGAAGCCGCCGATCTCGCCCCGCCCGCGCGCCATGTACAGATCATGGATGGACGCGGCCCGGACGCCCACGATCTGCCCGAGCTCCCACACGAGCCAGCGGGCGAACTCGCGCTCGCTGGCATCGCCGAACACCGCCGTCCACACCAGCGCGTCGAGCTTCTCGCTCTGCAGCGCGGCGGGGTCGTCGAGATGCGGCTTGCCATCCCGAAGGAACACCCCCTCCCCGAACGCCGTGTGCCGACCCTGCTGAATCGTCTGGGACATGAGCTGTGTGCAGTGTGCAATGAGCGGTGAGACGCGAGCTGCCGTCCTCGGGAACCTGCCCGGCCCGGTGGGCCAGTGCAAGGCTGCGCGCGGCGAGTCCGGAACCCTCGTCAGACCACGTGGTCAGGGTTGCTCGCAGGTAGCATATTCCATTCCTGACGAGCCTGCTCAGCATCCGCGCGGCCGAGCATCGCGTAGGTGAACTGCTTGCCGAGCTCCACCCCCGGCTGATCGAGCGGATTCACGCCGTAGAGCACGCCGCCGAGGATCGTGGCGACCTCGAAGAGCATGAAGAGCGCGCCCAGGTGCCACGGATCGACCCGATCCAGCTCGAGGGTCATGTTCGGCCGCCCCCGGCGCGCCAGCGCCCCCGCGGTCGCCCGCCGCTCGATGTCGAGCAGCTCTCCCAGGCGGTGCCCGCCGAGATACGCCAGCTCCGGGACGTCACCGTGCAGCCGCGGGATCTCCACGTCGGCGCCCAGTTCGCGCACGGCGACGAAGCAGACGGTCTTGTCCTGCGGCCCTTCCATGAAGAGCTGCACCTGGCTGTGCTGGTCGGTCGCCCCCAGCGCCGCGACCGGCGTCGGGCCGACGTGCGCCCCGTCGCCACGCGCCTTCCCGAGGCTCTCCGCCCACAGCTGGACGAACCAGGCCGCGACGTCCCGCAGCGGGTCCGAGTACGGCATGAGCACGTGGATGCGGCGCCCTGCCCTTACGTCGGCGATCCACTGCAGCACGGCGAAGGTGCCCGCCGGGTTCTTCCCGAGCTCCGGGACCAGGCACCCGGTCGCCATGTGCGCGGCGCCGGCGAGGAGCGCCGCCGTGTCGATCCCCATGAGCGCGGCGGGGAGGAGCCCGACCGGGGTCAGGACGCTGAAGCGTCCGCCGACGGCCGGCGGGATGTCGAGCGCGGCGATCCCCTCCTGCGTCGCGAGCGTGCGCAGCGCCCCCTTGGCCGGGTCGGTGACGAAGACGAGGTGCTCTCGCGCCCGGTCGCCGAGCGTCGCGTCCAGCCGTCCGCGTACCACGAGATACTGCGCCATCGTCTCGGCGGTTCCGCCGGACTTCGAGATGACGATGACGAGGGTGCGCGCGAGATCGAGGCGATCGAGGAGCGCGGCGATCGTGGTCGGGTCGACGTTGTCGAGCACGTGGAGGCGCGGCGCGCCGCCCCGCGCGCGGGCGTCGAGCATGTTCCACCCGGAGGGGCGGAGCGCGGTGCGCAGCGCGATCGGCCCGAGCGCCGACCCGCCGATCCCCAGCAGCAGCACGTCGTCGAACCGCCCCGCGGTGCGCCGCACGAAGTCGGTCGTCTGCGTGTGCAGCGCCGCGTCCCCGGGCAGGTCGAGGAAGCCGAGGATCCCGCGGCGGCGTTGCTCGAGCAGGGCATCCATCACCTGCGGGAAGGCGCGCGTGGCCTCGTCCCAGTCGGAGGGCGCGATCCCGCCGGCCACCACGCCGGACATCATGTTCGTGTAGTCGAGACGGATGGTCATGTGATCGGGCTCGAGCGAGTCGCAGCGGAGCGGGCGACGCCGGCGCCGGCGTGCCGCGCCTAGTCCACGAGGACGGTCAGTCCGTCGTAGGCCGGCGCGACACCGGCGGGAAGTTCGGCCGCGAGGTCGGCGTGGAAGTTGTCGTGCGTCAGGTGCGTGAGGTAGGTACGCTCCGCGCCGACGTCGGCGGCGAGCCGGACTGCCTCGGGGATGCTGAAGTGCGTCGGATGCTCGGTACGGAACAGGGCGTTCACCACCAGCACGCGCACCCCGCGCAGCCGGTCGGTCACGTCGTCGGGGATGCGCTTCGCATCGGTGATGTAGCCGACGTCGCCGATGCGATAGGCGAGGATCGGCAGCCGTCCGTGCAGCACGGGGAGCGCGGTGATCGCCGCGTCGTCGATGCGAAAATGCTGCCACGGCTCGACGACGTGCGGCGTCGCCCGCGGGAGGGAGGTCCCGGGAAGCGGGCGAATGGAGTCGTCGAAGATGTACGGGAAGCGCTGCGCGAGATGCTCCACCGTCTCGCGCGGGCCGTAGATCGGCAGCGCGGCCCCGCGCCGCATGCTGATGGCGCGGAGGTCGTCGATGCCGTGCGTGTGGTCGGCGTGTTCGTGCGTGTAGAGCACCGCATCGACCGACTCGATGCCGGTGCTCAGGAGCTGCAGGCGGAGCTCGGGCGGGGTGTCGATGAGCAGTCGCGTCCCGCCATCCGTCTCGACGACGGCGCCGACCCGGGTGCGCCGATCGCGCGGATCCGCCGAGTGGCAGACGGCGCAATGACAGCCGAGCTGCGGCACCCCGAAGCTGGTGCCGGTGCCGAGAAAGGTGAGCTTCATCAGCTCACGCCGTCTCCACCTTCATCAGGTTGGTCGTCCCCGGCTCGTCGAAGGGGACGCCCGCGGTCACGACCACGCGATCGCGCGCCTGCGCGAAGCCGCGGGCCCGCGCCCGGTCCATCCCCACGCGCACCATCGACTCGTAGTCGTTCTGATGGGAGACGAGCTCCGGCACGACGCCCCAGACCAGCGCGAGCTGCCGGTAGGTGCGGGGCTCGTCGGTGAGGCCGAGCACGGGCACCCCCGGCCGGTGCGACGCGACCACGCGCGCGGTGAATCCGCTCTTGGTGAAGACGATGATGAGCGGGGCGCCGAGGTTGCGGCTCGCCGCCACGCTCGCGGCGGCGATGGCGTGCTCCGTCGCCAGCGTCCCGTGCGCCGGCGCGCGGTCGTCGCGACGGAAGGGTGGCTTGTGGGACTCGATCTCGCGGATGATGCGCGCCATCGCCTCGACCGCGAGGCGCGGATACTTCCCCGCGGCCGTCTCGGCGGAGAGCATCACGGCGTCGGTCCCGTCGAGGATCGCGTTCGCCACGTCGCTCGCTTCGGCGCGCGTCGGCCGCGGATTGTGGATCATCGACTCGAGCATCTGCGTCGCCGTGATGACCGGCCGCCCCATGCGCGTCGCGATCCCGATGATCCGCTTCTGCGCGATCGGGACCTGCTCGAAGGGGAGCTCCACGCCGAGGTCGCCGCGCGCGACCATGACGCCGTCGCTCGCGCCGACGATCTCCTCGATGTTCTCGAGCGCCACGTCCTTCTCGATCTTGGCGACGATCAGCATCCGGCGCGGCACGAGCGTGCGCAGCTCGGCGATGTCCTGCGCCTTGCGCACGAAGGAGAGCGCGAGGTAGTCGAGCTCCTGCTCCACGGCGAACTTCACGTCCTCGATGTCCTTCTCCGTCAGCGACGGCACGGAGACGTGGATCCCCGGGAGGTTCATCCCCTTGTGGCTCTTGAGCGGGCCGCCGTGCAGCACCTTGGCGGTCACGCGCGGCGGGCGCGAGTCGAGGACGACGAGCTCGATGAGCCCGTCGTCCACGAGGATGCGGTCGCCCGCGCCGACGTCGTCCGCCATCCCGGCGTACGTCGTCGGGATCTCCCCCTCGGCCGCCACCTCCTCCGGGGCGAGCACGACGTCCATCCCGTCCTCGAGCAGCAGCGGCGTCGGCAGGTCGCCGATGCGGATGCGCGGCCCCTGGAGGTCGCCGAGGATGGCGATCGGCTTCCCCGCCTCCTCGGCGACGGCGCGCACGTTCGCGATCACCTGCGCGTGCTGCTCGTGCGTCCCGTGCGAGAAGTTGAGTCGGGCCACGTTGAGGCCGGCGTCGACGAGGCTGCGAAGCGCCTCACGGGACGAGCTGGCGGGACCGAGCGTGCAGACGATTTTCGTGCGGCGGTGGCTCAACGATCGTCGAAGTTCAGGATGGCGTGCCATGCTCCGGACGGCCCGGAGCGCTCAGCTGCGACCGGCCAGGTGCTTCCCCAACGACTCCGCCTTGCGCGCCAGTCCGCCGATCAGCGTGTCGTACGACTTCTGGAAGGAGGCGAGCCCCTCGGCCAGCAGCTTGTCGGTCACCTCGTCGATCGAGATCCCCAGCGTCTCCAGCTCGGCGAGCAGCCGCTCCGCCTCGTCGACGTCGCGGTCCACCGTGCGCGCCGTCTCGCCGTGGTCGCGGAACGCGTCGATGGTCGCCGGCGGCATCGTGTTGACGGTGTCCGGCCCGATCAGCGCCTCGACGTACATGACGTCGCGGTAGGCGGGGTTCTTGGTGCTCGTGCTGGCCCAGAGCGGTCGCTGGACGTGCGCGCCGCGCGCCGCGAGCGCCTTCCACCGGGGAGTCGCGAACTCGCGCTGGAAGAGGCGGTAGGCGAGCTTCGCGTTCGCGATCGCCGCCTTCCCCTTGAGCGAGAGGCAGTGCGCGAGCTCCCCGTTCTGCGCTTCCGCGGCGAGCAGGTCGAGCCGCTTGTCGATCTCGGTGTCCACGCGGCTCACGAAGAAGCTCGCGACGGAGGCGAGCCGGTCGATCGGGTGGCCGGCGGCCACGCGATCCTCCAGCCCCGCCATGTAGGCGTCGATGACGCGCCGGTGCGCCTCGACCGCGAACAGGAGGGTGATGTTGACGTTGATCCCCTCGGCGATCAGCCGGCGGATCGCGGGGAGCCCCTCCGTGGTCCCCGGCACCTTGATCATCAGATTCGGCCGGTCCACCTCCGCCCACAGCCGGCGCGCCTCGGCGATCGTCCCCTCGGCGTCGTGCGCGGCCCCGGGGGAGACTTCGATGGAGACGAAGCCGTCGGTGCCGTTGGTCGCGTCGTACACGCCACGGAAGGCATCGCATGCCTCGCGCACGTCGGTCGTCGCGACGAGCTCGAAGAGGGCGTGGGCGTCGGTCTCGTCGGCGGTGCGGATCTGCTCGTCGTACGCGGTCCCCTCGGCCAGCGCCTTCTCGAAGATCGTCGGGTTCGACGTCATCCCCGTGAGGACGTCTTCGCGGATCCGCCGCGCCAGCTCGCTGCCGTGCAGCGTCGCGCGATCTATGAAGTCCAGCCAGACGGACTGCCCGGCCTCGTGCAGCCGCTGGAGTCGGTTCGTCGTCATTCGATCGATTCCCGCTGTGAGTAACGGCACCCGCGCGTCCGCGCGGCTCCAGGCGGGGAATCTACACTGTCCGCCCGCCGAGCGCCGACCCCTGGCTGGTGGGGACCGAGGTGGGGTCAGAGTGGGGTCAGAGTGGGGTCAGAGTCGATGCGCGTAAGTCCTTCGCCGACGAGATTCGTCCGGCGCCCCGAGACCGATCCGTGGCAATCGACGCCGGGCCCGGGTGATTCCCCCGCCCCACCCGCGGAGGCTCGTCACGCGTCCCCGGTCGGACGCCGCGCTATCGCGCCACCCAGTCGGTGCTCAGCTCGACGGTCCCCCAGGCCATGCGCAGCACGCCGCGGCCGGCGCCGCTCGGCACGAGCCAGATCGTGAAGCTCTCCGCAGGCTCGCGCAGCGTGCGCGTGCGGAGATCGACGCGCGCGAGATCCTGCTTCGGATCGTACTCGGTCCCCCACTGACCGGACTGCCGATTGATGACGAGCTTCCACCCGGCGCGCGTGGGGAGGGTGTAGAGGGTGTACTTCCCGCGTGGGACGCGCACGCCGCCGAGGGTGAGGTCGACGTCGGTCGAGAGCGTGGTCGCCGCGTTGGCGCCGGTGCGCCACACCCGGTCGTAGGGCACCACCTCGCCCACCACCTGCCGGCCACGCGCGTGCGGCTGCCCGTAATCGATCCAGATCGTGAGCGGGGTGCCGTTCCCGCCGCGGCGGAGGGAGACGGTCGTGCGCGCACGGCCGCTCGGCTCCGTCTGCAGGGCGCCGCTCGGCTGCTGGCCCTCGACGACGGCCGGCGCCACCACGGCGAGCATCAGCGCGGCCACCCGCGCCCACCGGCGGGGGCTCATCGAGCCCCCGCGTAGTAGATGCGCCAGATGCGTCCCATGGCGTCGTCGGCAACGAGCAGCGAGCCGTCGCGCATCTGCGCGAGCCCGGTCGGACGATGCCGCCGCACCGCACCCGGCGCCTGATTCGCCCGACCGTTGCTCAGCACCTCGGGAGAGACGAATCCGTCGGCGAACACCTCGTAGCGGCCGCTCGCCCGGCCGCCGGCCATCGGCTGGAAGACGACGTTGAACCCCGCCTGCGGCAGCGGCGCGCGGTTCCAACTGCCGTGGAAGGCGATGAACGCACCCTGCCGGTAGCGCGCGGGGAACGAAGTCCCGGTGTAGAAGAGGAGGTCGTTCGGCGCCCAGTGGGCGGGGAAGGTGCCGACGTTGGGGGTGGTCGAGCTGCAACGTCCCACCGTCTTCGCATCGCCGCCGTACTCCGGCGCGAGAACGCGGCGGCCGGCGACCGTGTCGAAGTAGCAGTAGGGCCAGCCGAAGTCGTTGCCGCGCGCGACGCGGAGCATCTCCTCCGCCGGCGACTCGGCGCTGCGGACGGAGTCGTAGAGTGCGGGCCAGTTCTGGTAGAGCTGGTCGCGGCCGTGCTGCATCACGTAGAGCGCGCCGTCCGACGGGTTCGTGGTGATGGCGACCGCGTTGCGGATGCCGGTGGCGAACCGCTCGCCGCTCGCCTGCGTCTGCCCCGTCCTGTTCGCGTCGAAGCGCCAGATCCCCGCGCGCGTCTCGAGCTCCACGCACGGGTCCACCCCGCGCGAGCCGGATTGCCGATCCTGCTCCTGACAGGCGTTGGTGCGCGAGCCGATGTTCACGTAGAGCGCGCCGTCGCGACCGAACACGAACGTCTTCGCCTGATGCCCGCCGGCGGGGAGGGCGGCGACGATGGTGTCCGCGTCGCCACGGGGCTCGAGGGCGTCGTCGGGCCAGGTGAACCGGAGGATGGCGGTGCCGTTCTCCGTGTAGACCGCATTCGGGCGCAGCTCCACTTCCGAGGCGCTGAAGCTCCCCGTCTTGATCCGCATCTCCGCACGGCCGTCCCCGTCGGCGTCGCGCAGCACCATCACGCCGCCGGGGATGCGGTTCGCTCCGCCGCCCCGCCCCGTGAGCGCGACGAAGACGTCGCCGTTGGCACGGACCGCGAGATGGCGCGGTCCGGGGAGGCTGTCGGCGAACACGGTCGCGCAGAAGCCGGTGGGGAGCGTGAGGCCGCCGTTGTCCGGCGCGCAGCGGACGGCGTCCGATCGCTGCGCCGCGGCGGGTGAGACGGCGACGGCCGCGAGCGCGAGCGCGGCGAGGGCGGGCCCCAGGGTGAGTGATCTCATGTCCGTTCGTGTCGCGGTGATTCGCTGCCGAGGAAGCGTCCGGTCCGGCGCGTCATATCCTGCCCGGCGCGCGCGGTCGGATCAAGTCCGCCGGCGCGGATTGCCGGCGCGACACGGCGGATCGCCCCGCCCCGTATGGCATGGAGTCCGTCCGCGGAGGGGCCGGGCGCTCCGATTCAAACCCCCGCGCGCCGGCGGGTGTCGGATCGCTGACACCCCGACACTCGCATTCGAACGGAGGATCCATGTCCCGCCTTCGCGTCCCGCGTTCCACCCTGCTCTTCCTCACCGCGCTGCTCGTGGCGGCCCCCGCCCGGGCCCAGCGCGCCGCGCAGCCCGCGACGCCGCCGAGCACCGAGGAGTCGATGCGGGACTGCCGGCGCGATCGGTGGAACGACGACCGGGAGCAGCACTGCGAGGTGCGGGAGTATCGCCTGGCGACGCCGAGCCGCCTGCGGATCGACGCGGGACCGAACGGCGGCGTGCGCGTGCGTGGGTGGGATCGCAACGAGGTCCTCGTGCGCGCGATCGTCCGCACCGAGGCCCGGTCGATCGAGGAGGCGCGCGAGCTGGCGACCGAGCTCGAGGTGATCACGAGCAGCGGCGACGTCCGCACCGAGGGGCCGCGCAGCAGCTGGAGCTCGCGCCGGCGCAGCTGGTCGGTGAGCTACGAGGTGTGGGCGCCGCGACAGATCGACATCGACGCCGAGTCCACCAACGGCGGAGTCCATCTGACCGACGTGCGCGGGCGGCTGCGCGCGGAGACGACGAACGGGGGCGTCCACCTCTTCGACGTCGCCGGCGACGTGCGGGCCCGCGCGACGAACGGCGGGGTGCAGGTCGAGATCGCGCGCACCCGCTGGGAGGGGACGGGGCTCGACGCCCAGACGACGAACGGCGGGGTGACGCTGACGCTGCCGAACGACTTCAACGGGCGGCTCGAAGCGGAGACGACCAACGGGGGGTTCCGCATCGACTTCCCCATCACCCTGCAGGGGCGCATCGGCAAGCACATCACGACCACGCTCGGGTCGGGCGGACCGCTCGTGCGCGTGGCGACGACGAACGGCGGCGTCACGATCCGCCGGCGGTGAGCGGGCGCTGAGGGCGAGCACGAGCACGGGGCGGCGGCGGCCGGAGCGCGGACGCCGCCGCCCCGTCCGTCTCGCCGAGCGCCTCAGTTCTTCTTGAGCCCCGGCGCCGGTTCCAGCTCGGCGCCTCCGCTCCCCGCCGAGCCGAACTTCGGCGCGGTGAGCTTGCCGGTCGTCGTGTGCGGCGGATTCGGCTCGTCCTCGTCCCGATGCCGCGGCTGCCGCTCCTCGTGCTCGTCGCGATCGGCCGTCCGGTCCGCATCGCGCGGCGCTCGGTCGTTCGGGTCTGGTATCCGTCGATCCATCGCTCCCTCCGCTGGCGTCATCCTCACGCTGAAGGCAGATCGCATGCCCTCGGCGGGGGATCGTGCGCGACGGGGCCCGTCCGGCGAGCCATTATTCTTCGGCATGCCGATCGAGCTCCGCGAACTGCACGGCCCCGCGATCGAGCGCGTCATCCCATTGCTCGCGCTCGCCGAGCCGCAGGAGGAGGCGCTGCGCTGGGGGCTCGCGCATCTGAGCGACACCGTCTACGCGGTCGAAGACGACGGCGTGCTCGTCGGGGCGGTGAGCATGCGCTGGCGAGGCGAGCCGGCGGAGATCGAGGAGCTCGCCGTGGCCGAGACGCGGCAGGGTCGCGGCTACGGCCGCGCGATCGTGGAGGCGATCATGGCGGAGGCGCGGCGTCGCGGCAAGCGCGCGGTGGACGTCGGCACGCCGAACGCCAGCATCGGCAACATCGCCTTCTATCAGAAGTGCGGCTTCCGGATGGAGCGCATCCGGCGCGACTACTTCGCCTACTACGAGCACTACTACGGCGGCGCGCGCGTCGAGAACGGGATCGAGGTGCGGGACCTGGTGATGTTTCGGAGAGCCGTGGAGTGAGGCGTGATGCGTCCTCGGAGCGTTGCTCGGCGCCCGTCCGTCTCACGCGCTGCCGCTCAGGCGCTCCCCGATCTCCTCCACCCGCTCGAACATCAACTCCGGTCGTCGCGCGCGCAGCGCCTCCGGCGTCGCGTAGCCCCAGGTCACACCGCCGAAGGCGATCCCCTCGGCATGCGCGGCCTCGAGGTCGCGGATCTCGTCGCCGATCGCGATCGCGTCCGGTCGGGCGGCCCCGGTTCGCGCGAGCGCGCGACGGAAGTAGCGCCGCTTTCCGAACACGGACCCCCCGCAGCCGTAGTACGCGACCTCGGCGGCGAGCCGCGGGCCGAGCACCTGCCGGATCGTCGCTTCCGCATTCGAGCTGACGATCGCGATCGTGACGTCAGCCGCGCGCAGCCGATCGAGCATCGCCTCGACACCGGGGAAGATCCGCATGCGCGCGATCTCCTGCGCCATGCGCCGCCGCACGAACGCCGCGATCATCGGCGTCTTCCAGATGGGCAGCCGGATGCGTGCCGCGATCTCCCTCGGCGCCATCCCCCGCAGCGTGTCCAGATCCAGGCCGTCGAGCGACTCGAAGCCGTAGCGCGGTGCCGCGTCGTTCATGGCGCGCAGGAAGGCCGGCAGCGTATCGGCGAGCGTGCCGTCGAAGTCGAAGATGGCGAGGCGGTAACTCACAGGGAGCTGGGACTCTGGACTCGGGAGAGCGCGCGAACGCGGTGCACTGGCACGCTGTCACGCCGTAACGCCGTCGAACCGTCAACCACCGTTCCCGCTCCACGCCGCGTACATCGTCCCGCCGTACCGCGACCGGCGGCGTCCCACCTCGCGCGGTGCGGTGAGCCCGGCCTCGTCGGCGAGCGCCTCGAAGCGCGCGAGCGAGACGGGGTACGGCACCCACCGGCTCGGCGCGCGGTTCTCGTACTCCACCAGCACGATGCGCCCCCCGGGAACGAGCATGCGCGCGAGGCGTGCGAGCAGCGCCCCCTGCTCGGTCGCGGGGACGAAGTGCAGCGCGTTGGCGAGGAGCACGCCGTCGAGCGGAGGGAGCGCGAGCGGCGCGGTGAAGTCGGCGGCGATCGCTTCGATCGTCGCACCCGCGGGGCTCGTGCGCGCGAGCGCCGTGAGCGCGCGCACGGCGGATGGCTCGCGATCGACGGCGAGGACGACGCCGCCGGCGCCCAGCAGCTCGGCGAGCGCGCGCGTGAACGTCCCCTCCCCCGCGCCGAGCTCCGCCCACCGCCCCCCTGCGCCGACCGCCGGCGCGATCAGCCGCTGTGCATCGCGCCAGTTCATGCGCTCACCACCCGCGATGCTCCATCCGCCGCAGGATCTCGGCGCGATACTCGGCGGTCGTGCGGCGGGTGCGGCGGAGCGGGTTGGGGAGGAGCGCCGCGAGGCCGGCCGACTGCGCACGCGACAGCGCGCGCGCCGACGTGCCGTAGTGCAGCCGCGCCGCGGCCTCCACGCCGAAGATCCCCGGCCCCCACTCGACGTTGTTGAGGTAGAGCTCCAGGATGCGCTCGCGACCCAGGATCAGGTGCGCCGGCAGCGCGAGCGTGAGGTCGTAGAACTTGCGCACCGGGTTCCGACAGGTGCAGCCGAACAGGTTCTTCACGAGCTGCTGCGTGATCGTCGAGGCGCCCCGCACCCCCTCGCCGCCGAGCGCGTCGCGCCCCGCGTGCCACATCGCGCGCAGGTCGTATCCCCAGTGCTGATGGAAGCGGCCGTCCTCGGCGACGACGAGCGCATGGGGCATGTGCGTGGAGATCCGCGCGAGCGGGACGGCGCGATGCTCGGGCGCGTACGGGCGCCGCGCCACCAGCGCCTCCAGCCGTCGCTCGAGCTGCACGCCGGTGATCGGCGGGTCGGCGAACCGATACGCGACCAGCAGGAGGACGCAGACGACGTAGTAGCCGGCGAGCAGCCGCAGCGCGACGCGCACGGCCCGGCGCGCGACGAGGCGCCAGCGCGGCACCGGCTCGCTCGCCCGCGCCGGCGGTCGCAGCGGCTCGAGCGGGATGCCGTTCGCGATCGTCATCGCCGAGTACTCGAGCGCGGCGCGCGCACGTCGCTCAGGCGGGGGGCGCGTCCTCGACGAGCGCCTCGATCCCCGGCCACGCCGCGCGGTTGTAGCGGAGGATCGTCCACAGGTAGTGCGCGCCGTCGCTGCCGAAGCGCTCCCGCACCACCTCGACGCCGCGGCGCACCCCGGCTTCGTCGGTGTACGGCGCCTCGAGCTCGTCGTCGATGCGACCGCCCTCGTGCTTCACGCCGGCCGCGTCGAGAAACGCCGTCTGGATCTCGGGCTGGATCTCGACGTAGAGCAGCAACAGCAGATCCGCCTCGTCCTCCGGCTTCTCGGCGCGGCGGCGCACGACCTCCTGCGCGAGCTTGTCGGCGGGCCAGCTCTGGAGCGTCACGGGGCGGAAGCCCCCCGGGAGCGCGGCGAGCCGCTGGATGTACAGCGCGCGCACCTCGCGGCTCGAGGCGATCGCGTGCTTGAGGAGACGGTGACGGCGCTCGGCGGGGAGCGCCCGGTAGGGGGTCGGATTGGCCATGGCGGACAAGCTAACGAACCGGTGGCGCGGGGCGTAGAATGACGGCGCACGCGCTGACTGCTCCCGGCTCTTGGCACTCGATTCCCGCGCTTCCCTCCTTCCGCTTCCCGCCTCCCGTGACCTCACGCCGCGACTTCCTCAAGACATCCGCCGTGGCCGCCGCCGGCGCCGCGGTCGGCAGCCAGCTCGTCTTCCCGGACTCGCTGCTCGCCGCGACCCGCCCCGCCCCCACCCCGGGCGACCCCGCCGTCAGGGAGCTCATGCAGGTCGCCCTCGACGTCGCGAAGAGCGGCGGGGCGTCGTACGCCGACGTGCGCGTCGCCGCGCGACGTCAGCAGAACGTCGGCACCCGCGACCGCATCGTCACCAACGTCGGCGACACCGACACCTTCGGCCTCGGCGTGCGGACGCTCGTGGACGGCGCGTGGGGATTCGCCGCGACGAGCAACCTCACCAAGGACTCGGTCGCGCAGGTCACGCGCCTCGCGCTCGAGCAATCGAAGGCGAACCGCGCGAGCCAGGTGAAGCCGGTCGTCCTCGCGCCGACGCCGGGCAACCAGGTGGGCGAGTGGAAGAGCCCCATCAAGGTCGATCCGTTCACCGTCTCGATCCCCGACAAGGTCGCCCTCCTGCTCGCGGCCAACGAGGCGGCGCTCAGGGTGAAGGGCGTTCGTCAGGTCAGCTCGAACATGTTCTTCCTCCGCGAGGAGAAGACGCTGATGACGAGCGACGGCTCCTATCTCGTGCAGACGATCTACCGCACCTCGCCGGGAATGAACATCACCGCGGTGTCGGCGGACCGCAGCGACTTCCAGAGCTTCCAGAGCAACGAGATCGCGCCGATGGGGCTCGGCTACGAGCACGTGCTCGACGCGAAGCTCGGCGAGCGCGCGGAGGGGTGGGCGAACCTGGCCGTGCAGAAGCTCTCGGCGAAGTCGGTGGAGCCGGGGCGCTACGACCTCCTGCTCCATCCCTCGAACCTGTGGCTCACCGTCCACGAGACGATCGCGCACCCGACGGAGCTCGACCGCGCGCTCGGCTACGAGGCCAACTACGCCGGGACGAGCTTCGTCGCCCCGCCCGAGGAGGTGCTCGGCACGCTCAAGTTCGGCAGCGACATCATGAACGTGTTCGGCGACCGGGAGCAGCCCGGCTCGCTCGGCGCGATCGGCTGGGACGACGAAGCGGTCAAGCCGACGCGTTTCGACATCGTGAAGGACGGGATCTTCGTCGACTACCAGACGACGCGCGAGCAGGCGTCGATGCTCGACTGGTACTACACGAAGATCGGGAAGCCGACGCGCAGCTACGGGTGCTCGTACGCGCAGAGCTGGGCGGATGTGCAGTTCCAGCGGATGCCCAACGTGTCGATCGCGCCGGGGACGAACGACTACGTCTGGGAGGACATGATCGCGCAGATGGACCGCGGGATCGCGATCGTCGGCGACGGCTCGTTCTCGATCGACCAGCAGCGCTACAACGGCCAGTTCGCCGGCCAGGTCTTCTACGAGATCCGGGGCGGCAAGATCGTCGGCATGCTCAAGGACGTCGCCTACCAGTTCCGCACGCCGCAGTTCTGGGGGTCGATGAAGGTGATCGGCGGCCCGCGCAGCTACCACCTCGGCGGCGCGTTCGGCGACGCGAAGGGGCAGCCCGGCCAGAGCAACTCGGTGAGCCACGGCTGCACGCCGGCGCTCTTCACCCAAGTCAACATCATCAACACGGGACGGACGGCGTGAGCGACCTCGCCCCCACCTCACTCTACGCGCCGGTGGACATCCTCTCGCGCGCCCAGGCGCAGGAGATCGCGCGCCGCGTGATCGCCAACTCGCCGGCCGAGGAGACGCGCGTCACCATCAACAGCGGCGCGCGCGCCGACACGCGCTTCGCGCTCAACCAGGTCACGACGAGCGGCGAGAACCGCGACACCTCGGTCACGATCACCGCGATCATGGGCAACCGGGCCGCCAGCGTCACGACGAACCGGCTCGACGAGAAGAGCCTCGCCGACGCGGCGCGACAGGCGACGGAGATCGCGAAGCTGGTGCCGCCGAATCCCGAGCGCATGCCGGAGCTGGGCGCCCAGCGGTATCCGGCGCCGAAGGAGCGCGCGGTCACCATGCCCTCCCCCACCGAGCGCGCCCAGGCGGCAAAGCAGGTGACGGAGCGGGCCCGCGCGGCGGGGCTCGTCGCCACCGGATTCATCGAATGCCGCGCCGGCGCGAGCGCGCTCGCGAACTCGAAGGGGTTGTTCGCCTACGACGCCAGCGCCGCGGTGACGATGACCGCCACCGTCCGCTCTCCCGACGGCACGGGGAGCGGCTGGGCGTGCAGCGACGGCCACGCGTTCGAGGAGATCGATGCCGCGCGCGTCGGCGCGATCGCGGTCGAGAAGGCGCAGCGCTCGCGCAACCCGGTGGCGATCGAGCCGGGGCGCTACACGACGATCCTCGAGCCGACGGCGGTCGGCAACCTCGTGCGCTTCGTCGTGCAGGCGATGCAGGCGCGCGGCGCCGACGAGGGGCGCTCCTTCTATTCGAAGCCGGGCGGCGGCAACAAGATCGGCCTCAAGGTCGTGGACGAGCGGGTCACGCTCGTCTCCGATCCGGCCGACGCCGCGACGATGACCGGCGGCTACGACGGCGACGGCACTCCGCTCGAGCAGGTGACCTGGATCGAGCACGGCGTCGTGAAGACGCTGAACTACGATCGCTTCTGGGCGCGCCGCCAGGGGCTGGAGCCGACACGCGCCCCCGGCGGCGTGCTGCGCATGCTGGGCGGGGACACGAGTCTCGAGCAGATGATCCGCAGCACGGAGCGCGGCATCCTCGTCACCCGCTTCTGGTACATCCGCCCCGTCGATCCGCGCACGATCCTCTACACGGGGCTGACCCGCGACGGGACCTTCCTCGTCGAGAACGGCCGGGTGACGCGCCCGCTCAAGAACTTCCGCTTCAACGAGTCGCCGATCTTCTTCCTCAACAACCTCGAGGCGATCGGGCCGACGGTCCGCGTGAACGCCTCGGAGAACCTCAGCGCGGGGGGCGCGACGTACATGCCGCCCATCAAGGTGCGGGACTTCACCTTCTCGTCGCTCTCCGACGCGGTGTGACGGTTTGACGGATCGACCGTTCGCCGGTTTGATTGCCCGTACGGGGTCACACCGTCGAACGGTCCAATCGTCCATCGCAGTTTCGTGTCCGAGTCCGCTCCCGCTGCCGTCTCCTTCGTCCTCCAACTGGGGCGCGCGCTCCACCAGCACGGGGAGTCGGCGCAACGGCTCGAGGACATCCTCGTCGCCACCTCGGCGCGCCTCGGCCTGCAGGGGGCGCAGTTCTTCTCCACGCCGACGTCGATCCTCGCGACCTTCGGCCCACTGGGCGAGCAGCGGACGCACATGCTGCGCGTCCAGCCCGGCGACGTGAACCTCGGCACGCTCGCGGCGCTCGAGCAGGTGTCGCTCGAGGTGGCGCAGGGACGCCGCACCCCGCAGCAGGGCTCCGCCGCGATCGCCGCGCTCGAGGCGGCCCCGCCGCGCTACGGGCGCGCGCTCACCACGCTCGCCTTCGGCCTCGTCTCCGCCTCGGCGGCGCAGTTCCTCGGCGGCGGCGTGCGCGAGGTCGCCGTCGCCGGGATCCTCGGCATCGGCCTGGGGCTCTTCTCGATCTTCGCCGAGCGACACCCGCGCGTCGGGCGCGTCTTCGAGTCGCTGGCGGCGTTCCTCCTGAGCTTCTCCGCGGTGGGGCTCGCGCATCTCCTCGGTCCCCTCTCGGTGCTCGTCGCGACGCTGGGCGGGCTGATCGTCCTCATCCCCGGACTCACGCTGACGACGGCGATGACGGAGCTGGCGACGCGGCACCTCGCCTCGGGCACCGCACGGCTGAGCGGCGCGTTCATCACCTTCCTCGGCATCGCCTTCGGCGTGGCGCTCGGCAATCGGCTCGGCGGCGCCCTCTTCGGCGCGCCGCCGGTGGTGGAGGCGACGCGGCTCGCCGGATGGCCGGCGATCGCCGCGCTGCTCCTCGCGCCGCTCGCCTTCATCGTCATCCTGCGCGCCGAGCACCGCGATGCGCTCTTCATCGTCGGCGCGGGCGTCATCGGCGTGCTCGGCGGCCGGCTCGGCGCCGCCACGCTCGGCGTCGAGCTGGGCACCTTCGCCGGCGCCTTCGCCGTCGCGCTGGCGAGCAACTCGTTCGAGCGGCTGCGCAGGCGGCCGGCGGTCGTCGTGCTCGTGCCGGGGATCCTGCTTCTCGTGCCCGGGAGCGTCGGCTTCCGCAGCCTGACGTCGCTGATGGAGCGCCACGCCGTCGCCGGCGTCGAGACGGCGTTCAGCATGATCCTCACGGCCATCGCCCTCGTCGCCGGGCTCCTGATCGCCGAGGTGGTGGCGCCGGAGCGACGGCTGCGCGGCGACACGAAGCGCCCCGTCACCGGGGAGTTTCCCGCCCCGGTCGATCGCGCGTGACGGGCGAAGGTGCTGCACCGCGTGCAGATTGTGATTCGTCCCGATGCGCCGGGAACATCGAGGCGGCAGCGTCCACCAGCGCCGTCGCCGGCTGACCTTCACCCCTCATCTCCGATGCGTATCCGGCCTCTCGCCACGCTCGCGCTCCTCGCGCTCCCCGCTCTCGCCCACGCGCAGCAGCAACAGCAGCAGCGCGCCGATCTCGTCCTCCTCCACGGCGACCTGTACACCGTGGACTCCCAGCGACCGCGCGCCCAGGCGCTCGCGATCCGCGGCGACCGCATCGCCGCCGTCGGCAGCGACGCCGAGATCCAGCGCTGGGTCGGCGCCGGCACGCGGGTGATCGACCTGCAGGGACGGATGGTCATGCCCGGCTTCATCGAAGGGCACGGCCACTTCCTCGGCCTCGGCGAGTCGAAGCTGGTGCTCGATCTGACGACGGCGAAGAGCTGGGACGACATCGTGGCGCAGGTGGCGGAGGCGGTGCGCACCGCGCCGGCGGGCGCCCTCATCGAGGGGCGCGGCTGGCATCAGGAGAAGTGGGAGCGTCCCCCGCAGCCGAACGTCGAGGGGGTGCCGCTCCACGCCTCGCTCGACCGCGTGAGCCCGAACAACCCCGTCGTGCTCGGCCACGCGAGCGGCCACGCCTCGTTCGTGAACGGGGCCGCGCTCGCGCTCGCGGGGATCACGCGCGATACGCCGAATCCGAACGGCGGCGAGATCGTGAAGGACGCCACCGGCGAGCCCACCGGTCTGCTGCGCGAGACGGCGCAGCGGCTGATGGGCGCGGGGCTCGCGAAGCTCCCCCGCCCCACCCGCGCCGAGCAGCACGCGCGCTTCCGCAAGATCGTGGAGCTCGCCGGCGCCGAGGCGCTCGCGCGCGGCGTCACGACCTTCCACGACGCCGGCTCCAGCTTCAGCGCGATCGACGGCTTCAAGCAGCTCGCCGAGCAGGGGCAGCTCCCGGTGCGGCTGTACGTGATGGTGCGCGGCGAGAGCGACTCGGCGCTCGACGCGCGGCTGCCGAACTACCGGCTGGTGGACCACGCGAACGGGTTCCTCACGGTGCGCTCGATCAAGCAACAGATCGACGGCGCCCTCGGCCCGCACGGCGCCTGGCTCCTCGAGCCGTACACGGACCTGCCGACGAGCCGGGGGCTCAACCTGAAGCCGATCGACGCCTTCGAGAAGACGGCGCGCATCGCGATCAAGCACGGCTTCCAGGTCAACACCCACGCCATCGGCGACCGCGCGAACCGCGAGGTGCTCGACGTCTACGAGCGCATCTTCCGCGACCACCCCGACAAGCGCGACCTGCGCTGGCGTGACGAGCACGCGCAGCATCTCGATCCGTCGGACGTCGCACGCTTCAAGCAGCTCGGCGTGATCGCATCGATGCAGGGGGTGCACACGATCTCCGACGGGCCGTGGGTGCCGAAGCGGCTCGGTGAGGCGCGCACGAAGAGCACGTCGTATCTCTGGCGCTCCCTCCTCGACGCCGGCGTGGTCGTGACGAACGGCACCGACGTCCCGGTCGAGCGGATCGACCCGATCACGAGCTACTGGGGCTCGGTGGCGCGCAAGACCGCCGACGGCTCGGTGTTCCTCCCCGGGCAGCGGGTGACGCGCGCGGAGGGGCTCGCCGCCTACACGCTCAACAACGCGTACGCCGGCTTCGCGGAGAAGACGCTCGGCTCGCTCACGCCCGGGAAGTACGCGGACGTCGTGGTGCTCTCGAAGAACATCATGACGATCCCGGAGGACGAGATCCCGAGCGCGCAGGTGGACCTGACGATCCTGGCGGGGACGGTCCGCTACGAGCGCGCCGCCGTGCGCCCCTGAGACTGCCGGTGACCACGTCCCGCCTCCTCCCCGTCGTGGCGCTCGCGCTGGCCGCGAGCGCCACGCTCGCCGGCGCACAGCCGCGCTGGTATCGCGGCAACACGCACGTGCACACCACCGAGTCCGACGGGAACGGCACGCCACTCGACGTCGCGCGCTGGTACAAGGCACACGGCTACCACTTCGTCGTCATCACCGACCACGAGAAGGTGACCGACGTCGCGCCGCTCCAGGCGCAGCTGGGTGTCCCCGGCGCATTCCTGGTCATCCAGGGCGAGGAGATCACGCAGCAGATCCACGACTCCTCCCGCACGGTGCCGCGGCAGGCGCACGTAGTGGGGATCGGCGTCTCCCGCGCCATCCAGCCGCTCGGCGAGAATCGGATCGTGCGCGGCGTCTCGATCGCCGCGACGTACGAGCGGAACCTCGCCGAGGTGCGCGCAGCGGGCGGGCTCCCGCAGGTCAACCATCCGAACTTCCGCTGGTCGGTGGGCGCGGAGGACATGGCGCAGCTCCCCGATTCGACGCTGTTCGAGGTGTGGAACTCCCAGCCGGCGATCAACAACCTCGGCGGCGACGACGGCGAGGGGCGCGTCGCCCTCTCCACCGACGCGCTGTGGGACACGCTGCTCACGCGCGGCGTCCTGCTCTTCGGGGTGGCGAGCGACGACGCGCACAAGTTCCGCCCCGACCAGCTCGAGGACTTCGAGGCGACGCGTCCGGGCGGCGGGTGGGTGATGGTGCGGGCCGACACGCTGACGCCGGCGGCGATCATCGGTGCGATGCGCCGCGGCGACTTCTACGCGACCACCGGCGTCCTGCTCGCGGACCACGCGGCCACGCCGCGCGAGCTCCGCGTGCGCATCCAGAAGCCGGCCAATCCGCGCGACGATCGGCGGTTCGTGACCCGCTTCGTCGGCCGCGGCGGCCGCACGCTCGCGACGGTGGCGGGGCTCGAGGCGCGCTACACCGTGCGCGGCGACGAGGGCTACGTGCGTGCCGTGATCATGGACTCGAACGGCCGCCGCGCGTGGACCCAGCCGACCATGATCGACGGGCGCTGATCGCGTCACGGGGACGGGCGCACGCTCCGCGTGGCTACCCCTCGCGGGCGGGGAATCTCCGCCGAAAACAGCGGCATTCCCGCGGATCGATTCCAGGGGCGTGGACGCGCCGGTGCCCTGGCTTCGATCCGCGTCGATCGCCGTTCGCATCCGCGTGAATCCCACCCCCGTGAGGCCACCCCCGCGTACGCCCGCGCACTGGGCGCGCTGCTGCGGACCGGGCGGCTGCCGCCCATCATTGTACACAATTCTGTCAACCGGGTCCGGCACGGTTGCGGAGCCCGCCCCGCGCGGGCACGTTGGGGACCGATTCATCGAACGCCGGACACTCGATTCGTCGAGCCGCGCGGCGAGGTGCCGAACGTCCACGCCCCGACGCGCGTACTGCACGGCAGAACGACTCACCGTTTCACCCCTCCGGAGCCCCCCACATGTTCCGACGCACGGCCCTGAGTGCCGCGCTGGCACTCGCCTTCGTCGCCGACGGCGCCCTCGCCCAGCAGGCGATCGACCAGGAATACACGGCGAAGATCAAGGAGTATCTCCGCGATCCCCGCATCACGACCGAGCTGGTGGACCACCTCCCCGCCTCGGCGACCGTCCCGACGCCGCTCAAGTTCCATGGCCGCATCATCGGCACCCCGGGCGAGCTCACCTACGCGAAGGACATCCATCGCTACTTCGAGGCGCTGGACCAGGCCTCCGATCGCGTGAAGGTGTGGACGATCGGCAAGTCGGAGGAGGGGCGCGACATGTACGTGCTCGCCGTCGCCGACGAGCAGACGATCCGCGACCTCGACAAGTACAAGCAGATCCTCGCCGACCTCACCGATCCGCGGACGACGGACGACGAGAAGGCGAAGGCGCTCATCGCCAGCGGCAAGCCGATCTACTGGATCACCTCCGGGATGCACTCGCCGGAGCACGGCGGCCCCGAGATGCTCCAGGAGCTCGCCTACCGCCTCGCGGTGCAGGAGACGCCGTTCATCCAGCAGATCCGCAACAACGTCATCACCTTCATCACGCCGGTGATCGAGGTGGACGGGCGCGAGAAGACGGTCGACACGTACTACTTCAACAAGAAGCGGACGGCGGCCAACCGCGACGCGGCGCGCCTCCCGCTCATGTACTGGGGGAAGTACGTCGCGCACGACAACAACCGGGACAACGTCGGCCAGTACCTCGCCCTCTCGAAGCACGTCAACAAGTTCTTCCTCGAGTGGCACCCGCCGATCATGCACGACCTGCACGAGGCGTCGAACTACCTCTACGCGTCGACCGGGACCGGCCCCTACAACGAGGCGATCGACCCGATCACCGTAGACGAGTGGTGGCTCCTCGCGAAGACCGAGGTCATGGAGATGACGAAGCGCAACGTCCCCGGTGTGTGGACGTACGGCTTCTACGACGGCTGGACCCCGAACTACATGTTCTTCGCGGCGCACGCGCACAACGCGACGGGGCGCTTCTACGAGGTGCAGAGCTACGGGCCGGACACGTCCACGGTGCGCCTCGGCGCCACGCAGACGAGCCGCGAGTGGTTCCGCCCCAACCCGCCGCTTCCGTCGATCGCGTGGGGGCCGCGCAACAACACGAACATCCAGCAGTCGGCGATCCTGATCGCGCTCAACCACGTCGCCAAGAACAAGGAGACGTATCTCGAGAACTACTGGCTCAAGAACAAGCGCCAGGTCGACAAGGGGCGCAACGGGCCGACCTTCGCCTGGGTCATCCCGGCCGACCAGCGCCGCAAGGGCGAGGTCGCCGACGTGGTCAACGACCTGCGCACGCAGGGCGTCGAGTTCCACGTCGCCAGCGCCGCGTTCAAGGCGGGGAACGTGGAGGTGAAGCCGGGTGACTACATCATCCGCGCGGACCAGCCGTACCGCACGATCCCGGACATGTACTTCTCCCTCCAGAGCTTCTCGCCGGCGAACCCGCGTCCGTACGACGACACCGGCTGGACGTACCAGCTCATGCGGCACTTCACCGTCCACCCGGTGACGGACAAGGCGGTGCTGACGCAGGCGATGACGCCGGTGACGGCGCCGGTCAAGGCGCCCGGCGGGATCTCCGGCGACGGGAACGTGATCGTCGTCGAGCACACGAGCGACAACAACATCGTGAAGTTCCGCTTCGCGCACGCGTCGGTGAAGATGAGCGCCGCCGAGGAGGACTTCACCGTCGGCGGCAAGACGTTCCGCGCCGGGTCGATGATCATCACGGGCGGCGACCGCGCGAAGCTCGACGCGTCGCTGCGCGACCTCGGCCTGTCGGCGGTCGCCGTCGCGACGGCGCCGACGGTGCCGACGCACGACCTCGACGTCCCGCGCATCGGCTACGTGCACGCCTGGCAGCGCACGCAGGACGAGGGGTGGGTCCGCGCCGCCCTCGACCACTACGGCGTGCCGTACACCTACTTCGCCGACCAGAAGCTGCGCGAAGGGAACCTGCGCAAGAAGTACGACGTGATCATCTTCCCGCACGTCGGCGGCAGCGCGACGGCGCAGGTCAACGGCATCCCGAAGGTCGCGGGACAGCCACCGCTCCCGTACCGGAAGACGAGCGAGACGCCGAACCTCGGCGCGCTCGACCAGAGCGACGACATCCGCGGCGGGATGGGGCTCGAGGGGCTGAACGAGCTGGAGAAGTTCGTGCGCCAGGGCGGCACTCTCATCGTCGAGGGCTCGACGGCGACGATCTTCCCCTCGTACGGGCTCACCAGCGGCATCACGATCGAGGAGCCGCAGGGGCTCTTCGCGCGCGGCTCCATCATGCGGGGGATCATCGCCGATCGCCGGAGCCCGCTCGTCTACGGCTACGAGGGGAGCCAGCTCCCGATCTACTTCAACCAGGCTCCGGTGCTCGCGGTGGCGGGTGCCGGCGGCGGTGGATTCGCGGGCGGCGGTGGCTTCGGTGGCGCCATCCAGGCGGGGAGCCCCAGCCAGAACATCACGCCGATGGCGACCCGCGTCACGCTCTCTCCGTTCGAGCGTGACAGTGCCAGCGGCCAGCGCGGCGGCGCCGCGCGCGCGGAAGGCGGCGCGGCCGGCGGTGGTGGCGGCTTCGGCGGATTCGGCGGCGGCGCGCAGGCGAATGCGGCCGAGCGTCCGCGCGTCGTCCTCCAGTTCCCGGCGAATGCCAACGACATCCTCCTCTCGGGGACGCTCCAGAACGGGCAGCTGCTCACGAATCGCGCGCAGGTCGTGGATTCGAAGCTCGGCGATGGGCACATCGTGAGCTTCGCGATCCGCCCCTTCTGGCGCTGGCAGACGCAGGGCACCTACTCGCTCGGCTTCAACGCGATCCTGAACTGGAACGACCTCGACGCGGGGCGCTCCACGGACCGACCGGGAGCGACGGCGACGCAGGCCGGTTCGACGGGCACGCGCTGACGAAGAGCTGAACCACGAAGGAGCACGAAGGGGCACGAGGGAGAGGCATTTCCTTCGTGCCCCTTCGTGCTCCTTCGTGGTTCGATGCCGTTCCCGGGACCTGTAAGGGACTGATGGAGAGGGTACCGGCCGTGGCTCTCAGGTCGCAGTTTTGGCGCGACTCTCACGATGAGACCCATGCGATTCCGTTCCCTGCTCTGCACCATCGCCCTGCTCGCGATCGCCGCGCCGCTGCACGCGCAGGCGACGGCGCGCGACTCCGTGCTCGCCACGATCCAGACCTTCCTCGACGGCATGCGCACCAAGGACACGGTGGCGATGCGCTCCGTCGTGGACTCGATGACGCGCATGACGCTGCTCCGCCCCACGCAGACCGGCGGCATCCGCGTCGTCGCGGTGACCGCCGAGCAGTTCGTGCGGATGGCGTCCAACCCCAACCAGCCGGGGATCGACGAGCCGATTCGCAACCCGGTCGTGCAGATCGACGGCCCGCTCGCCACGGTGTGGACGGAATATCAGGTGCGCCGCGACGGACGCGTCTCCCACTGCGGCTTCGACGCCTTCCATCTCGCGCGCCTCGACGGCACGTGGAAGATCCTCAACGTCAGCGACACCTTCCGGAACACGGGATGCGGGGAGGTGTGGAAGTAGCGCCGATCGAGAGTCTGACGGATTGCCAGTGTGACAGCGTGACGGTGGTGAGAAACGGCGTCGTCCGAGGAGCTCTCTCCTGACGACGCCGTTCGCTCACTCCTGTCACGCTGTCACGCTGTCGAGCCATCGAGCCGTCAACAGCAGCTTTCTCGCATGCGCTCGGGATGACGGCCGCTACCGTCGCTCCGTCCTACCGCGGCAGATACTTCGCCGGGATCGGGTTGTCCGGGCGTTCCGAGTCCCAGTAGATCGTCACGACCCACCAGCGGGTGCCGTCGTTCAGCAGCTGGATGCTGTTGATGCCGCGCGCGAACGGCTGCGCATCGCTGGCGTTGCGCTTGGAGTCGTAGGTGCTGAAGCGGTGCGTGACGCCGCCGAAGCGCTCGGACACCTGCGCGATCTCGCGCTCGAAGAAGCCGTTCCGCTCGAGCTGCGTCCCCGCCGTCTCGATGTACTGCTCGGGGGTCATGACGCGCGGCGCGCGGCTGCCGGTCGAGTCGGGGCGCGCGCGCACGACGATGAGGCGTGCGCCGGGGACGAAGAGGGAGCGGAAGCGATCCCAGTCACGCGTCTGCCCCGCCGGTCCCGAGATCACGTCGTAGAGCGCGGCGATGATGGCGTCGGCGCTGGCGACGTCCGTGGGTCGCGGCGCGGGCGCGGCGGCGAGCGTCGGCGCCTGGGCGTGCGCCGCGAGCGTCGGCGGAACGAGCAGGAGCGCGGCACCGACCAGGGCGGCGCGTAGGCGAAGGGTCGTCATGAGCACGTCCGGTGAGTGGTCGGCGTATGATGCGTCGCCGCGGCGTGGGTCGAAAGGCGCAGATGTCAGGGGTTTGTGATCGGCCTGCACAGCCCAACGGAGTCCGGCGCCACCGCCGCCGCGCGGGCACCGAGGACGACGCGCAGCGTGACGTCCGTCCGGCCACGCCGCACGGTCATCGCCACCGTGTCGCCGGGCGCGCGCGGCTTGTCGCGATCGGGATCGTAGGCCAGCGTCTCGATCCCGTTCACTGCGACGACCGAGTCGCCCGCCTGCAGCCCGGCGAGCGCGGCCGGCGACCCCGGCTGGATCGACGTGAGCGTCGGGTAGACGGCCGGAAGGCCGGTCAGGCCGTCGGTCGTCGTGGAGATGGTGTAGCCACGACAGCCGGCGACGGGCGCCCCCTGCGGCGTGGGAGCCCCCTGCGCGGAGGCGAGGCGCGCACCAGCGGCGAGCACGACGAGGGCGAGAAGAGAGGATCGAACGGTCGGCATGGTCGGTGAGATCGGAGTCCGCGGATCGGTTCGTCTACCGGAAGGTGCGCGACATCGCCGAACGTGCGGACGCGGGCGGCGCGCTCACCGACGCGTGCGCTCGAAGCGGTCGCCGCCGATGACGAGCGCGCGGACGCGACGCTGGTTGTCGCGCTCGATCTGGACGATCGGCCCATCCACCGCCTCCAATCGATCGTTGGCGATCGGGATCAGCTCCCACCGCTGCGCGCTCCCCGAGCGCGAGAGCCAGAGCGATTCGTTCGCGAGCACGATCTCTCCGGTGACACCGCCGCGGCTGCGATAGCTGCCGAGCAGCGCCGTCCGATCCTCGTCGCCGAGCGCGACCGGCATGATGACGCGCGGAGTGATCCCCGGCAGCCCGTACTCCTTCGCGACGGCGATCGCGATCTCGCGCACGAGCGGCATCCCCGCGTCGCTGTTGGTCATCACGACGACACCGCTTCCGCGCGTCACGTAGCCCACGAACTGCCCACGGAACCCCTCGTTGGCGCCGCCGTGGCTGAACCGCAGCGAGTCGCGCGCCCCCTCGACGCTCACGCCGAGCCCCCAGCCGCCGAGGCCGCGCGTGACCATCGCGTGCGCCATCGCCGGGGCGAGCAGCCTCCCCTTCTCGCCGCGCAGCGAGCGCTGGACGTCGATGATCCAGCGCGCGAGATCGGAGGGGGTCGTCCACAGCCCGGCCGCAGCCATCTCCGGATAGGTGTGATAGCGACCGGGGACGGCGCTCCCGTCGGGCCGGTAGCCCGTCGCCGCGTCGTTCGCGCGCGAGTCGGGGAGCGGCTGCTCGAAGGTGCTGGAGGTCATCTGCAGCGGCTCGAGCACACGCTGGCGCAGGAGCGGCGCGAACTCCTCGCCCGTCACGTCGCCGATGAGCTGCTGCATCACCGTCATCCCGCCCCCGGAATAGCGCCAGATCGCCCCCGGCGTCGTGTCCACGCGCACCGGGCGCGAGTTGGCCGGCGACGCCCCCTCGAGCACCTGGATCGTCGTCGGCACCGGCCGGCCACGCGCGTAGCCGGCGAAGCCGTGCACGGTCACCCCGCCGGTGTGCGTGAGCAGATGCCGCAGCGTCACCGGCCTCGCCGCCGTGAACGCGTTCTCGGCGAGCGTCCAGCCAAGCAGCCGCGCATTGACCGGCTTGTCGAGCGAGAGCGTTCCGTCCTGCACGAGGAGCAGCGCCATCGTGCTCGCGATCGGCTTCGACATCGACGCGGCCTGGAACATCGTGCGCGGCGTCGCCGGCTCCTGCGACTCCACGTCGCGCATCCCGTAGGCGCGCGCCCACACGATCTGCCCCGAGTCGATCACGGCGACGCTCACCGCGGGGACGTTCAGCTCGCGCATCCGCTGCGCGATCGTCGACGGGGCGTAGTCGCGGCCGGCCACGCGCGTCGCCGGCAGGAGCGACTGCTCGATCCGATCGGCACGCGCCGCGTCGTTCCGCGGCGGCGGCGTGACACGCCGCGCCGCCGGCCGTCGAGCACGACGGGTCTGCTGCGCGGCCACCGAGTCGGCCGCCGACAGCAGACCGACGACGAGCGCGAGGACGAGACGTGGATGCATGGGAGGACGGGACCGGGTGACCGATGGGACGCTACAACGGGAACGACCGCCCGAAAAGGGCCACAGAGATGCGCAGAGGGACACTGACGGACGACCGCAGCGGGGCACGGAGGGCCACGGAGATGCACTGAGGGACACTGAGGGACGGTCGTGGCGGGACGGCCTCTCCCAACGGGACACCTCCGTGTCCGTCAGTGTTCCTCAGTGCCCCTCAGTGGCCCATGTTTGGTGCGTCACGTCACCAGAGGCCTCTGCCGACATGCTCTCGAAGCGATTCGTACTCGTCTCTCTCGCCGTCGTGGTCGGAGGGTGCGCGGCCGCCGGGCGCAGGACGCCGCCCGCACCGGAGCCCGTGGCCCCCCTCCGCGTGATGAGCTTCAATCTGCGACTCAACGTCGCCAGCGACGGAGCGAACGCCTGGCCGCACCGGAAGGCGTGGGTGGCGAAGCTCATCCGCTTCCACGCCCCCGACGCCGTCGGCGTGCAGGAGGCGCTCCCCGGGATGCTCGCCGATCTCGACTCGCTCCTCCCCGAGTTCGCACGCATCGGCGTGGGTCGGCGTGACGGACGCGCGCAGGGCGAGTTCAGCGCCATCCTCTATCGCCGCGATCGCCTCGCCGTGCTGGAACAGGGCACGTTCTGGCTCTCCCCCACCCCAGAACAGGCGGGGAGCAAGGGGTGGGATGCGGCGATCGAGCGCATCGCGACCTGGGGACGATTCCGCGACGGCGCGACGGGGTGCACCTACGTGCATCTCAACACCCACTTCGATCACGTCGGCGAGCGGGCCCGCGAGGAGAGCGCGCGCCTGATCCGCGAACGGCTGCGCACGATCGCCGACGGCAGGCCGGCGATCGTCACCGGCGACTTCAACACCGATCCGCGGAGCATCCCCTATCGCGTGGTCACGCGCGACACCATCCCCGGCGCCCACCCGCCGCTCGTCGATGCGATGCTCACGAGCCGCCAGGAGCACTACGGGCCGACGGCGACCTGGAACGCCTTCAAGGCGATCGAGCCGGGACAGCGCATCGACTTCGTCTTCGTCTCCCCGAGCGTCGTCGTTCGGCAGCACGGGATCCTTCCCGACTCCTGGGACGGTCGATTCCCGTCGGATCACCTGCCGGTACTCGCATCGCTCGGCCCCGTCTGCGCCTGAGCCGACAGCTCGCGCGATCCGCTTCGCCCTCGCTCACGAGAAGTACCACCAGATCGCCGCCACGCTCACGACGACCCCGGCGCTCCACGCGAAATCGATCGCGCGCGACCGCGGCGCGGCCGTCGTTCCACCGGCGGCGCCGATCGTCAGCCCGGCGAGCTGCGCCGCCGGCGGCGGGGGCGCCGTGAGGCTCACGAGGACGAGCACGACGGTGCAGACGACGAACAGCAGCACCGCGAAGTGCAGGAAGTTGATCTCCGCGAAGCCGAGCATCGCCCCGTCGAGGGCGCCCTTGTTCAGCTCCGCGACGAGGCGCGCCATCCCGAGCACGAAGCCGGTGATCAGCGCCGCCATCGCGCCGCGCGCGTTGACGCGCTGCCACAGGATGCCGACGAGGAACACGGCGGCGATCGGCGGGGAGATGTACGCCTGCACGCTCTGGAGATACTGGTAGATCTGTCCGGAGATGAGCTGCATCAGCGGTATCCAGAGGAGCCCGAGTCCGACGAGCACCACCGTCGAGCCGCGTCCCACCCACACGAGCCGTGCCTCGCTCGCCGAGGGATTGAGCTTTCGGTACACGTCCCAGGTGATGAGTGTGGAGCAGGAGTTGAAGACCGACGAGAGGGAGCTCATCAGCGCCGCGAGGAGCCCCGCGACCACGAGCCCGCGCACGCCGATCGGCAGCAGCGTCCCCACGAGCGCGGGGAGCGCCTGATCGGGGCGCTCGAGGGCGAGCTCCCCGCGCTGGGCGAGCACGTACGCGACGAGCCCGGGGAGCACGAAGAGAAAGAGCGGGAGCAGCTTCAGCACCCCCGCGAAGATCGCTCCCCGCCGCGCCTGCGTCTCGTCACGCGCCGAGAGGACGCGCTGCACGATGAACTGGTCGGTGCACCAGTACCAGACGCCGAGGATCGGCGCGCCGAAGAGGATGCCGGTCCACGGGAAGTCCGGGTCGGCGATCGGGCGCCACATGTCGAGAAATCCCGGCCCGGCGGCGGCGGTCAGCTCGCCCCAGCCGCCCACGTGCGCGATGCCGATCGCGGTGACGGCGAGCGCGCCGCCGAGCAGCACGAACATCTGCATCATGTCCGTGTAGAGCACCGCGATCAGCCCGCCGAGCACCGTGTAGATCCCGGTCGCCAGCACGACCACGATCGCCCCCGTCCAGAAGTCGATCCCCATCAGCGCCTCGAAGACGATCGCGCCGGCGGCGACGGTGACCGAGATCTTGGTCAGCACGTAGGCGATGATCGAGACGATGGCGAGATACCAGCGCGCCCCCGACGAGTAGCGGCGCTCCAGGAACTCCGGCATCGTGAAGACGCCGCTGCGGAGATAGAACGGGACGAACAACCAGCCGAGCAGCAGCAGCATCAGCGACGCGATCACCTCGAACTGGCCGACGGCGACGCCGCTCGCGGCGCCCGTTCCCGCGAGCCCGACGAGGTGCTCGGATCCGATGTTGGATGCGAAGAGGGAGGCGCCGACGATGAACCAGCCGATGTTGCGCCCCGCGAGGAAGTAGTCCGCCGACGTCTCGCCCCCCGCGCGCTCGCGCCGCGTCGCCCAGATGGCGACGGCGAAGGTGAGCACGAAGTAGGCAGCCACGATCGCCCAGTCCAGCACGGCCAGTCGGTGCATCGACGCTCCTCGTCTCGGGAAAGCGATCACGACGGACGCGGCACTAATCGCTTTCCCGGGGCGGAGGCTGTCAAGAGCGTGCCGACCGACGGCGCCCCGCCGTCACCCCTCCTGCGCGAGCAGGGCGTCCATCACGCGTCGGTAGTCGCCGCTCGACGGGATGCCGCGCGCCGCCTCGCGCATCGCCTCGCGCAGCGTGGACGTCGTGAGGAGGCGGTTCGCGATCACGGCGAGCAGCACGTCGGCGCGGTCGCCGCTCGAGGGGACGTACCGCGCGGCGCTCGTGACGATGCGGCGCGTCACCTCCGCGTCCGCCTGTCCATACGGCACGATACCGCGCAGCAGCCCGCTCAGGTCTCCGCTCGAGGGAACGGTGACCGCCGCGTCGAACCAGGCGTCGCGCAGCGCGGCATCGCGGCTCCCGAGATAGCGTCCCGCGCTCTCGCGCAGGAATTCCGCCTTGTCTCCACTCGACGGGATGCCACGCGCCGACTCGGCGAGCCGCAGCAGCGTCTCGCGATCGCCGGTGCGCGCAAAGTGACGCAGTGTCGCGGTCCGGTCTCCGCTCGACGACACGCGGTCGATCGCGCCCTGCATCGCCGCGCCGAGCTCGGCCCCCTGGAGCTGCACCGACGGCACGGCTCGAAGCAGCGCCGCGAAATCGCCCGACGACGGGACGGTCACCGGGAGCTGCCGGACGACCCGCTCGAGGTCGACGGCGCTCAACGAGCGGGCGAGAAGCGCCTCGTAGTGCGCACGCCTTCCGCCCCCTGAGCGGATGGACGCGATCCGCTCCAGCACGCGCGGCACGCCCCCCTCGTCCATCAGCCGCGTCACGCGGCGCGGCGCATCCACGCCGACCTCGGCGAGCAGCTCCGGCAGCAGCGTCGCCAGCCACTGCTGCATCTCGGCGTCCCACGGCACCTCGCGGCCGTCCCGCCGCGCACGAACGTCGATGCGGTCGCGCATCCCGGTGAACCGCACCGAGCGATCGCTCCCCGGAATCTTCTCGCGGAACGTCGCGTGCGCGCCGTCGGCCATGCCGACCACCGAGCGGTCGTCGTCGGCGAAGCGCACCCGCCCGTGCATCGTCGACTCGAGGCAGCGCGACGGCGTGACGATCCAGACCGACAGTCGCCCGCGCTCACCGTCGTCCCGGACCTGCATCGAGCGTTCCCCCGACTCGGCGACGCCGGACCGTACCCGCACGTCGTCGCATCCATCCGACGGTGGCGACGCGAGGAGATGGAGCACGAGCAGCAGCACACGCATGGCAGCCTCACGGGAGAACCGAGTGCTGCGAAATTAGCATATGCTAGAAAAATAGCAATAGCCGGTGTCGCGCGCGGGGTGGCCATGCGGAACGTGCGCTCGTCTGGCACGGCGAAACGCTGCGCACGGAGAATCAACGACTTAGGAGGAGGGGGTCTGACCCCACTCTGACCCCACCCCGGCCCCCCCTTCCTCTCCCCCTCTTGCACCACCCGCCCCCGCGCTGTACACTGAACCACATGGTTCAGTTTTCCGAGCGGCTCGATGCCTCGTTCGCCGCCCTCGCCGACGGGACCCGCCGCGGGATCCTCGAGCGCCTCGGGCACGGGGATGCCTCGATCAGCGACCTCGCGGCTGGATTCGACATGACGCTGACAGGAATGAAAAAGCACGTCAGCATCCTCGAGCAGGCGGGGCTCGTGACGACCGAGAAGGTCGGCCGGGTGCGCACCTGTCGCCTCGGCCCACGCCGCCTGGACGACGAGACTGCGTGGATCGCGCGCTATCGGGAGATGCTCGAGGCCCGTCTCGATCGCCTCGGGGCCTTCCTGGAGCGCACGAAACCGCAGCGCTGACCCATTACACGGTTCCACTCACTCACGCTTCGACTCCACTCGCCCATGTCCGCACCCACTGTGAATCAGCGTCGGGCCACCGTCTCCACCCCCTCCGACCGGGAGTTCCGCACCGAACGTCTCTTCGACGCGACCCGCGACCGCGTGTGGCGCGCCATGACCGAGCGCGAGCTCATCGCGCAATGGTGGGGGCGCGGCAACGAGCTCGTGATCGAAGAGATGGAGCTGGTCCCCGGCGGCCGCTGGCGGTTCGTCGAGCACAGCGCCGAGGGCACTCACGGCTTCGAGGGGCGCTACCGCGAGATCGTTCCGATGGAGCGTCTCGTCATGACCTTCTCCTGGGACGGCATGCCGGCCCACGTCCTCGTGGAGACGGTGACGCTCGAGGACGCGGGCGAGGGCCGCACCCGCGTCGTCACCACGTCGCTCTTCCACACGACGGAGGAGCGCGACGGGATGATGAACGCCGGGATGGAAGGTGGGCTCAACGAGAGCTACTGGGCGCTGGATCGCGTGCTGGCGGCGATGCGCTGAGGGCCGAAGTGCAGCTCGACCATCCGGCAGCTGGAAAGCTTGACAGTTTGACAGCGTGACAGGAGTGAGGAACGGCGCCGTCAGAGGAGACCCCTCCTGACGACGCCGTTTCTCACCGCTGTCACGCTGTCAGACTCTCGAGCTCTCGAACTGTCAACCCGCCCGTCATCCCTGGAAGTTCGGGTTGTTCCGCGTCTCCACGTCGGGCAGCGGGACGCAGGTCATGTCGCTGAACACCTGCCCCTTGCGGTTGACCCCCGTCTGGAAGGGGAGGTTGTGGCGGAGCATGTCCACGTAGCGCTGTCCTTCGCTGAACAGCTGGCGGCGGCGCTCCTCGAGCACGAACGACGTCCACTCCCCCGCCGCGGGCATCGTCGCCGGCGCGATGCTGCTGAGCGCGCGCACCCGGTTGATCGCGTCGAGCCCCGCCTGGGTCGCGCCCACCGCTTCGGCGTAGATGAGCTGCGCCTCGGCGTACGAGGCGAGCGGCACCGGCGTGCCGCCGAGGCTCGCGATGAACTTCTGCTGCCGCCAGACGCGCGTCACGCCGTCGGAGCCGTTGCGGCCGCCGTCGACCACCTTCACGCGGGGATCGGGCTCCCCGTTCACCGTCAGGTTGCGATAGCTCTCGCCGACGGAGAGGAAGTCGTTCCGGTTGTTCAGGTTGTAGATCCGGTTCTCGCGCCGGGCGTCGCCACCCTCGGTGAACTCGACGTTGCGCACGAACCCCGCCGGGACGAGGATCGCGTCCGCGGCCGCCTCGGACATCTTCTTGAGGAAGAGCCGCGCCCGCGCCCGGCCGACGCGCGCCGTGTTCAGCAGGCTCGCGTCGTTGATCGCCGTGGCCCGCTCGATCGCGTCCGTGAACCGCTGCTCGGCGATCGCGACGGTCTCCTCGCGCGTCATGCGCGGGCCGCGATCCACCGTCATCTCGCACATCCCCTCGCCGAGCATCAGGTAGGCGTACCCCGCGTACGTCCGCATCTCGGCCATCATGCGGGCGCGGTTGGGGACCTGCGCGTCGGTGAACGCATCGAGGCGCGTGAAGGCGTCCTCGAGCTGGAAGCGCGCCTGCTGCAGCGGCGTGTAGAAGCCCATCGACGTGGTGTTGCGGCCGTACCCGCAGCCGCCCGGCTCGCCCTTGATCTCGGCGATTCCGCGCCACTCCCACACGTGGTTGTTGACGAAGCCGTTGGCCGACAGGTACTCGCCGGCGAGCATCCCTCCCGTCGCGGCGAAGTTGATCGCGCCGCACTGGAGCGTCTGCATCGCCGCCGCGGCGAGCGACGGGGCCAGCGCCGGATCGGCCAGCGATGCGTCGGTGACGCTCGAGGGGTTGTCCACCGAGAGCAGGCTGTCGCACGCGGCGGCGCCCACGAGGGCGACCGCAGCCACGATCCGCCTTGCCGCCGTCCGGTGATTGATTCGCGAAAGCATCTATCCGTCTCCGGGCGTCAGAAGGTGATTCGAAGAGTGGTCGTGAAGCTCGCGGTCGGCGGCAGGATCGTCTGGAAGCCGTTCGACCGCGATCCGACGGCGCGGATCTCCGGGTCCCACGTGTACTGATCCGCGATGTCGACGCGGATCCGGCCGTCGCGCGACGTGTTCCACCCGTGCTGCTCCGTGTAGAGCATCGACAGGTTGCGCCCCGCGACGCTGATCGACGCGCTCTGCGCGTTCACGCGGCGGAGGATCGACGGCGTGAGGGTGTACGTCGCCGACAGCTCGCGCAGCTTGAGGAAGCCGGCCTTGTACGTCCCCGGCGCGTCGGCCTCACCGATCTGACGGTAGAACTGCAGCTCCGGGTCGTTCTGCTCGATCACCGCCTTCGTGGACCCCT
>Ga0182741_1000685_pt1 | contig 48661 bp, 43 predicted proteins | sample eDN5th37CBELigOP_FD_128874 | JGI IMG/M metagenome (GOLD analysis project Ga0182741, IMG submission 128874) | Enriched Organic Plus compost microbial communities from Emeryville, California, USA - eDNA 5th pass 37_C BE-Lig OP (version 2) (version 2) ... | reverse complement strand
GGTCGAGCAGGCGGCCGGGCGCGTCCCCGTCGTCGCCGGCGCGGGCGCCAACGACACGACGCGGGCCGTCGCGCTGTCGAAGGAGATGCACGCCGTGGGCGCCACGCACCTCCTGCACGTCTCGCCGATGTACAACAAGCCGCCGCAGCGCGGCATCGTCGCGCACTTCGAGGCGATCGCCGACGCGACGCCGCTGCCGATCGTCGTGTACAACGTCCCCGGACGCACCGGCAGCAACATCGAGGCGGCGACGACGCTGGCACTCGCCGAGCTGCCGAACGTCGTCGCGATCAAGGAAGCGTCGGGAAACCTGACGCAGATCACGGACATCCTGCGCGGACGGCGCGAAGGTTTCGCCGTGCTCTCCGGTGAGGACGAACTGACGCTGGCGATGATGGCACTCGGGTGCGACGGTGTGATCTCCGTCGTCTCGAACGCCACCCCGCGCCTCATGGCATCGCTCGTCGAGGCGGCCGCGCGTGATGAATGGGATACCGCGCGAGCGATCCATTTCCGCCTGCTCGCGTGGATGCGCGCCGCGTTCGTCGAGTCGAATCCCGTGCCCGTCAAGGCCGCGCTGCACGCGCTCGCGAAGTGCGAGAACGTGCTGCGGCTCCCCCTCGTCCCGCTCGCCGATGCGCACCGGGCGACGGTGGAGGCCGCGCTGCGCGCGGCGGGAGCGCTCGCATGACCGCCACGCCGTCGAACACGGTCGCCGCGCTCGCCGAGCGCATCGAGCGCCTCGCCGCCACGCCGCCAGGGGAGGAGCTGCCGCGCGACGCGGAGCTCGTCGTGGAGGAGCTGCTCGCGTCGCTCGAGCGGGGCGAGGTGCGTGCGGCGCAGCGCTCCGCCGAGGGCGCGTGGCAGGTGGTGCCGTGGGTGAAGCGCGGCATCCTCCTCGGCTTCCGCGTGGGGCGGGTCGCCGACATGTCGCTGCGCGGCGCGCTCGGCCCCGAGGGCGGGACCTTCGCCTTCTTCGACAAGCACACCTTCCCGCCGCGCCCCCTCGCGCTCGGCGACGGCGTGCGCATCGTCCCCGGCGGCTCGTCCGTGCGCCGCGGCGCCTATCTCGCGCCCGGCGTCGTCTGCATGCCGCCGATGTACGTGAACGTCGGGGCGTGGGTCGGCGCGGGGACGATGGTGGACTCGCACGCCCTCGTCGGCTCGTGCGCGCAGGTCGGCGAGCGGTGCCACCTGAGCGCCGCCGCGCAGATCGGCGGCGTCCTCGAGCCGGTGAACGCGACCCCCGTCGTGATCGAGGACGAGGTGCTCGTCGGCGGCAACTGCGGCGTGTACGAGGGGACGGTGGTGCGTCGTCGGGCGGTGCTCGCGGCGGGGGTGGTGCTGACCCGCGGGACGCCGGTGTACGACCTCGTGCACGAGACGATTCACCGCGGCGACGCCGATCATCCGCTCGAGATCCCCGAAGGCGCCGTCGTGGTGCCGGGCGCCCGCGCCGTGAAGGCGGGGTGGGGCGCCGAGCAGCAGCTCTCCCTCCAGACTCCAGTGATCGTCAAGTATCGAGATGAGAAGACCGACCTCGCGACCGCGCTCGAATCGTGGCTGAGATGACCTTCCGGGCGCCGAGCAGCGTCGCCCTCGTCGGCCTCGGCGTGATCGGCGGATCCCTCGCCCTCGCGCTCCGTGACGCGGGGATCGGCGTGGTGGGGTTCGCCGGCCGCGAGGACAGCGAGCTCGCGCGCCGCGCCGGCGTGCTCACCGCGGACACGCTGGCGGCCGCGGTCCGCGGCGCGGGGCTCGTCGTGCTCGCCCTCCCGCCGCGCATCGTCCGCGAGGCGGCGCGCATCGCGCGCGACGTCACCACCGCTCCCATCCTGCACACCACGAGCGTGCAGCGCGCCGCGGCGCTGGGCTTCGTCGACGGGGACGCGATCCCGCTCGGCACCCATCCGCTCGCCGGCTCGCACCGCTCCGGTTTCGCCGGCGCCGACAAGGCGCTCTTCCGCGGCGCGCGGGTCAGCGTCGAGTCGCGTGCCACCGACGAGGAGCGCGCCGTCGCCAAGTGGCTCTGGGGGACGGTCGGCGCGGGGCGCGTCGAGTTCCGCGACGCCGCGGCGCACGACCGCCAGATGGCGTGGGTGAGCCACCTGCCGCAGCTCGCCGGCGTTGCGCTGGCGTCGGCGATCGCGCGCGGCGGCGAGCACGCCCTCGCGCTCGGCCCCGGCGGGCGCGACGCGACGCGGCTCGCCGCGAGCCGCTTCGACATGTGGCGCGACATCCTCACCGCCAACGCGGACGAGATCCTTCCCGCGCTCGACGCCGTCGCCGACGAGATCGCGGTGATGCGCGAGGCGGTCGCGGCGCGCGATCTGGTCGCGGTCCGCGATCGATGGGAGCGGGCCCGCAGCTGGCGCGAGGGAGGGCGCGGTCGCTCATGAGAGTCTCGGGAACGGTTCGCGTGCCGGGCGACAAGTCGATCTCGCATCGGGCGCTGATGTTCGCCGCGCTCGCGGACGGCCCGTCGCGCATCCGGCACGTGCTCGATTCGGCGGACGTGCGCTCGACCGCGGGGGTGCTGCGCGCGCTCGGCGCGGAGATCCCCCCGCTCTCCGCGGAGTTCGTGGTGCAGGGCCGGGGGCCGACGTCGTTGCACGCGATCGGGCAGGAGCTCGACTGTGGCAACAGCGGGACGACGACACGCCTGATGGCCGGCGTCGTCGCCGCCCGTCCGGGGCGCGCGCGCTTCGTCGGCGATGCGAGCCTCAGCCGGCGGCCGATGCAGCGCATCGCGAAGCCGCTCGCCGCGATGGGGGCGCGCTTCGAGTTCGAGCGCGGCGACGGCCTGCCGATGGTCGTGCACGGCGGCGCGCTCCACGACGCCGACTGGACGAGCGCCGCCGCGAGCGCCCAGGTGAAGAGCGCGATCCTCCTCGCGGCGCTGGTCGGAGGCGTCTCGGCGGTCGTGCGCGAGCCCGCCCGCTCGCGGGACCACACGGAGCGGATGCTGGCGGCGCGCGGCGCGCGGGTGCGGGTGGACGGGACGACGGTCTCGCTGACCGCGGGCGGGCCGCTCGCGCCGCTCGACACGGCGGTGCCCGCGGACCCGTCGAGCGCGGCGTTCATCGCCGGCCTCGCGGCGATCGCCGACGAGGGGGAGGTCGTCCTCACCGACGTCTGCGTCAACCCGACGCGGCGCGGCTTCATCGACCTCCTCGCCGAGATGGGCGTTCGCGTTGCCTTCGAGGACGAGCGGGACGAGGGGGGCGAACCGGTGGCGACGATCCGCGTCGCGCCGGGCGCGCTGCGCGCGGCCTGCGTGACGGCCGAGCGCGTGCCGTCGCTCATCGACGAGCTGCCGCTGCTCGCCTGCATCGCGTCGCTGGCGGAGGGGGAGACGGTGATCTCCGGCGCCGAGGAGCTGCGCGTCAAGGAGAGCGACCGCATCTCCGCCGTCGTGCACAATCTGCGGGCGATCGGCGTGGACGCCGAGGAGCGGCCGGACGGGATGCGCGTGCGAGGGGCGCGGCGCGCGTTGCGCGGCCGTGTCGCCACGCACGGCGACCACCGGTTGGCGATGGCCTTCGGCGTCCTGGGGCAGCGTCCGGGAAACGAGATCGAGATCGACGATCCCGCCTGCGTGGACGTCTCCTATCCCTCGTTCTGGCGCGATCTCGCGCGGGTGACCGGCCGATGAGGGACCGGGCATGAGCGACGCGCAGGCGGCGAGCGGGGAGCGGCGGATCGTCGTCGCCATCGACGGGCCCGCGGCGTCGGGAAAGTCGTCGACCGCCCACTGGGTCGCGGAGCAGCTGGGGTTCCGGCACGTCGACTCGGGGGCGCTCTATCGCGCCGTGACCGCGGCGCAGCTGCGGGCCGTGGAGTCCCCCGACGAGTGGACGGAGGCGGAGGTGATGGGGCGGGCGCCGCGCGTCGCCCTGCAGCTCGCGGAGGGGACGTTCGTGCCGACGCTGGACGGGGTGCCGGTGGAGGAGGAGATCCGGGGGGCGGAGGTCACCCGGCACGTCTCGCGCGTGGCGCAGATGCCTGCGGTGCGGCGCTGGGTCAACGAGCGGGTACGCGAGGCGGCGCTCCGGAGCGACATCGTCGTGGACGGCCGCGACATGGGGACGGCGGTGTTCCCCGACGCCGATCTCAAGGTCTTTCTCGTCGCCGACCCGTGGGAGCGCGCCCGACGGCGGCTGATCCAGCGGCTCCAGCGCGGGCCCACGGACGCGGAGATCGCCGAGGAGACGGAGCGGCTGGTGCGTCGCGACGCCCAGGACGCGACGCAGACCGTCCAGGCGAAGGACGCGGTGCTGATCGACACGACCGCGCTGACGCAGGAAGAGCAGGTGGAGCGGATCGTGGCGCTGGTGCGCGCGGTAACTCACCGTCGGGACGGCACTTCCGGCGTTGACCCGGAGTAGGGGGATCGGTTACATTTCGCGGTTCGCCCGATCCCGGCCACTTTCACGGCCGGGTGGTCACCGGCGCATCACGAACCCTCCACCTCGCCGCGGCGAGCATCATCCGCGGATAGGAGAGATCCCCTGAGTATGTCAGAGCTCGACACCACCCCGACCGGCACGGCCACCCAGACCCGCGACGAGAAGCGCGCTGCGCAGCGGGCGCAGCTCCGGCCGCTTGCCAACCGCCGCCCGGAACTGTACGACGAGGACGAGTACACCTCGGAAGACTACGAGCGGATGATGGAGCTGTACAACGGTACGCTCGCATCCATCGACGAAGGTGAGATCGTCAAGAGCCGCGTGCTCGAGATCCGCGACAACATGGTCGTGCTCGACATCGGCTTCAAGTCGGAGGGCACGGTCCCCCTCGAGGAGTTCAAGGACCTCCCCGATCTCAAGCCGGGCGACGAGGTCGAGGTGCTGCTCGAGCACCTCGAGGACCAGGAAGGCTCCGTGGTCCTCAGCAAGAAGAAGGCGGACTTCATGCGCGTCTGGGAGCGCATCCGCCAGGCGTACGAGAACGATCAGCCCGTCGAGGGCACGCTCGTCAAGAAGATCAAGGGCGGCGTGGTCGTCGACCTCATGGGCGTCGACGCCTTCCTCCCCGGGTCGCAGATCGCGCTCCGCCGCGTGCCGAACATCGACGAGCTGCTCGGCCAGAAGTTCGAGTTCAAGATCATCAAGCTCAACAAGCGCCGCCGCAACATCGTCGTCTCGCGTCGCGTGATCCTCGAGACCGAGCGTGCCGGCAAGCGCGAGAAGCTCATGAAGGACCTGCAGAAGGATCAGGTCCGGAAGGGCGTGGTCAAGAACATCACGGACTTCGGCGCGTTCATCGATCTCGGCGGCGTGGACGGCCTCCTGCACATCACCGACATGTCGTGGGGGCGCATCTCCCACCCGTCGGAGCTCGTGCAGATCGGCCAGGAGCTCGAGGTCAAGGTGCTGGACATCGACTGGACGCGCGAGCGCATCTCGCTCGGCCTCAAGCAGCTCCAGCCCTATCCGTGGAAGGACGTCGTCGAGAAGTACCCGGTCGGCACGCGCGTCGCCGGCAAGGTCGTCTCGATCACCAACTACGGCGCCTTCATCGAGCTCGAGCCGGGGATCGAGGGGCTGGTCCACATCAGCGAGATGAGCTGGACCCGCAACGTCCGTCACCCGTCGAAGCTCGTCTCCATCGGCGAGTCGATCGAGGCGGTCGTGCTCAAGGTCGATCCGGCCGAGGAGAAGATCTCGCTCGGCATGAAGCAGACGGAGCAGGATCCGTGGATGGTGCTGCCGCTCAAGTATCCGGTCGGCACGCGCATCAACGGGAAGGTCCGCAACCTCACGAGCTTCGGCGCCTTCGTCGAGATCGAGCCGGGGATCGACGGCCTGATTCACATCTCCGACATGTCCTGGACGAAGCGCGTCCAGCATCCGTCCGAGGTCGTGAAGAAGGGCGACGCGGTGGACGTCGTGATCCTCAACATCGATTCGGACAACAAGCGCATCTCGCTCGGCCTCAAGCAGGCGGAGGAGGATCCGTGGCTCCGCATCGGTGAGAACTACCCGGTCGGCACCGACCTGCGCGGCACCGTCGTCCGTCTCATGGACAAGGGCGTCGTCGTGGACATCGGCAACGACATCGAGGGCTTCGTCCCGATCTCGCAGCTCGGCCAGGGGCACGCCGTCGCCAGCCCGGCGGACGTCGTGTACGAGACGATGAACCTCGACATGCGCGTGCTGGAGGTGGATCCCATCCACCGCCGCATCGTGCTCACCGTGACCAACATCCCCGAGGAGCAGCCGCCGCGGCCGGAGACCCCGTCCACGGTGCACTCGTCGGAGGGTGAGCTGGGGATGGACATCGCCTCGGCGCCGATCACGGACGAGGAGTGAGCGGTCCGGCCGAATCCCGGTCACGACCAGCAGTGGACGACGGGGCGCCTTCGGCGCCCCGTTTTCCGTTCCCGTCGGCGTGCGCTCGCCCGTTGGCCGGCGGCGTCGCTCCTTGCTAGCTTCCCACCGCCATGACCATGCGAGACAAACTGGAGCTCCTCGAGCGTCGCATCGCCGAGTCCGAGCTGGGTGGGGGAGAGAAGCGCCTCGCGGCGCAGCACAAGAAGGGGAAGCTGTCCGCCCGCGAGCGGCTCGACCTCCTCCTCGACGAGGGGAGCTTCGTCGAGTTCGACCGCTTCGTCACCCACCGCTCCGACGCCTTCGGGAGCGACGAGGAGCTCTACTACGGCGACGGCGTCGTCACCGGGTACGGACGCATCGAGGGGCGGCTGGTCTACGTCTTCTCGCAGGACTTCACCGTCTTCGGCGGCTCGCTCTCCGAGACGCACGCGGAGAAGATCTGCAAGATCATGGACCTCGCGGTGCGCAACGGCGCTCCGGTGATCGGTCTCAACGACTCCGGCGGCGCGCGCATCCAGGAGGGGGTCCTCTCCCTCGGCGGCTACGCCGACGTCTTCCTGCGGAACACCCTCGCCTCGGGCGTCGTGCCGCAGATCTCGGCCATCCTCGGCCCCTGCGCCGGCGGCGCCGTCTACTCGCCGGCGATCACCGACTTCACGTACATGGTGCGCGGCTCCTCGTACATGTTCGTGACGGGACCGAACGTCGTGAAGACGGTGACGCACGAGGACGTGACGATGGAGCGCCTCGGCGGCGCCGACACCCACGCCAGCGTCTCCGGGGTCGCGCACTTCGCCCACGACTCCGAGCCGGCGTGCCTCCAGGCGATCCGCGAGCTGTTCCGCTTCATCCCGTCGAACAACCTGGACGACCCGCCGCGCGGCCGCGGGACCGATCCACGCGACCGGCGCGAGGAGTCGCTGCTCGACATCGTCCCCGACAACGCGAACAAGCCGTACGACATGCACGAGGTCATCGCGCGCATCGTCGACGACGGCGAGTTCTACGAGGTCCAGCGCGACTACGCGCAGAACATCCTCTGCGGCTTCGCGCACCTGGGCGGCACGAGCATCGGCATCGTCGCCAACCAGCCGGCGGTGCTCGCGGGGGTGCTGGACATCAACGCCTCGCTCAAGGCGGCCCGCTTCATCCGCTTCTGCGACTGCTTCAACATCCCGATCGTGACCTTCGAGGACGTGCCGGGCTTCCTCCCCGGCGTCGCTCAGGAGCACGGGGGGATCATCAAGCACGGCGCGAAGCTGCTCTTCGCGTACTGCGAGGCCACCGTCCCCAAGCTCACCGTCATCACCCGCAAGGCGTACGGCGGCGCGTACGACGTCATGTCGTCCAAGCACATCCGCGGCGACTACAACGTGGCCTGGCCGACGGCGGAGATCGCGGTCATGGGGCCGAAGGGCGCCGTCGAGATCCTGTTCCGGAAGGAGATCGCCGAGAGCGGCGATCCCGCCGCCGCGATGGACGCCAAGGTCGCCGAATACACCGAGCGGTTCGCGAACCCGTACGTCGCGGCGAGCCGCGGCTTCGTGGACGACATCATCGATCCGCGCGATACGCGCCCGCGCCTGATCGACGCGCTGGAGACGCTGGCGACCAAGCGCGATCGGAGTCCGCCGAAGAAGCACGGCAATATTCCTCTATGAGCCATCAGCCATCGGCCGACGGCCCTCGGCCACTGAAGAAGGTCCTGGTCGCCAACCGCGGCGAGATCGCGCTGCGCGTGATCCGTGCCTGCCGGGAGCTCGGGATCGCGTCGGTCGCCGTCCACTCCGACGCCGACGCGCGCGCGCCGTTCGTGCGCGAGGCCGACGAGGCGGTGCCCATCGGGCCGGCGCCCTCGTCGGAGTCCTACCTGAAGGGGGAGCGGATCATCGAGGCGGCGCTGCGCGTCGGCGCCGACGCGATCCATCCCGGGTACGGCTTCCTCTCCGAGCGCGAGTGGTTCGCGCGCGCGGTGCGCGATGCGGGGCTCGTGTTCGTCGGTCCCCCCGCCGAGGCGATCGCGGCCACGGGGAGCAAGACGGCGGCGCGCCAGCTCGCCATCTCCGCGAACGTCCCCGTCGTGCCGGGGACCACGGAGGCGCTGCGGGATGAGGCCGAGGCGGCGGAGGTCGCGCGGCGCTTCGGCTATCCGGTGCTTCTCAAGGCGGCGGCCGGCGGCGGCGGGAAGGGGATGCGGGTCGTGCGCGCCGAGAGCGAGCTGGCCGGCGCGCTCGACGCGGCGCGCCGCGAGGCGAAGAACGCCTTCGGCGACGACGCCGTCTACGTCGAGAAGTACATCGAGGGGCCGCGGCACGTCGAGATCCAGGTGCTCGGCGACGCGCACGGCAACATGCTGTCGCTGGGCGAGCGCGAGTGCTCGGTGCAGCGCCGTCACCAGAAGATGATCGAGGAGGCGCCGAGCGTCGCCGTGTCGCCCGAGCTGCGCGCGCGGATGAGCAAGGCGGCGGTCGATTTCGCGAAGGCGGCCGGCTATGTGAACGCCGGCACCTGCGAGTTCCTTCTCGACGCGAACGGCGACTTCTACTTCCTGGAGATGAACACGCGCCTCCAGGTGGAGCATCCGGTGACGGAGCTCGTCACCGGGATCGACATCGTGCAGTGGCAGCTGCGCGTGGCGGCCGGCGAGCGGTTGCCGTTCCGACAGGAGGAGATCGCGCCCACCGGTTGGGCGATCGAGTGCCGCATCACCTCCGAGGATCCGGCGAACGGCTTCCTCCCGTCCACGGGGCGGATCACGCATCTGGCGCTCCCCACCGGTCCCGGCGTGCGTTGGGACGGCGGCATCGCGGCCGGGAGCGACGTCTCGCTCTACTACGACCCGATGCTGGCGAAACTCATCGTCTGGGGGCCGACGCGCGCGGCGGCGATCGCTCGGATGCACCGCGCGCTGCTCGAGCTCACGATCGACGGCATCGAGACGTCGCGCGACTTCCACCTGCGCGTGATGGAGGACGACGAGTTCCGGCGCGGCGCGATCGAGATCCAGTGGCTCGAGCGGCGCCTGCCGAGCCTCACGGCGCCGACGCCGCCCGCGGAGCTGACGCGCATCGCGGCGATCGCGGCGGCGCTGGTGGCGGAGCGCGAGCGCTCGGCGCCGCACCGGCCCGCCGCCTCCTCGGGCGCCCCCCCCGCGCGCGCGACGTCGAGCGGCGACCGGTGGAGGCGAGCCGCGCGCCTCGACGCCCTGCGGTGAGCGACGAGACGCTGCGGATCGAGCGGATCGCGGCGGGCGGCGACGGCGTCGCGCGCGCCGACGACGGGATCGTCGTCTTCGTGCCCCGCACGGCGCCGGGCGATCTGGTGCGCGCTCGCGTGCGCCGGGAAAAGCGCCTCGCGCGCGGCCGCCCGCTCGCGATCGTCGAGCCGGGGCCCGGCCGTGTGGAGCCTCCCTGTCCGCACTACACGCGCGATCGCTGCGGCGGCTGTCAGCTCCAGCACCTCGCCTACGACGCGCAGCTCGCGGCCAAGGGACGGATCATCCACGACGCCCTGCGTCGCATCGGCGGGCGCGACTCGGCACCGCCAGACGTTCGTCCGAGCACCGATCAGTGGCGCTATCGGCGCAAGCTGACGCTCGCCTTCCGGCGCGTGGACGGTGACTTCGTGGCGGGGCTGCATCCGTACGACGATCCGGTGGGCGTCTTCCGCCTCCGCGACTGCCCGATCACCGACGAGCGCGTGCTGTCCGTGTGGAAGGAGGTGCTCGCCGCGCGCCGGCACCTTCCCGGGGCGCGCATGCTCCGGGGCGCCGTGCGGCTCCTCGATGGCGGCGCGAGCTTCACCCTCGAAGGCGGCCCGTCGTGGCCGCGCGTGCAGCAGTTCTTCGACGCCGTGCCGAGCATCTCCGAGCTGTGGTGGGCGCCGGACGATGCGCGCCGCCGTCTGCTGAAGCAGCGCGAGGCGCCGCGCGCCGGCGCGTCGTTCGTGCAGGTCAACGCCGCCGTCGCCGAGGCGCTGCGCGCGCACGTGGTGGATCGCGTGATGGCGCATGCGCCGGCGCGCGTCGTGGACGCGTATGCGGGCAGCGGCGAAACCGCCGAGCCGATCGCGCGCCGGGGAGTCGTGGTGGCGGCGATCGAGCTCGATCGCGACGCGGCGGCACGCTGTGCCGAGCGGCTACCGGACGGGTCGCGGGTGCTCGCGGGAACGGTCGAGTCGCGACTCCCCGAATCGCTGCCAGCCGACGTCGTCATCCTCAATCCACCTCGCGCCGGCGTGGACGAGCGGGTGGCGGCGACGCTCGAGCAGGCGGCGCGACCGCCGCGCGCCGTCGTCTACGTGAGCTGCAATCCGGCCACGCTCGCGCGCGATCTCTCGCGGATGCCGAGCTACCGGCTGGCGTCCGTCGTCGGCTTCGACATGTTTCCGCAGACCGCGCACGTCGAGACGGTCTGCGAGCTGCTCCGTGTGGAGGAGACGTGAAGTATTTCGTGAAGATCGGTGAAGAGGAGCTCGAGGTCGTCCTCGATGGCGGGTCCGTGCACCTCGGCGACGAGGCGACGAGCGCGCATCTCGTCGAGGTCGAGGGATCGCCCGTGCGGCTGCTCACCATCGGCGACCGCGTGCATCGCGTGGCGGTGCGGCGGGGCGCCGAGAAGGGACGGTACACGCTCTCGATCGACGGGTGGCGCTTCGACCTCGAGGCGCTCGACGAGCGGAGCCGCGCGATCCGCGCGCTCTCGGCGGCGACGGCGGGACCGAAGGGCCCCGCGCCCCTCGTCGCGCCGATGCCGGGGCTGATCGTTCGGGTGAACGTGCAGCCGGGCGACCTGGTGCAGGCGGGGCAGGGACTCGTGGTGATGGAAGCGATGAAGATGGAGAACGAGCTGCGCGCGGCGGCCGCGGGCACCGTCAAGGTGGTGCGGGCGTCGACCGGAACCGCGGTGGAGAAGGGTACGGTCCTCGTCGAGATGGAGTGATCCGCATGCGCTCGAGCGTCGGCGGTCGATTCCTCGCACTCTGCGGTCTCTCCCTCCTCTCGAGCGCGCCCCTCGCCGCGCAGGCGCCGAGCACCGACGTCTGGCTCGCGCCGCTCTCGCGTGTCGGCGACTCGCTCGTCGTCGGCACCCCGCGCAACCTCACGAACCGGCCGGGCTACGACAACCAGCCGTCGTTCACGCCGGATTCGCGAGCGATCCTCTACACGTCGATTCGTGAGGACGGGCAGGCGGACATCTATCGCTACGACCTCGCGAGCGGCGCGATCACGCGGCTGACCTCCACCCCCGAGAGCGAGTACTCGCCGACGGCGACGCCCGACGGGAAGCACTTCAGTGTCGTGCGCGTCGAGCGCGACTCGACGCAGCGGCTGTGGAGGTTCCCGCTGGCCGGAGGCGAGCCGTCGCTGGTGCTCGAGCAGGTGAAGCCGGTCGGCTATCACGCGTGGGTGGACGACACGACGCTCGCGCTGTTCGTGCTGGGACAGCCGGCGACGCTGCAGCTCGCGACCGTGCGCGACGGTGCGGCTCGCGTGGTCGCGTCGAACATCGGACGGAGCCTGGCGCGCGGACCACAGGGACTCGTGACGTACGTGCAGCGCGACAGCACCCGCGCGCTGGTGGTCGAGCGCTCCGCCGCCGGCGGCGACGCTCGCGACCTCGTGACGCTGGCGAGTCGCGCCGCCGACTTCGTCGCCTGGACGCCCACGGGTGACCTGTTGACCGGGCGCGGCGCGGGGATCGACCGGTGGAACGGCCGACGTGGCGCGGCGGCCGCCTGGCTGCCGGTTGCGGAGTTCTCGGGCGCGACGCTGCGCAACGTCTCGCGACTCGCCGTGAGCCCCGACGGCCGCTGGCTCGCGTTCGTGGCGGAGGCGTCGGCTCCGTAGTCGCCGAGCGCCGAGAGCCGCTACACGAGCCCCCCTGGCTTGATTGCGTCCTTCCCCAGCTTGGCGCGCACGCGATCGACCGCGTGCGAGACGGCGCGATCCTTCTCCGTCTCCACCATCGGCGCCACGTCGTCGAACAGCGCGAGCTGGGGGATCTCCCGTCGCTCCTCGTCGAGCGACGAGAGGGAGACGCTCAGCAGCCGCGCGGGAACGCGGCGCGCGCGCCGCAGCTTGTGCAGCAGCTCACGTGCGACGGTGAAGATCGCGCGATCGCTCTCCACCGATTCGGGGAGCGTGCGACTCGCCGAGCGGTTGGTCCAGTCGGCGTCGCGGATGCGGACGGTGATCGTGCGCGCCGTGAGGCCGTCGCCCCGCAGGTCGGCGGCGACGCGCGTCGCCAGGCGCAGGAGCTCGCGCTCGAGCGCGCGGTCGTCGTGCAGGTCGCGGGGGAAGGTCTCGTCGCGGCTCATCTGCTTCGACTGCTCCTTGTCCGCGACCTCCGACTCGCTGATCCCCCGCGCGCGCGCCGCGAGCCAGTCCGCCTCGCGCTCGCCGACGGCGCGCACCAGCGCCGCCCGGTCGGCATTGAGGACGTCGGTCACCGTGATCAGCGAGTGCCGGGCGAGTCGCTCGGTGGACTTGGGGCCGATCCCGGGGATGTCCGCCAGCTTGAGGGTGGACATGAAGGCGATCTCGTCGCCGGCCGGCACGACGAAGACGCCGTTCGCCGCCGGGTTCTTGTGCGGCTTGGCGCGCTCGACGGCGAGCTTGGCGATCAGCTTGGACGAGCCGCCCCCGATCGAGACGGTGAGCCCGGTCTCCGCCCGCACGGCTTCCCGGATGCGGCGGGCCGTCACCTCCATCGGCTCGGCGAAGAGCGTCTCCATCCCCGCGAGGTCGAGGTACCACTCGTCGATGCTCGCCCCCTGCACGTGCGGGGTGAACCGCTCGAGCACCCCCCGCACCTCCCGGCTCTTCTTCCCGCACCCGCTCGGCACGGGGACGACCGTCGCCGCCGGGCAGAGGCGGACCGCCCGGCTCATCGGCATCGCCGAGCGGACACCGTACGCGCGGGTCTCGTAGGAGGCCGAGCAGACCACGCCGCGCCCTCTGGGGCTCCCGCCGACGATGAGGAGGGGCGCCTTGCCCGCCCCGTCCGGGTCGAGCATCCGCGCGACGGCGACGAAGAACGCGTCGGCGTCGACGTGGAGGATGCGTCGGGGGGCGGGCGGGGGCGTCATGTGGGCCGACAATATACCGAAAAGGGGCGAGGCCGGGGGCGTCTTGGCGCCGGAGTCGGGCGATGCAGCAGGTCCCCCGCGTTCGCTCGGGACGACAGCCACCGCCTCCAGCTCCCAGCCCCTGCCGTTGACCTCCCCTAAGTCCTTGTCTAGCTTTAGAGTCTGCCCAAAACACCCTACGGGGGGCCGAGACCCGGGTTGCATGACGCACCGGTGAGGCGCTGGATTACCGCACGTCAGGTCAGCATGTCGAGAGGAACGTACACCGCCACCCCGAGCGACATCTCGCAGCGGTGGTACATCGTGGACGCCGAGGGGATGGTCCTCGGGCGTCTCGCCTCGGAGGTCGCCAAGATCCTCCGTGGCAAGCACAAGCCCACCTTCACGCCGCACATGGATACCGGTGACAACGTCATCGTGATCAACGCGTCCAAGGTGAAGGTCACCGGCCGCAAGGCGGAGCAGAAGACCTACTTCGCCCACACCGGCTACATGGGGCACGAGAAGCACATCCCCTTCGCGACGATGCTGGCCAAGCACCCCGAGCGCGTCATCGAGAAGGCGATCTACGGGATGCTCCCGAAGACGACCCTCGGCCGCCAGGTCCTGCGCCGCAAGCTGCGCGTCTACGCCGACGACAAGCATCCGCACGTGGCGCAGCAGCCGACCCCGCTGACCTTCAACAAGAGCGAGACCGAGTGATGGCCGAGCAGACGACGCACGCGATCGGCCGCCGCAAGGAGGCGGTGTGCCGGGTGTACCTCAAGCCGGGCTCCGGCAAGTGGGACGTGAACGGCCGCACGCTGGGTGACTACTTCCCGCGTCCTGCCCTCGTCTCCGCGATCCAGCAGCCGTTCACGGCGACCGATACGCTCGGCCGCTACGACGTCCGTGCCACGGTGGAGGGCGGCGGTCAGACCGGTCAGGCCGGTGCGCTCCGCCTCGCGGTCGCCCGCGCGCTGGTCGAGATCGAGGAGAGCCACCGGCGCAAGCTGCGCGACCTCGGCCTCCTGACCCGCGACGCGCGCTCGGTCGAGCGCAAGAAGCCGGGGCGTCCGAAGGCCCGCAAGCGCTTCCAGTTCAGCAAGCGTTAAACGGGATGCGGAAGTCGGGACGTGGGAGGCGCGGTCACCGGCGCCTCCCGCCTCCCGCCTCCGCCGTCCCCATCTCACAGGTTCGCCGAGTCTCCACACGGTGCCGGGCAACCGGTCGGTCGAGACGCTGACGCGATCCGAGGCTCAAACCAAACCAGGAATTCGTTTCAATGTCCGAGCAGACCATGCAGGTCAACACGACGCCCACGCTCGAGGCGCTTCTCGCCGCCGGCGTCCACTTCGGCCACCAGACGCGCCGGTGGAATCCCAAGATGCGCCGCTTCATCTTCGCGGAGCGCAACGGGATCCACATCATCGACCTCCAGAAGACGCTGCGGCAGCTCGAGCTGGCGCAGAAGCTCGTCCGCGAGGTCGTGCTGCGCGGCGAGAACGTCCTCTTCGTCTGCACCAAGCAGCAGCTGGCGGGGCTCGTGAAGGAGCACGCCGAGCGCGCGGGTGCGATGTTCATCACCGAGCGCTGGCTCGGCGGCCTCCTCACCAACTTCCAGACGGTGAAGAAGCAGCTTCGCCGCATGAAGGAGCTCGAGGCGGGCGGCGTCGAGGGCGGCGAGTTCTCGAACTACACGAAGAAGGAGCAGCTGATGCTCTCGCGCGAGCGCGAGAAGCTCACGAAGTACCTGGGCGGCATCAAGAACATGTCGCGCCTCCCGGGGCTCATGTTCGTCGTGGACTCGAAGAAGGAGCGCATCGCGGTCGAGGAGGCGCGCAAGCTCGGCATGCCGATCGTCGCGATCGTCGACACGAACGCGGATCCGGACCTCATCACCGTGCCGATCGCCGGCAACGACGACGCGATCCGCTCGGTGGAGCTGATCACGAAGGCGATCTCGGACGCGATCATCGAGGCGCGCCGCGAGGCCCCCGCGCTCCGCGAGGAGCCGGAGGAGACGGACAGCTACACCTACAGCAGCGACCGTGGCGCCGAGAAGGCCGCGCCGGGCGACCGGGGTGGGGACGATCGCAAGCGCCGTCCGCGCCGCCGCCGGGCCAAGCCCGAGGCGATCGCCGCCCGCCTGAAGCAGGGTGGGGAGGGGGGCGAGGGCGGCGAGGCCGCCGAGGGTGGCGCCGCGGAGTGACCCCGGCCGGCGGGCTTCCCGCGGGGGGCCCGCTCCCCTTGCCAGTCGGATAGACTAATCTTCAATGCGCCGCCGGCCCTCCGGCGGCGTTTCCACGACACGAAAAGAGATCACTTAGATGGCGATCACGGCGAAGGACGTCGCTGCGCTCCGGGAGCGGACCGGCGCAGGCATGATGGATTGCAAGAAGGCGCTCGAGGAGACGAACGGCGACATCGAGAAGGCGGTGGAGCTCCTCCGCACCAAGGGAATCGCGAAGGCCGAGAAGCGCGCCGGCCGTGCGGCGAAGGAAGGGCTCATCGGCCATCACGTCAGCGCCGACGGCAAGCTGGGCGCGCTCGTCGAGGTGAACTGCGAGACCGACTTCGTGGCCCGCAACGAGGGCTTCAAGGAGACGGTGAAGGCCATCGTCGATCACGTCGTCGCCGCCAACCCGGCGAGCGTCGAGAGCGACGCCACGCTCGGTGAGCTGGCGAAGGAGGCTTCGGCGAAGACGGGCGAGAACGTCCAGGTGCGCCGCTTCGCGCGCTTCCAGGTCGAGGGGGAGGGGGTCGTGGGGAGCTACGTCCACCACAACGGCAAGGTCGCGGTGATCACGGAGGTCGGCACCGCGTCGGCCGCCGCCGCGGGCTCCGAGGAGGTGCGCGCGCTCGCCCGGACGCTGTCCGAGCACATCGCCGCCGCCGCGCCGCTCGCCGTCGATCGCAGCCAGATCCCCGCGGAGAAGCTCGAGACCGAGCGCCGCATCGCGGAGGAGCAGGCGCGCGCCACCGGCAAGCCGGAGAACATCCTCACGAAGATCGCCGAGGGGAAGGTCGAGGCGTACATCAAGGAGGTCACCCTCCTCAGCCAGCCGTGGGTGCGCGATCCCGGCAAGACGGTCGGCGATCTCGTGAAGGAGGCTTCGGCGAAGACCGGCGAGACCGTGCAGGTGCGCCGCTTCGCGCGCTTCCAGATCGGCGAAGAGTGATCGCCGCGTGAGCGAGCTTCGCTACCCCAGGGTCCTGCTCAAGATCTCCGGCGAGGCGCTCGCCGGCGACAAGGGCTTCGGGTACGACTTCGACACGATCGACCGCCTGGCGGGCGAGATCCTGGAGGTCGTGAAGATGGGGGCCACCGTCGGTCTGGTGATCGGCGGTGGCAACATCGTCCGCGGCAGCCAGCTCGCGCAGCTGGGGATGGACCGCGTCGGCGCCGACTACATGGGGATGCTCGGCACGGTCATCAACGCGCTCGCGGTGCAGGACGTGCTGGAGCGGCGAGGGGTGGACACCCGCGTGATGACCGCCATCCGCATGGAGGAGCTGGCGGAGCCCTACATCCGCCGCCGCGCCCTCCGCCACTTCGAGAAGGGGCGCACGGTGATCTTTGCCGCGGGCACCGGCAATCCGTACTTTTCCACCGATACCGCCGCCGCGCTGCGGGCGATCCAGATCAAGGCGAACGTCATCATCAAGGCGACGAGCGTCGAAGGGGTCTATTCGGCCGACCCCAAGAAGGATCCGACGGCGAAGTTCTACCCGGAGATCTCCTACCGGGACGTGATGCTCGAAGACCTGAAGGTGATGGACCAGACGGCGGTCACGCTGTGTCGGGAGAACTCCCTCCCGCTGATCGTCCTCAACATTCACCGGCCCGGTGCGATCGCCAGCGCGATTCGAGGCGATCGGATCGGCACCCTCGTTCGATGAGCACGATCCAACAGATTCTCAAGGACACGCGCGCGCAGCTTGACAAGGGACTCGAGGCGGCGAAGCATCATTTCTCCGGCGTCCGCTCGGGGAAGGCGTCCCCGACGATGCTGGAGAACGTGAAGGTCGAGGCGTACGGCTCGACGCTTCCGCTCAATCAGGTCGCCAGCATCTCGGCGCCCGAGCCGCGCATCCTCGTCGTCACCCCGTTCGACAAGGGGCAGGCGAAGGCGATCGAGAAGGCGATCCGCGAGTCGGATCTCGGACTCGAGCCGTCGCAGCAGGGCGGCATCATCCGCGTCCCGCTTCCCGCGATGACCGAGCAGCGGCGCAAGGAGCTCGTGAAGGTCGTCCACAAGCTCGCCGAGGAGGCGAAGATCGCCGTGCGCCATCAGCGCACGGAGGGGCGCGACAAGCTGAAGAAGCTCAGCGGCGTGAGCGAGGACGACGTCAAGCACGCCGAGAAGGATCTTCAGAAGCTCCACGACGACTACATCCACAAGATCGAAGATATGATCAAGGCCAAAGAGGCCGAGATCATGGAAGTGTGAGGTCGCGCGCGCGCGGCGCGGCCGCGGTGCCCGAGTCGACGGACGAGCTGCTCGCGCGCATCCGTCTGCACGGCGTCCTGCCTCGACACGTCGCGATCATCATGGACGGCAACGGCCGGTGGGCGCGCGAGCGACGGATGCCGCGCCCCTTCGGCCATCGCGCCGGGATGCAGTCGGTGCGGGACGTCGTCGAGGGGTCGCTCGAGGTCGGACTCGAGGTGCTCTCCCTCTTCGCCTTCTCGCAGGAGAACTGGCAGCGGCCGGCGACGGAGGTCTCGGCACTCATGTCGCTGCTCGAGGAGTTCATCGGGCGGGAAGCGGACGAGCTCCGGCGGCAGGGGGTGCGCGTGCGCTTTCTGGGCGATCTCGCGCGGCTCGGGGCGAGCGCTGCGGCGGCGGTCGAGCGGATCATGGCCGACACCGCGCACGACGACCGCCTCGTGCTCAACCTCTTCGTGTCGTACGGCGGACGCGCGGAGCTCGTGCGGGCGGCGCAGTCGCTGGCGCGCGACGTCGCTGCGGGGCGCATCGACGTCGACGCGATCGACGAGGCGGCGCTCTCGCAGCGGCTCTACACCGCGGATCTCCCCGATCCCGACCTGCTCGTGCGGACGTCGGGGGAGCTCCGCATCTCCAACTTTCTCCTGTGGCAGCTCGCCTATACGGAGCTCTACATCTCGCCCCTGCTCTGGCCGGACTTCCGGCGGCGCGCGCTGTTCGAGGCGATCGCGGAGTTCCAGGCACGCGAGCGGCGCTACGGGCGCGTGACCACGTGAGCGGAGGCGGTCAGCGTGAGTGAGCTGACGAAGCGTGTCCTGTTCGCCGTCGTCGCCGCGCCCGTTGCCATCTGGGCGATTCTCGCCGGCCGCGCGCCGCTCGCCGCCTTCTTCGCCGTCGTCTCGGCGCTCGGCGCGTGGGAGTTCTATCGCCTCGCCCGCGCGAGTGGCGGCGCGCCGCTGGCGGAGGCGGGGATCGTCGTCGCCGGGGTGCTCCCGCTCGCGGTGCATGCTCACTTCGAGGGCGTCTACACGCCGCCGCTCGCGCTCGGGGCGCTCGTCGTGCTGGCGATCGCCGCGTCCGCGATCTGGCGCCGCGGGGTCGCGGGGCAGCCGCTCGCCTCGGTCGCGAGCACCGTCCTCGGCGTGCTCTATACGGCCGGGATGCTGAGCTTCGGGTACGCGCTCCGCTACCATCCCTTCGTCTCGCCGTTCGAGGACGTGGGGAGCCTCGTCGGCACGCCGTCCGTCGCCGGGTGGCAGATCCCCCTCGGCGGACTCCTCCTCCTGTTCCCGATCCTGCTGACCTGGGCCTCCGACATCGGCGCCTACTTCGTCGGGCGCGCGTTCGGCCGCCGCAAGCTCATCCCGAGCGTGAGCCCGGGGAAGACGATCGCGGGTGCGCTCGGTGGGCTTCTTGCGAGCGTGCTCGTGGCGTGGCTCTACGTCGCGCTGGTGCTGCGCCCAGCGCAGCTCGCGCTCACGCCGGTGGGGATCGTGATCTTCGGCGCCCTGGTGAGCGTCGCGGCGCAGGTCGGCGATCTCTTCGAGTCGCTGCTCAAGCGGGAAGCGAACGTGAAGGACAGCTCGCGCCTCCTCCCCGGACACGGGGGGATCCTCGATCGTTTCGACTCCCTGATCTTCGTGCTCCCCGTGGCGTACCTGCTCGTGGGGTGGCTGCTGCGCGCGGCGCCGCATGCCTGAGCGCGCCCGCGTCGCCCCCATGCCGCGGCATCCCGCGCCGTCGCGCGCACCCGCCGCCCGCCGCGGGGTCGCCGTGCTGGGCTCGACGGGCTCCGTCGGGACGACGGCGCTCCGCGTGCTCGAGCGGCAGCAGGAGCGCTTCCGGGTGGCCGCGCTGACCGGCTTCTCCAACACGGCACTGCTGAGCGAGCAGGTGCAGCAATTCCGGCCGTCGTACGTGGGGCTCGTCACGCGCGGGGAGGGGGGCGGGCACGCGGGGTGGTGCACCGGCTCCGGGCGCGAGTGTCTGGTCGAGGCGGCGGTCCGCGACGACGTGGACATCGTCCTCAACGCGGTGGTCGGCGCGGCCGGGCTGGACGCGACGCTGGCCGCGCTCCGGGCGGGGAAGCGCGTCGCCCTCGCGAACAAGGAGTCGCTCGTCGTCGGGGGGCCGCTCGTGATCGCCGCGCGCGAGGCGGGAGGGGGGGAGATCGTCCCCGTGGACAGCGAGCACAGCGCGATCCTGCAGTGCCTCGCCGGCCGGCCGGGCGCCGAAGTGCGCCGCGTCGTGCTCACCGCGTCCGGCGGCCCGTTCCGGGAGTGGCCCGCCGATCGCATCGCGGGGGCGACACTGCGCGACGCGCTCAAGCATCCGACCTGGCGAATGGGGCGGAAGATCACGGTGGACAGCGCCACGCTCGCGAACAAGGCGCTGGAAGTGATCGAGGCACACTACCTGTTCGACCTGCCGTACGACCGTATCGACGTCGTCGTGCATCCGCAGAGCATCGTCCACTCCTTCGTCGAGTTCGTGGACGGCAGCGTGCTCGCGCAGCTCGGCGTGCCCAGCATGGAGCTGCCGGTCCTCTATGCGCTGACGCACCCGGATCGCGTCGCCGACGACGGGGTACCACCGTTCGATCCGGTCGCCTGCTCGCCGCTGACCTTCGAGGCGGTGCGGCACGACGCCTTCCCGGCGCTCGCGCTGGGCGTCGAGGCGGGGCGTGCCGGCGGCGCGGCGCCGGCGGTGTTCAATGCGGCGAACGAGGCGGCGGTGGCCCTCTTCCTCGACGGCTGCATCGGCTTCGCGGACATCGCGCGAAGCATCGCATCCGCGCTCGAGGCCGTCGGCGATACGACGGCGACCTCGCGCGACGATCTGCTCGCCGCGGACCGCGCGGCGCGGCGCCACGTGCAGGAGCTACATCGATGCTGAGCGTCCTCGCCCCGATCCTCGTCTTCGGTCTCGTGGTGTTCGTGCACGAGCTCGGACACTTCCTCGCCGCGAAGGCGGTGGGCGTGTACGCGCCGCGCTTCTCGATCGGCTTCGGGCCCGCGCTCTGGCGCCGCCGCCGCGGCGAGACCGAGTACGTGATCGCCGCCTTTCCGCTGGGCGGCTACGTCCGCATGGCGTCGCGCCACGACGAGGAGACCGCCTTCCTCGAAGGGGGGAGCGAGGAGGCGGGCAAGCGCGCATCGTCGGACCCGGACTACGACCCGGAGGCGATGATCCCCTTCGGCCCGAAGCCGGTCCCCGAGCATCGCTGGTTCGAGTCCAAGCCGCTCTGGGCGCGCCTGCTGATCATGATCGCCGGCGTGACGATGAACTTCGTCCTGTCGATGGTCGTCATCGCCGCCGTCGCCTTCCAGATGGGGCGCACCGTGATCCCGTCGACGGTCGTCGGGGTCGTGGATTCGGTGGCGGGCGCGCCGGCGCTGACGCGCGAGCTGCAGCCGGGGGACACGATCCGCGCCGTGGACGGACAGCCGGTCCGGAGCTGGAACGAGGTGCTGGAGCGGATCGGGGAGGCGCATGGCGACGCGCTGACGCTCGAGACGCAGCGCGGCCGCCTGCGCATCCCCCTCGGCGACGGCCGGACGGGAGCGCGTGCCGAGGAGCTGATCGCGAAGATCGACGTCCTGATCCCTCCGGTGCTCGACACGGTGGTCCCCGGGCAGCCGGCGGCGCGTGCCGGGCTCCAGCGCGGCGACCGGATCCTGGCGGTGGACGGCGCCCCGGTGCACACGTGGGCGCAGGTCGTGCGGCGCATCGCCGCCTCGCCCGGCCGCCCGCTGGCGCTCGACATCCAGCGCGGGGGGGAATCGGTGCGCGCGACCGTGCGTCCCGACTCGGCGCGGGGGGTGAACCCGGAGACGGGGGAGGAGGGGACGATCGGCCGGGTCGGCGTCCGCGTTCAGGAATTCTCGCAGCGCGAGCCGGTGGGGGGACGGGATGCGCTCGCCGCGGGGTGGACGGGAACCTGGCGGACCGCGGCGCGGGTGACCGCCTTCCTCGGGCAGCTGGTGAAGGGCGAGCTCTCGGTCCGGCAGCTCGGCGGGCCGGTGGCGATCACCCAGGCGTCCGTCTCGGCGGCTCGCAGCGGCTGGGCCGACCTCTTCGGGCTCATCGCCTTCCTGAGCGTGAACGTGGCCGTGCTCAACCTGCTCCCGATCCCGATCCTGGACGGCGGGCAGATCCTCCTCAACGTCATCGAGTCGGCGAAGGGGAGCCCGTTCAGCGTCCGGACCCGCGAGTACATCCTGCGCGTGGGGCTGGCGGCGATCGCCCTGCTGTTCGTGGTGGTCATGTTCAACGACCTCACCGGCCTGCTCGGGCGGCTGTTCGGCTGACGCCGGGCGCCGCCGTCCCTTTACATCGTCGCCGGAGCTACTTAAGCTTCTATGCTTCAATAGATTCGGCTCAACGTAGAACACCGCCGAGCGGCGGGGACCAGACGTCAATGGCTTTCGACAAGACGACCACGATCGAGAAGTACCGCACGCACGGCGAGGACACCGGGTCGGCGCGCGTTCAGGTGGCGATGCTGACGGAGCGGATCAACTACCTCACGGAGCACTTCCGGTCGCACAAGAAGGATCACCACGGACGCCGTGGCCTTCTGAAGATGGTCGGCAAGCGCCGTCGACTCCTCAACTACCTCAAGCGGACGGATGTCGAAGGGTACCGTTCGCTCGTCCAGGAGCTCGGGCTCCGGTACTGAGCCGACGTCGGGTTCGACTCGCGCGGGCGCATTCATTGCGGCCCGCGCGTTTGCATTTGCAGCACCCTTCAGACACAACCCCGCACGCGCGGACGGCCGGGCCATACGGGTTCGGCGCATCCGCTCGGGGTACCAAGCGGAAACGAACATGACGATGCAACGCGTGGAAAGAACCTTCGCCGGCCGCCGGCTGGTGATCGAGACGGGACGGATGGCGAAGCAGGCGGCGGGCTCGGCCGTCGTGCAGTTCGGTGATACGATGGTCCTCGCCGCCGTGACGGTGAGCGACAATCAGAGTCCGCTCCCCTTCTTTCCGCTGACGGTCGAGTACCGAGAGAAGAGCTACGCGGCCGGCAAGATCCCCGGCGGCTTCATCAAGCGCGAAGGGCGCCCGCACGATCACGAGATCCTGTCCGCCCGCATCATCGATCGCTCGATCCGCCCGCTCTTCCCGGAAGGCTTCAAGAACGAGGTCCAGGTCTTCGTCTACGTCATCTCCGGCGACCAGGAGAACAAGGCGGACATCCCGGCGCTCCTCGCCGTCTCGTTCGCGCTCAACCACTCCAAGATCCCGTTCGCCGGGCCGATCGCCGGCGTTCGCGTCGGCCGCCTGCAGGGGAACTGGGTCCTGAACCCGACCTTCCAGCAGCTCGAGTACAGCGACATGGAGCTCGTGATCGCGGGCTCCGAGCAGTCGATCGTGATGGTCGAGGGCGGTGCGCTCGAGGTGACCGAGGACGACGTCGTCCAGGCGCTCACGGTCGGGCAGCAGGGGATCCGCGAGCTCATCTCCCAGCAGGAGGAGCTGCTCGGCAAGTCGAACCGCGCCGAGAAGATGACCTGGACGAAGGCGGCGCTCCCGGAAGGGCTCGAGGCTCGCGTGAAGGAGCTCGCCGAGGGGAAGATCGCGGAGGCGCTCAACCAGAAGGACAAGCACTCGCGCATCGAGGCGGTGGAGCGCGTGAAGAAGGAGGTCGCCGAGCAGCTGCTCGCCGACTTCCCCGACGCGGCCAAGGAGACGCACACCCTCCTCGGCGACGTCGAGTACCATCAGCTGCGCGGCCAGGTGCTCTCGACGCGCCGGCGCGTGGACGGGCGCGCGACGAACGAGGTCCGGCCGATCACGATCGAGACGAGCGTGCTGCCGCGCGCACACGGATCGGCGCTCTTCACGCGCGGGCAGACGCAGGCGCTCGTGGCGGTCACGCTCGGCACCGCGAACGACGTGCAGCGCCTCGACTCGATCGAGGAGAGCGGCGAGACGACGAAGTCGTTCATGCTGCACTACAACTTCCCGCCGTTCTCGACCGGCGAGGTGCGTCCGGTGCGCGGCACGTCCCGCCGCGAGATCGGCCACGGCAACCTCGCCGAGCGCGCGCTGCAGGGCGTGCTGCCCCCGTTCGAGGAGTTCCCGTACACGATTCGCATCGTCTCGGACATCCTCGAGTCGAACGGCTCGTCGTCGATGGCGTCGGTCTGCGGCGGCTCGCTCGGCCTCTTCGACGCCGGCGTGCCGATGCGCGCCGCCGTGGCCGGCGTCGCGATGGGGCTCATCAAGGAAGGGGAGGACTACGCGATCCTCACCGACATCCTCGGCACCGAGGATCACCTCGGTGACATGGACTTCAAGGTCGCGGGGACGCGGAACGGGATCACGTCCATCCAGATGGACATCAAGATCGAGGGGCTCGACCTCAAGATCATGACCGAGGCGCTGGCGCAGGCGAAGGAAGGGCGACTGCACATCCTCGGCGAGATGGACAAGGCGCTCGCGCAGCCGCGGTCGGAGATGTCGGCCTTCGCGCCGCGCATCGTGACGATGCAGATCAGCCCCGAGAAGATCGGCGACCTCATCGGCCCGAAGGGGAAGACGATCCGCGGGATCCAGGACGAGACGAAGGCGGAGATCACGGTGGACGACACCGGTCTCGTGACGATCGCGGCGGTCGGCGGCGAGTCGATGGAGCGGGCGCGCCAGATGGTCGCCGCGCTCACCCAGGAGCCGGAGATCGGCGCGACGTACGAGGGCGCGGTCAAGAGCACCACCGCCTTCGGCGCGTTCGTCGAGATCCTGCCGGGGACCGAAGGGCTGGTCCACATCTCCGAGCTGCAGCACGGGCGCACGGAGAAGACCGAGGACGTCGTGAAGAAGGGCGACCGCGTGACGGTCAAGCTGATCGACCGCGACGAGCGTGGCCGCCTGCGGCTCTCGATGAAGGCCCTCATCCCGAAGCCGGAGGGGGTGTCGGAGGACGGCGGCGGCGAGGGCGGCAACGGCAGCGATCGTCCGCGTCGCGAAGGGGGGGAGCGTGCGCCCCGCGGCGAGGGTAGCCGCGAAGGTGGCCGCGGCGGGCGTGGCGGCCGGAGCGGCGAGCGCGCACGTCGCGAATGAGCCAGGGCGTCGCGTCACCCGACGCGACGCTGCGCCGCACCGTGCTTCCCAATGGACTGACCGTGCTCTCGGAACACATGCCGGGAGTGCGGTCGGTCGCTTTCGGGGCCTGGGTGCGCGCGGCGTCGATCCACGAGCCGGCCGAGCGGATGGGCGTGTCGCACTTCCTCGAGCACATGGTGTTCAAGGGGACCCGCCGGCGCAGCGCGCGGCAGATCGCGCTGGAGCTCGAGGCGCTGGGCGGCTCGCTCGACGCCTACACGGCACGCGAGCACACCTCGTTCGAGGCGCGGGTGCTCGACGAGCATCTCGACGTCGCGGTGGACGTCATCGGGGACATCGTCTTCGAGCCGGCGCTCCGGGCGAAGGACGTCGCCCTCGAGCGGCGGGTCATCCTCGAGGAGATCGGGATGGTGGACGACACCCCGGACGACCTCGTGTTCGAGCTGCACGCCCAGCAGCTCTGGGGGGGGAACCCGTACGGCTTCCAGATCCTCGGGACGCGCGAGACGGTGCGGGGGCTGGGCGTGACCGAGCTGCGGGAGCTGCACGAGCGCGCCTACCGCCCCGGGCAGATCGTGCTCGCCGCCGCGGGAAACGTGTCGCACGAGCGGCTGCTGGACGCGCTCGAGCGCACCGGCTGGTCGAGCCGCCCCGCCGGTGCGCCGGACGGCGTCGTCGCGCCGGCGCCTCGGCCGGAGCCGGCGAGCCGGAGCCACGTCTCTCGCGACGGGGCGCAGACGCACATCGTGCTCGGCTCCGTCACGGTGCCGCACGCCGACCCGCGGCGCCGCGCCATCGAGCTCGTGAGCACGGTGCTCGGCGGCGGGATGAGCTCACGCCTCTTCCAGCGCGTGCGCGAGGAGCTCGGGCTCGCGTACGACGTGCACGCCTTCCACGAGTTCCACGCCGACACGGGGACGCACGGCGTCTACGTCGGTACGGGACCCGACACGGCGGCGAGCGCCCTCGACGCGATCCAGGAGGAGCTGGCGTCGATCGCCGCCAGCGGGCTGCCGGAGTCGGAGCTCGCGATGGGGAAGAGTCAGCTCAAGGGACAGCTCACGCTCGCCCTCGAGCGGCCGTCGGCGCGCATGTATCGCGCGGCCGCAGTGGAGCTGTACGGCGAGCCGTGGCTCTCGCTCGACGCGTTGCTCGCCGAGATCGACGCGATCGACGCGACGACGGTGGCCGAGGTGTCGCGGCTCTTCCTCGCGCCGGAGGTGCAGACGGTGCTCAGCCTCGGTCCCGGCGAGGCCCCCTGGCGGTGAGCGCGGTCGGGCGACGCGCGGCTTGGCATTCCGTGATCGCCCCTGGTAGAGTGAATGGCTGTCGCGACACGACCTGAACTTCATTCCCGATCCGAACATGAGAGTCGGCGTTCCGAAGGAGATCAAGACCAACGAGAACCGCGTGGCGCTCGTGCCCGCGGGCGCAGAGGCCCTCGTGGCCGCGGGCCACTCGGTGCTCGTGGAGACCGGTGCCGGCATGGGCAGCGGCTTCTCCGACGAGGACTACACGAGCGTCGGGGCCGCGATCGCGCCCGACGCGGCGACGGTGTGGGCCGAAAGCGAGATGATCATGAAGGTGAAGGAGCCGATCGAGCGCGAGTGGCCGCACATGCGCCAGGGGCAGCTCATCTTCACCTACTTCCACTTCGCGGCGGACGAGAAGCTGACGCGCGCGCACATGAAGCAGGGGCCGGTGTGCGTCGCGTACGAGACGGTGGAACTGCCGACGCGCGAGCTGCCGCTGCTGACCCCGATGTCGGAGGTCGCCGGGCGCATGGCGGTGCAGGAGGGGGCGAAGTACCTGGAGAAGCTCTTCGGCGGCCGCGGGGTGCTGCTCGGCGGCGTTCCGGGCGTGGCGCCGGCCAAGGTCGTGATCATCGGCGGCGGCATCGTCGGGATCAACGCCGCGAAGATGGCGGCGGGGATGGGCGCCAAGGTCACGATCCTCGACACCTCGCTCGAGCGGCTGCGCTACCTCGCCGACGTGATGCCCGCCAACTGCATCACGATCCACTCCAACCGCCAGAACCTCCTCGAGCAGATCGAGACGGCGGACCTCGTGGTCGGCGGTGTGCTGATCCCCGGGGCGAAGGCGCCGAAGCTGATCCGACGCGAGGATCTCCAGCTGATGCAGCCGGGCGCCGTGATCGTGGACGTCGCGGTGGACCAGGGCGGGTGCGTGGAGACGATCCGGCCGACCACGCACGAGAACCCGACGTACGTGGTGGACGGCATCATCCACTATGCGGTCGCCAACATGCCGGGCGGCGTGCCGCGCACCTCGACGCTCGCCCTCACCAACGCGACGCTGCCGTACGCGCTGCAGCTGGCGAACAAGGGGTGGAAGAAGGCGCTGCGCGACAATGCGGCGCTCCTCAAGGGGCTCAACATGGTCGAGGGGAAGGTGACCTACCGCGGTGTCGCGGAGGCGTTCGACCTGGAGTTCACGGAGCCCGACACGCTTCTTGCCTGAGGGCTCGGGGCTTCGGGTTGCGATGTGGGGGGCGACGCGTCTCGATGACGTGGGCCCGCCGCGCGCCGCTCGAAGCCCGAAGCCCGAAGTGACGTAGGTTACGGCATCTCAATACCTTGCAACACCTCTGACGTCGGGGTAGGTTTCCGACGTTTGCCCGCCCGCCAACAGAATCGCGTTCCCACCGGGAACGCCAATCGCGAGAACTGTTCGAGGAATGCGCTGGCCTTCATTCAAAGCGGGCTCCCTGTTTCCCGCGAACGCCATCGGTGTCGATCTCGGCACCGCCAATACGCTCATCTACGTGAAGGGCGAGGGGATCGTGCTGAACGAGCCCTCGGTCGTGGCGATCGATCGGGAGACCAAGAAGATCAAGGGAGTCGGTCTCGAGGCGAAGCGCATGCTCGGGCGTACGCCCGAGGGCGTCATCGCGGTGCGTCCGCTGAAGGACGGCGTCATCGCCGACTTCGACGTGACGGAGAAGATGCTGCGCTACTTCCTCACCCTGATCATCGAGAACAAGATGTTCAAGGTGAAGCCGCGGGTGATCGTCTGCGTCCCCTCCGGGATCACCGAGGTGGAGAAGCGCGCGGTGCGCGACTCGGCCATGGGCGCCGGCGCGAAGGAGGTGTTCATGGTGGCCGAGCCGATGGCGGCGGCGATCGGCGTCGGCCTGCCGGTCGAGACGCCGACCGGGAACATGGTCATCGACATCGGCGGCGGCACGACGGAGATCGCGGTCATCGCGCTGTCGGGGATCGTGAGTGACACCTCGATCCGCGTCGGCGGCGACGAGCTCGACACGGCGATCGTCCAGTTCCTGCGCAAGAACTACAACCTCCTGGTCGGCGAGCCGACGGCGGAGCAGGTGAAGATCCAGATCGGCTCCGCGGCGCCGGTGGGGGAGGAGCGCGAGATGGAGGTGAAGGGGCGCGACCTGGTCTCGGGGATCCCGAAGACGGTCCGTGTCCACTCGAGCGAGATCCGCGAGGCGATCCAGGAGCCGGTGCAGGCGATCGTGGATGCCGTGCGGCGGGCGCTGGAGATCACGCCCCCCGAGCTCGCCGCCGACATCGTCGATCGCGGGATCGTGATGACGGGCGGCGGCGCGCTCATCCGCGGGCTCGACCTGCTCCTGAGCCAGGAGACGGGGCTGCCGATCCACGTGGACGAGGATCCGCTCACCTGCGTGGTCCGGGGCACCGGACGCATTCTCGACGACGAAGACAAGTACTGGTCCGTCCTCAGCGCGTGAGGAAGTCGGTGGCACGCACCACGACGCGGTTCGGTAGCCGGCTCGATCTGCTCCTCTTCGGCGTGTGCGCGGTGCTGGCGCTGGTCGTCACCATCCTGCCGCCGGACCTTCATGCCCCGATCGCCTCGGGGCTGCGTCGCACGGTCGTGGCCCCCCTGATCGGGCTGCAGCAGGGGGCGGAGCGGTGGCGGGCCGCCTGGGCGGCGTCGCAGCAGCGGGCGCTGGCGCAGAACTCGCTCGCCCTGCGTGCGGCGGAGGCCAACGCGCTCAAGATCGAGAACGACCGGCTTCGCCGCCTTCTCGGGCTGGGGCAGCGCCTCCAGTGGGGGTTCGTGGTCGCCGAGGCGCTCCAGGGGGGCGGATCGTCGGAGCAGTTCGCCGTCGTCCTCACCGCGGGGTCCGCCGCGAACGTGGTCCCGGGGAGCCCGGTCGTCGCTCCGGAGGGGCTCGTCGGCACCGTCCAGACGGTCGACCCGACGATGAGCCTGGCCATCCTCTACCCGCACTCCGAGTTCCGCGCGAGCGCGATGGCGGTGGACGGGAGCGCCTTCGGCATCGTCTCGCCGCACATCTCCGGCGGGGCGCAGGAGGCCAGGGAAGGGCAGACGGTCCGCCCCGATCGGTACATGCTCGAGATGCGCGGCGTCCCCTTCCGGCGGCAGCTCAAGCCCGGCACGCTGATCGTGACCTCCGGGCTCGGCGGCACCTATCCGGCCGGGATCAACATCGGGACGGTGGTGGCCGAGCTGAAGACCCCCGAGGTGTGGGCGCGGACGTACCTCCTCCGGCCGGTGGTGAACCCGGCCGAGATCGGCTCCGTCATGATCCTCCTCCCCCAGAAGGCGCGGGAAGGGACGGGGGCCGTGTGGGAGGCGCCGGGGTCGCTCGACTCCGCGACCAAGGGCGTCGTGGCGGCGGGCGACTCGATCGCGCGCGCCGACGCCGCGCTGGAGGCCTCCCGCCGCGCCGCGCTCGACTCCGCGGTGCGCGCCAGCCGGCCGGACACCGCGCCGCCGAGAGACTCCCTGCGCGCCGATTCGGTGCGCGGCCTCCGCATCCCTGGACGCACCCCGACGACCGCGCCTGAGGGGGCGACGCCGCCCCGTCCCGCGGCTGGAACCGATACCGTCCGTCGCCCCGACACCCTGCGCACACGACTCCGGTGAGTTGGAGCACTGCCATCCGCACGGTGATCGCGTGCGCCATCTTCATCGTCCTGCACTACTCGCTGCGGCCGCTGCTCGCCTGGCGCGCCTCGATCGATTTCCTGCTGATCGCGCTCCTCTTCGGCGCCGTTCGGATGCGCCCCGGGGTGGCGGCGATCTACGGCTTCGCGCTGGGGCTGCTGGCCGACTCGCTCGCCCTCGGCGGGTTCGGGGCGAGCGCGCTGGCGATGACGCTGGTCGGGTTCGCCGCCTCCTGGCTCAAGGCGGTGTTCTTCGCCGACAACCTCGTGCTGAACGGGTTTTTCCTCTTCCTGGGGAAGTGGATGTTCGACATCATCTTCTTCCTGGTGGAACGTCGCGTGCACGGCGGTGAACTAGTGATGCAGATCTTCGTCTGGTCGCTCCTCTCGGCGGCCGTGACGGCGCTGGCCGGCGTGCTGGCGCTGATGGTACTGCGTCCCCTGCTGGAGACTCGGACAGCGTGAGCTTCCATCCCAACGACATCGTCCGCCGCGGGCGCGCGGCGACGTTCATCGTGCTCGGCGCCATCCTGTTCCTGGTGAGCGGCTTCTACCGCGCCCAGATCCTCCAGCACGACGACTACAAGCTGCAGTCGGAGACCAACCGCCTCCGGCAGCTTCCGCTCCCGGCGCCCCGCGGCGCCATCCTCGACCGGAAGGGGCAGGCGATCGCGGAGAACGTGATCGGCTATTCGGTTTCCCTGTTCGGCATCTCCGAGGACTCGCTGCGCGCCACGATGACGCGCCTCGGCGAGACGATCCCGATCACGGCGGGGCAGATCGAGGACGCGGTGCGGCGGTACCGCAAGGACCCGAACCGGCCGACGGTCATCATCCAGAACGCCTCGTTCGACGTGGTGTCGGTGCTCGAGGAGCACCGGCTGCAGTTCCCGGGGCTGATCGTGCAGTCGTCGCCCAAGCGGTACTACCCCGACAGCACCGCCGTCTCCGGCTTCGTCGGCTACATCCGCGAGATCAACGAGAAGGAGCTCGCCAAGCCGGAGTTCGCCTCGGCCGGCTACAAGCAGGGGATGCTCATCGGCAAGGACGGGCTGGAAGAGACGTACGAGTCCGTGCTGCGCGGACGGGAAGGGAGCCGGTTCGTCGAGGTGAACGCCCGGAACCGGATCGTGAACCATTCGCCGCGCCAGGACCTGCAGCCGGAGCCGGGGCAGACGCTGCAGACCAACATCGACATGGACCTGCAGCGGTTCGTGGCGAAGCTGTTCGCGGATTCGTCGCTCCAGGGGGGCGTGGTCGCGATCGAGCCGGAGACCGGGGCGGTCCTCGCGCTGCACAGCGCCCCGACCTGGGACCCCAACCGCTTCGTCGGCGGCGTGTCCACGAAGTACTGGAACGAGCTGATGGCCGACTCGGCCAAGCCGTTCTTCAACAAGGCGCTGAAGGGGCGCTACCCGCCGGGCTCCACCTTCAAGCTCGCGACCGCGGTCATGGGGCTCGAGCGCGGCGTCGTGAAGGTGACCGACAAGTTCCCGATCCCCTGCACGGGCGGGATGCAGTACGGGAACCGCTACTTCAGGTGCTGGGACAAGCGCGGGCACGGCTCGCTCGACATGATCGGCGCCGTCGCGCAGTCGTGCGACGTCTATTTCTACCAGCTCGGCATGCGCCTCACCTTCGAGGGGATGCTCGCCGGCGGCGTGCGGATGGGCTTCAACCGCAAGACGGGAATCGACGTCCCGAACGAGTACCGGGCGATCTACCCCGACGGCGCCAGCTACTACAACCAGCGCTTCGGCCAGCGGTGGTCGCGCGGCGCCGAGGCGCTCAACCTCGCGATCGGGCAGGGATCGAACCAGCAGACGGTGCTCAACATGGCGCGGTTCTACACCGCGCTCGCCAACAACGGCTACGCCGCGAAGCCGGAGATCGTCCGGCGCAACCCGGAGCGGCAGAAGCTCTACGACCTCTCTGACGAGGAGAACGCGGCGCTTCGCCGTGCGCTGAGCAGCGTCGTCGCCGCGGGTGGGACGGCCGCCGGCTCGCAGATCAAGGGGATCGCGGTCGCCGGGAAGACCGGCACGGCCCAGAGCGGCAAGTGGGTCAACGGCACCGAGCTCGACCACGCCTGGTTCGTCGGCTTCGCGCCCGCCGATCAGCCGAAGATCGTCGTCGCGGTCATGATCGAGTACGGCGCTCACGGCTCGTGGGCGGCGCGCTTCGCCTCGAAGATCATGGAGTACTACCTCAAGGCGCCCACCGCGGTGGTCGCCGAGACCGGGTGATGATCTCGAAGACCAAGATCAACATCGATCTCCCGCTGCTGCTGACGGCGCTCCTGCTCACCGTCTACGGCATCGCGATGGTCTACTCGGCCGGACAGACCGAAGTGAAGACGTTCGTCGCGAACCTCTGGAAGACGCAGCTCGTCTGGATGTTCGCGGCGCTGTTCGTCGCTTTCCTGGTCAGCCGCTCGTCGGTCCGCATGATCGAGTGGCTCGCGCCGCCGCTCTACTTCTTCAGTCTCGGGCTGCTCGTGCTCACCCTCGTCGGCTTCGGCGCCGGCGCGGGGACGGCGGCGAGCACCAAGAGCTGGCTGGCGATCGGCGGCGTGCGGCTCGGCCAGCCGTCGGAGATCGCGAAGGTCACGACGGTGCTGATGCTCGCCAAGGTGCTGGCCGAGATGCGGGTGCCGCCGCGATCGCTGATCGAGCTGTGGAAGCCGATGCTCGTGGTCGGCACGCCCTGGGTGCTCGTGATGGCGCAGCCCGACCTGGGTTCGGGGCTCGTCTTCATCGGCATCCTGTTCGGGATGCTCTTCTGGGCGGGCGTCCCATGGCCGCTCCTCCTCCTGACGGCGAGCCCGGCGATCAGTCTCGTGCTGGCGTTCAGCCCGCGGATCTGGGGCGCCTGGTTCCTCCTGCTGGTCGCCCTCATCCTCTGGTACCGGCCGTACATGGGGGAGAGCATCTTCACCGTGGCGGCGAACGTCCTGTTCGGCGTGCTCGCGCCGCTGCTGTGGGAGAGCCTCAAGCCGTACCAGCAGAAGCGACTCCTCGTCTTCCTCGACCCGACGGCGGACCCGCGGCAGGCGGGGTACCACGTCATGCAGTCGAAGGTCGCGATCGGATCGGGGGGGCTGTTCGGGACCGGGTTCACCCTCGGGACGCAGAAACGGCTGGCCTTCCTCCCCGAGCAGCAGACCGACTTCATCTTCGCGGTCGTCGGCGAGGAGCTGGGCTTCCTGGGCGTCACCGTCGCCCTGTCGCTCTTCTTCATCCTCTTCTTCCGGATCATCAAGATCTCGGAGCGCGCGAACGATTCGTTCGGCAGCCTGGTCGCGTTCGGGCTGCTCTCGAGCTGGTTCGTGCACATCCTCGTGAACGTCGGCATGACGCTGAGCCTCATGCCGATCACCGGGATCCCGCTCCCCTTCTTCAGCTACGGGGGGTCGTTCCTGCTCGCGAGCTGGCTCGCGATCGGTGTACTGCTGCGCATCGCGCACGAAGGGCGGGGGGCCAAGGGGGGGAATTTTGCGGTCTGAACGGCGGCCGTGAGCCCTCGGCTCTCGGCCCTCGGCCGCTGAACGCCGCTGAACGCCACCGAGCGCCGCCGAGGGCCGCGGCCACTTCCAAAGGGCGCTCGAGCCGGCCAGATTCTTCCGTCATGGCCTGGTTCCGGAAGGAGAAGAAGCCTCGGCAGCCGCAGCGCGAGCGCCTCGAGATCCCCGCCGACGCGTGGGAGAAGTGCGAGGCGTGCGGGCACACCGACATCCGCGAGAAGTTCGTGCGGAACTTCAACGTGTGCCCCACCTGCGACTACCACCGGCGCATTCGCGGCAACGACTACCTCTCGATCCTCCTCGACGAGGGGACGATCGAGGAGCTGGAAGTCGACCTGCGGTCCACCGACCCGCTCGGCTTCCCCGAGTATCCGCAGCGCCTCAAGAAGGCCACCGTCAACGCGGGGGACGCCGATGCGCTCATCGCGGCGACGGGCACCCTCGATTCGCTTCCGGTCAACATCGGCGTCATGGACTTCGCGTTCATGGGCGGGTCGATGGGCTCGGTGGTGGGTGAGAAGATCGCGCGGCTCGGGCAGCGGTCGCTCGAGCGGAAGTATCCGCTGATCATCATCTCGGCGTCCGGGGGCGCGCGCATGCAGGAGGGGGTCCTCTCCCTCATGCAGATGGCGAAGAGCTCGACGCTCCTGGCGATGCTGGCCGAGCGCCGGATCCCGTACATCTCGATCCTCACCAACCCGACCACGGGCGGGGTGAGCGCCAGCTTCGCCATGCTCGGCGACGCGATCCTCGCCGAGCCGGGCGCGGTGATCGGCTTCGCCGGGCCGCGCGTCATCAAGCAGACGCTGGGGCAGGATCTCCCCGAGGGGTTCCAGACCTCCGAGTTCCTCCTCGACCACGGGATGCTGGACGCGGTCGTGCATCGCCGGCAGCTCAAGCAGACCGTCAGTCAGCTCCTGCGCCACATGACGGGCCGACCGGCGGCGACGGGGTGGGTCTCGCCCTGACCTCGTACACGCAGGCGGTCGAGTCGCTCTACGCGCGCACGACCGGCGGCGTTCGATTCGGCCTGGATCGCACCCTGGCGCTGCTGAACGCGCTCGGGGACCCGCACCTGCAGCTCCCCGTGCTGCACGTCGCCGGCACGAACGGGAAGGGGAGCAGCGTCGCGACGATGGATGCGCTGCTCCGGGCGAAGGGGCTGCGGGTCGGCCGCTACACCTCGCCGCACCTCGTGGACTTCCGCGAGCGCATGCTCGTGGACGGGCGGATGATCCCCGAAGACGAGGTGACGGAGTTCGTCGAGCGGCACGGCGCGCTCATCGAGCGCCTGGGCGCGACCTTCTTCGAGGTGACGACGGCGCTCGCCTTCGACCATTTCGCGCGCGCGGGGGCCGACGTGGCGGTGGTCGAGACGGGGCTGGGGGGGCGCCTCGATTCGACGAACGTCGTGCAACCGCTCGCCGCCGGCGTGGTCTCCGTGGGACTCGATCACACGGAGATGCTCGGCGAGTCGATCGAGGCGATCGCCGCGGAGAAGGGCGGGATCTTCAAGCCGGGACGCCCCGCGGTCGTCGGCATCGTCCCCGACGCCGCGCGCGAGGTGCTGCACGGCACGGCGCGCGCGGTGGGCGCCTCGCGCGTCCTCGACGTGGCGCGCGAGTGCGAGGTCACCGCGGTGGAGGTCGGCGCGGCCGGTACGCGGTTCCGGCTCGCCATGGCGGGCGAGCGCGCGGAGCTGACGACGCCGCTCGTCGGACGGCATCAGGCGACCAACACCGCGTTCGCGCTCCAGATGCTCCACGCCGCGGGGCCGTCCTGGCAGCTCCCGCTGGACGCCGCGACGCGCGCGCTGGCGTCGATCCGGCTCTCCGGACGCTTCCATCGCGCGGGCCGCCATCTCTTCGACGTCGCGCACAACCCCGACGGCGCGCGCGTACTGGCGGAGACGCTGCGCCTCGCGCCGCCGGCGCGGCCGCTGGCGCTGGTGCTGTGCGTGCTGAGCGACAAGGACTGGCGGGGGATGCTCGACGTGCTCGCGCCGCTGGTCGATCACGTCGTGCTCACCCACGCGCCGACGGCGCCGCCGACGCGGCGCTGGTCGCTGGAGGAGGTGACGGCGTACGCCCGCACGATCGCGACGTCGGTCGAGGCGATTCCGCGCCTCGACCAGGCGCTGGCGCGCGCCGAGGAGATGGCGCCGTCGGTGCTGGTGACGGGCTCCTTCCACACCGTGGGCGACGCGATGGCCAGCTTGCAGGTGGCTCCGCTGCCCGGGTAGCTTTCCAGGATGCAGAAGGGGCCATTACCCGGCTTCCGGGACTTCTATCCGAACGAGCTCGCCGAGCGCGCGTACATCATGCGCGTCTGGCGGGAGGTCGCCCGCCGCTTCGCCTTCGTCGAATACGACGGCCCACCGCTCGAGCCGCTGGAGCTGTACACGAAGAAGAGCGGCGAGGAGATCGTCGGCCAGCTCTACAACTTCACCGACAAGGGCGGGCGCGAGATCTCGCTCCGCCCCGAGATGACGCCGACGGTGGCGCGCATGGTGGGGGCGCGGGCCAACGCGCTGCGCAAGCCGGTGCGCTGGTTCTCGACGCCGCAGCTCTTTCGCTACGAGCGGCAGCAGCGCGGACGGCTGCGCGAGCACTTCCAGCTGAACGTCGACATCTTCGGCGAAGCGGACGTGACCGCCGACGCCGAGCTGCTGGCCGTCGCGATCGACGTCATGCGCGAGTTCGGGCTCGGGACCGACGACGTCGTGGCGCGCGTCTCCGATCGGCGGCTGCTCCGCGCATTGCTCGCGCGCATCGGCGTCGAGGAGGCGCAGGTCCCGCGCGTCTTCGAGGTCATCGACAAGGTGGAGCGCCAGCCGCGCGAGGTCAGCGTCGAGAAGCTCGCCGCGCTCGGTCTCGCGGCGCCGGTGGTCGACGAGGTGCTGGCGCTCGTGCAGAGCGCGACACCGGAGTCGCTGCGGGCGCGCTACGGCGACGACCCGGCGGTCGACGAGCGCCTCTCCGAGTTCGAGCGCTACTTCGACTACCTGGGCCGCCTGGGCGTGCGCGAGTTCGTGCGGCTCGATCTCACCATCGTGCGCGGGCTCGCGTACTACACGGGGATCGTCTTCGAGCTCTTCGACGCGCGCGGCGAGCTGCGCGCCATCTGCGGGGGCGGGCGGTACGACAACCTGCTCGAGGCGCTCGGCGGCCCGCCGATGCCGGCGCTCGGGTTCGGGATGGGTGACGTGGTGCTCGGGGAGTTGCTGCGCTCACGCGGTCTCGAGGTCCCGGCCAAGTCGCCGGATTTCTGGGTCGCCGCCGAGTCGGAGGAGGCGCTCCCGGACGTCATGACGACGGCGACGCTCCTGCGCCGGAGCCGGGCGGCGGTGGAGTACGCGCTCCGTCCCCAGTCACTGAGCAAGCAGCGGAAGGCGGCGTTCAGCGCCGGGGCGTCGTATCTCGTGGTGCTCGGGGCGGACTTCCGCGAGCGCCGGACGATCTCGCTCCAGTCGCTCACGCCGACGGAGGGGATCGACGGACTCGGGCCGCTGGACGAGCTGATGCGCGGCAAGCCCGAGACGCTGGATTCGCTGCTGCAGGTGATCGCCGAGCATCCGCAGGTTCTCACGAGCATCGACTGAACGACACATGGCAGACGAGAAGAAGGGGTCGAGCGGCGACGACAAGAAGCTGACGACCCGCGCCGAGGATTTCAGCGCCTGGTACAACGAGCTCGTGCTCCGCGCCGAGCTGGCGGACTACTCGCCGGTGCGCGGGTGCATGGTGATCCGCCCCTCCGGCTACGGCATCTGGGAGCGGATGCAGCGGGCGCTGGACGACATGTTCAAGGCGACGGGGCATCAGAACGCCTACTTTCCGCTGTTCATCCCCGAGTCGTTCCTGCACAAGGAGGCCGAGCACGTCGAAGGGTTCGCCCCCGAGACGGCGGTGGTGACGCACGGGGGCGGCAAGAAACTCGAGGAGCCGCTCGTCGTCCGCCCGACGTCGGAGACGATCATCTACTCGATGTTCGCGAAGTGGGTGCAGAGCCACCGCGACCTGCCGCTGCTCATCAACCAGTGGGCGAACGTCGTGCGGTGGGAGATGCGCACGCGCCTCTTCCTGCGCACGCTCGAGTTCCTCTGGCAGGAAGGGCACACGGCGCACGCGACGCACGACGAGGCGGAGGTCGAGGCGCGTCAGATGCTCGGCGTCTACCGCCGGTTCGCCGAGGAGTGGATGGCGATGCCGGTGATCACCGGCCAGAAGACCGAGAGCGAGAAGTTCGCCGGCGCGCTCCGCACCTACGCCATCGAGGCGATGATGCAGGACAACAAGGCGCTCCAGGCGGGCACCTCGCATCATCTCGGACAGAACTTCGCGAAGGCGTTCGACCTCACCTTCCAGTCGGAAGAGGGGACGCTGGAGCACGCGTGGAACACGAGCTGGGGCGTCTCCACGCGGCTGATCGGCGGGCTCGTGATGACGCACGGCGACGACAGCGGCATGCGCAACCCGCCGCGGCTCGCGCCGATCGAGGTGGTGATCGTGCCCATCTACCGCACCGACGCCGATCGGGCGCAGGTGCTCGAGGTGGCGGAGCGGATGCGCCAGTCGCTGGTCGCGCACCGGCGCGAGGCGGGGCCGATCCGCGTGCGCGTGGACGCGCGCGACGGGATGAAGCCCGGCGCCAAGTACTACGAGTGGGAGTTGCGCGGCGTCCCCGTCCGCATCGAGCTCGGGCCGCGCGACGTGCAGTCGAACCAGTGCGTGCTCGTGCGGCGCGACACGCGCGAGAAGCGCGCGGTGTCGCTCGACGCGCTCGGCGCCGAGCTGACGACGACGCTCGAGGCGATCCAGGCGGACATGTTCGCCGCGGCTCGGGAGCGGCTCGAGCGGAACTCGGTGCGCGAGCGCATCTCGTACGACCGGTTCCGCGAGCTGATGGAGGGGCAGGGGGCGTTCGTCTTCGCCGGCTGGTGCGGCAGCGCGGAGTGCGAGGCGCAGGTCAAGGAGGACACCAAGGCGACGATCCGCGTGATGCCGGATCCCGAGTTCCGTTCGGCGGAGGCGCCGACCCACTGCATGCGCTGCGGGCAGGCGGCGACGACCGAGGTGGTATGGGCCAGAGCGTACTGACGGGAACGGGGGTCTTCCGGCGCGAGGGCGGCGTCCTGCAGTGCGAGGGCGTCTCGCTCGAGGCGATCGCGGCGGTCGCCGGCACACCCTGCTACGTGTACAGCGCGGGGACGATCCGCGACCGCTACGCGCAGCTCGCCGGCGCACTCACCGACGTGCCGCACCGGATCCACTACACGCTCAAGGCGAACGCCAACGCGGCGATCCTCCGCCTGCTCCGTGAGCTGGGCGCCGGCGTGGACGTGGTGTCCGGCGGGGAGCTGCACCGAGCGCTGCGCGCCGGGTTTCGCGGCCAGGACATCATCTTCGGCGGGGTGGGGAAGACGGCGCAGGAGCTGCGCGAGGGGCTCGAGGCGGACGTCCTCTTCTTCAACGTCGAGTCGGAGGCGGAGCTGATCCTCCTCGACCGGATCGCCGCCGAGCTGGGACGCACGGCGCGCGTGTCGCTGCGCGTGAACCCCGAGATCACCGTCGAGGCGGCGCACGAGTACATCAAGACGGGGCAGAAGGGAGCGAAGTTCGGCATCCCGTACGACGAGGTGCTCCCCGCAGCGCGCGTCGCGCGCGACTTGCCGAACACGGAGCTGGTCGGGCTCGACATGCACCTCGGCTCGCAGCTCTTCTCGCTGGAGCCGTATCTCGCCGGCACCGAGCGGCTCGTGCTCCTCTGCCTGGCGCTGCGCCGGGAAGGGGTCGACACGCTGCGGTACCTCGACATCGGCGGCGGGCTCGCCGTGCGCTACGAGGACGAGTCGCTGCCGGATCTGACACAGTTCTCGGAGCTGCTCGTCCCCGGCGTCGCGCAGACCGGGCTGCAGCTGGTGATGGAGCCGGGGCGGTTCATGGTCGGGAACTCGGGGATGCTCGTGACGCGCGTGCTCTATCGCAAGCGCAGCGGCGGGAAGGAGCATCTGGTGTGCGACGCCGGGATGACGGAGCTGCTGCGCCCCTCGCACTACAACGCCTACCACCGCATCGAAGCGGTGCGCGCGCGCTCCGAGGTCATGGTGGCCGACGTCGTCGGTCCGGTGTGCGAGAGCGGGGACTTTCTCGCGCTCGATCGGCAGCTGGAGGCGGTTCACCCCGGGGATCTGCTGGCGGTGTTCGACGCCGGGGCGTATGGCTACGTGATGTCGTCGAACTACAACGCGCGGCCGCGGGCGGCCGAGGTGCTCGTCGATGGCGATCGCTGGGCAGTCGTGACGGCGCGCGAACGCTACGAGGACCTGGTGCGCCACGAGCTGCCTGATCCCGAGTGGCACGGGAAGGAGCGCTGATGCGGGTGGGACTGCTGGCCGACACGCACGACCGGGTACCCGCCGTCGCCGAGCTCGTACGGCGCATGGCGGAGCAGGGTGTCGGCATGGTGCTGCACGCCGGGGACTACTGCTCCCCCTTCATCCTCTCGCCGCTCGAGGCGGCGCACGTGAGCCTCGCCGGTGTGTTCGGGCGCAACGACGGCGACCATCAGGGGCTGCTCGCGAAGGCCGCGTCGGCGTTCGGCGCCGAACTGTACGAGTCGCCGCACAGCGTCGAGGTCGGGGGGCAGCGCGTGCTCATCGTGCACGACATCGGCGACGCGCCGCGCCGCTCGCTCGACTCCCACGCCGTCGTGGTACACGGCAGCTCGCATCAACAGCAGGTCGTCACCCGCGGCGACACGCTCCTCGTGAATCCCGGCGAAGGGTGCGGATGGCTGTACGGCACCCCGCGCGCCGCCATCCTCGATCTCGACACGCTGAACGTCGAGTTCCTCGCTCTCGAAGGACCAGAATGGACGCACTGACGCCGAGCCGCATCCTCATCATCGACTACGGATCGCAGTTCACGCAGCTCATCGCGCGGCGCGTGCGCGAGGCGCGCGTGTATTCGGAGATCCATCCCCCGACGCGGTCGCTCGACTGGATCCGCGCGTGGAAGCCGACGGGGATCATCCTCAGCGGCGGCCCCAACTCGGTGTACGGCGAGAACGTGCCGACCGCCGATCCGGCGCTGCTCGACGTCGCGCCCGTGCTCGGGATCTGCTACGGCATGCAGCTGATCGCGTTCCTCGAGGGGGCGCCGGTCGTCCGCACGAACAAGCGCGAGTACGGCCGCGCGGCCATCGACGTCTGCGAGAGCGCGGGGCTCTTCGGTGGCTTCGACGCCGACGACACGGTCCACGTCTGGATGAGCCACGGCGACCACGTGGACGAGCCGCCGCCGAACTACGTGGTGACGGCGCGCAGCAGCACGCTGCCGGTCGCCGCGTTCCGGCACGCGACCAAGCCGATCCACGGCGTGCAGTTCCACCCCGAAGTCGCCCACACGCCGCGCGGCAACGAGCTGATCGAGAACTTCCTCTTCGACGTCTGTCACGCCGAGCGGTCGTGGACGCCCGGCGCGTTCGTGGACGGCGAGGTGCGGCGCATCCGCGAGCTCGTCGGCGACCGGCGCGTGATCTGCGGGCTGTCGGGGGGCGTGGACTCGGCCGTCGCCGCCGCGCTCGTGCATCGCGCGATCGGCGACCAGCTCACCTGCATCTTCGTGGACACGGGGCTGCTGCGGCTGCACGAGCGCGAGCAGGTGGAGCGCACCTTTCGCGCGCATCTCGGCATCAAGCTCGTGACCGTGGATGCCTCGCGCCGGTTCCTCGACGCGCTGGCCGGCGTCGAGGAACCGGAGCAGAAGCGTCGCCTCATCGGCCACACCTTCATCGACGTGTTCGAGGAGGCGACGGCGGAGCACGCCGAGGGGGCGGCGTTCCTCGTGCAGGGGACGCTCTATCCGGACGTCATCGAGTCGGCCTCGCCGACGGGGGGACCGTCCGTCACCATCAAGACGCACCACAACGTCGGCGGGCTCAAGCCGGACATGAAGTTCCAGCTCATCGAGCCGCTGCGCGAGCTGTTCAAGGACGAGGTGCGCAACGTGGGGCGCGAGCTGGGGCTCCCGGAGGAGATGGTCGGGCGGCACCCGTTCCCCGGTCCCGGGCTCGCCATCCGCATCCTCGGGGCGGTCACCGAGCCGGCGCTCGCCGTCCTCCGGCAGGCGGATGCGATCTATCTCGAGGGGATCCGCGAGGCGGGGCTCTACGACGACATCTGGCAGGCGTTCGCGGTGCTCCTGCCGGTGCGCAGCGTCGGCGTCATGGGCGACGAGCGCACCTACGAGAACGTCGTCGCCCTGCGCGCGGTGACGAGCACGGACGGGATGACGGCGGACTGGTATCCCTTCCCGCACGACGTGCTGGGCGCGATCTCCAATCGGATCATCAACGAGGTGAAGGGGGTCAACCGCGTCGTCTACGACGTGAGCTCGAAGCCGCCGGCGACGATCGAGTGGGAGTAGGCATCGGAGCGCCGTCGCTGCGCTCGCGCGCGACGGCGTAGCCGATCGCCTCCGAACGCCAGAGGCTCGCCATCGTCGTCGTGACGACGATGGCGAGCCTCTTTCCCGTTCCGCAGAATCAGACGCCCTTCTCCTCGAGCAGCTGCATGAACTCCGACGGGTGCTGGAGCTGCATGAGCCGCGCCGGCACGTCGGGTTCCTTGCTGAACTGGGCGATCTTGCCGAGCACGGGGAGGTACTGGTTGGAGACCTCCAGCGGCGGCGCGACGATCAGGAAGAAGAAGTTGACCGGCTTCTCGTCGATCGCCTTGAAGTCGAGCCCCTCCGACTTGCGGCCGAAGGCGACCCGCAGCTTGTTGACGACGAGCGATCGGCAATGGGGGATCGCGATGCCGCGGCCGATCCCGGTCGAGCCGAGGTTCTCGCGACGCTTGAGCATCTTGAACAGCATCCCCTCGGACTTCTCGTCGAGTCCGAGGAGGCCGATGAGCTCCTTCAGGATGTCGTCCTTCGACGTCCCCTCGAGCTCGAGTTTGATCGCATCCTCGCTGAAGAACTCGCGCAGTTCCATCTATCCTGACCCCTGGTGCGTACCGCTGTCCGCTCGTTGAACGCAAAGTGAAGCGGCGCAAGTTACCCAGCGCGCCAAGTGGTGTCAAATAGCGGCGTTGCTTGCACTTAATGGCCCGGCTAGATTTCGGGGCATGGCCTTTCCGTACCCCGTTCGCGCCGACGTTCCGCTCTTCCTCGCGCCCATGGCCGGGGTATCGGAGTCGCCCTTCCGCCGCCTCTGCCGGCGGTTCGGCGCGGACGTGGTGATCACGGAATTCCTCTCGGCCGAGGGGATCCGGCGTGAGAATCCGGCGACGGTGGCGAAGCTGCGCTTCGGCGCCGACGAGCGGCCGATCGGGGTGCAGATCTTCGGCGCCGAGCCGGCGGCGATGGCCGACGCCGCCGCCTTCGTCACCGACGTGTTCCAGCCCGAGTTCATCGACATCAACTTCGGCTGCCCCGTCAAGAAGGTGGTGAAGCGCAACGGCGGCTCGGGGTGCCTCAAGGACCTCGGGCTCGTCGAGACGATCATCCGCGCCGTCGCGCGCGCCACGCATCTGCCGGTGACGGTCAAGACGCGCAGCGGCTGGAGCGAGGACACGCGCGACCCGGTCGGCATCGCCCTGCGGATGCAGGAGGCCGGCGCGCGCACCTTCACCCTGCACGCGCGCACCCGGACGCAGATGTACACGGGGAGCGCCAACTGGGACGAGATCGCGGCGGTCGTCGACGCGCTCGACATCCCGGTGATCGGGAACGGCGACATCAAGACCCCCGAGGACGCGGTCCGCCTGTGGCGCCATACCCGCTGCGCGGGGGTGATGATCGGGCGCGGCTCGTTCGGCCAGCCGTGGATCTTCGATCAGGCGAAGGACCTGATGGCCGGCCGCCCGATGCGGCCGACGCCGCCGATCCGCGAGCGGTTCGCCACCGCGCTCGAGCACGCGCGGATGGTCCAGGCCTACGAGGTCGATCCGGTCGGAGCGGCGATCGAGTTCCGCAAGCACCTCGGCTGGTACGTGAAGGGACTCCCCAACTCCGCCGACCTGCGCCGCCGCCTCCACGCCGTCAACTCGTTCGACGAGGTGGAGGGGATCTTCGAGGACTACCTGGTCGGTCTTCCGCAGTGGGAGTCGGCGCATGGCGAGGGCGCCGCCGCACAGGGGTTGGAGCCCGTCCGCTCGTGAGGCGCGACCGCGTTCGCGAGCTGTTGACGCAGGTCGCGAGCGGGTCGCTCGACACCGAGCACGCCCTCGACCTGCTCGCCTTCGAGCCGGTCGAAGGGCTCCCGTTCGCCTCGATCGATCACCACCGCGCGATGCGGCAGGGCTTTCCCGAGGTGATCTTCGGGCAGGGGAAGACGCCGGCGCAGACGGTGGCGATCGCGGAGCGCCTCGCCGAGCGCGGGGAGGGAGCGCTGGTGACGCGGGCGGACGACGCGACCCGTGTCGCGCTGCGCACGCGCTTTCCGGACGCCCGGATCAACGACGCCGGGCGGACCGTCTGGCTCGCTCCCGCGCCCGACCGGCCGGTGCCGCCGGGGACGGGGACGGTGCTCGTCGTGACGGCGGGGACGGCCGATCTTCCGGTGGCCGAGGAAGCGGCGGAGTCCGCCCTGGCGATGGGCAACTGCGTCGAGCGGCTCACGGACGTCGGGGTGGCGGGGATCCACCGGCTGCTGGCGCAGCGCACGCCGCTCCTCTCCGCCGCCGTCATCATCGTCGTCGCGGGGATGGACGGCGCGCTCCCCTCGGTGATCGGCGGCCTCGTCCGGACCCCCGTGATCGCCGTGCCGACGAGCGTCGGCTACGGGGCGGCATTCGACGGACTGGCCCCCCTGCTCACGATGCTGAACAGTTGCGCGGCCGGCGTGACCGTCGTCAACATCGACAACGGATTCGGTGCCGCCGTGGCGGCATCGAGGATCACCCACGGCTGACGTGGCCACGGCGCCGTCCGCCGGGACGCGCCACGGTTCAGGGGTTCGCCACTGATCACCTTCACTCCTGGCTGGGGACTCGCCGGACTCGCCACGCTGGCGGCCGGGGCCATCGGCGTGCTGCTCGGGCGCCGCCTCTCGGCGCGCCGTGCACCCGGCGCGCGAGGCGAGCACACCCAGGAGCTCCAGCGTCAGCGGCTGATCGACGACCTCCTCGCGAGCGACGCGGACCGGCTGACTCCGTCGGTCCCGACGCCCGCCCAGCTGCGGCGCGACGAGCAGCGCCGGGCGGAACGGGCGGACGCCGAGGCGGAGATGGCGCTGCTGGCGGCGACGCTCCGGGACATCCGCGACGCCGCCGAGGCCGACGAGGCGATCTTCTGGCGCTGGGTGCCGGCGCGCGACGCGCTCGCTCCGGCCTCCTGGTCATCGGTTGCGGACCGGCCGCAGTTCTTCCGGTTGGAGGAGTGGGCCTCGCTGGTCCAGTGGTCGGCGCAGGAGCAGCTCGTGCAGCATGCGAGCGCGGACGGCCGCGTCCAGCTCGCGGTGGCGCCCGTCGTGCGGGGCGATCGGCTACTCGGCGTCCTCACCCTCTCGCGGGAGACGGGCCTGCCGGGCGCGGCGATCGACGGCCACGACGAGGCGCTGGCGCGGCACGCGCGGCAGATCGGCACGATCCTCGACCTCGGCGAGCTCCGGCGCGAATACGCGAGGCGGATGCGGCAGAGCGACGCGCTGCTGCAGGCGGTGCGGAAGATCCACGAGCATCGCGTCCCCGCCTCGCTCGCCCAGGCGATCTGCGACACGGCGGTCGAGATCACCTCGGCGCGCTGGGCCGCGCTCGTCCGCTGGCGGCAGGACGCCGGGGAGATCGAGCACGCGACCGAAGGGTTCGGGATCCGGCAGACCGCCATCGTCTCCGAGCAGTCGATGGTCGCCTCGGTGTGCCGGGAGGGGCTGCCGATCGTGCTCGAGGACGCGACGGCGGTGCACGCGCACGCCGCCGTGTTCGCGGCGGGGGAGCGGCTCGCCGCCTACGGCGCCCTGGCCATCGTCCCGCTCGTGTGGGGGGAGCAAGTGCTGGGGGCGATCGTGATCGCGGCCGAGTCGCCGGCGGCGATCTCGCACGAGGAGGCGAGGAACGTCGGGCTCCTCGGCGCGGTCGCCGCCACGTCGCTGGTGATCGTGTGGGAGAACCAGGAGGTCAGCCGGCGCGCGAACACCGATCCGCTGACCGGGGTGGCGAACCGGCGGCACTTCGACGAGGCGTTCCGGCGGGTCCTCTCCGAGACCGACCGCTTCGGCGGCAGCGCGTCGCTCGTGCTCGTGGACATCGACCACTTCAAGCAGGTCAACGACAGCTACGGCCACGACGCGGGAGACGCGGTGTTGCGCTCGGTGGCGAGGACGCTGTCGGAGGGAGTGCGATCGGTGGACGTCTGCGCGCGCATCGGCGGGGAGGAGCTGGCGCTGCTCCTCCCGCAGACGTCGCGCGACGGAGCGTACGAGCTCGCCGACCGGCTTCGTCGGGCGATCGAGAGCCGCATCGTGCGCTACGGCTCGGAGGAGATCCGGGTGACGGCCTCCTTCGGCGTGGCGGCGTATCCGGACTGTGCACGCGCGCGCGACGGAGTGTTCCCCGCGGCCGACAAGGCGCTGTACGAGGCGAAGCGGGATGGGAGAAACCGTGTCAAGTCCGCGATGGCAATTGCAACGAGCGCAACGGTTTGAGCGTGTGCGCTCACGCGAAATGCAAGGGGCGGGACCGGTTGATTCTCCCGTCGCCAGCGCTAGATTGCAGGTCACGTAGGGGGCGACTGGCTTCGACGGGGTAAGTGAAGCCGTGGCCGCGTGCCCAGGATCTCGGGTCCCTGGTTAATCCACTCGGGAAAACACAATAGCCAACTCTAACCTGGCTCTCGCCGCGTAACCTTCGGGTTACCCCGGCAGTGCTCGCGGAGCAGCCCGCCCGGGGCGGCACGTGAGTATCGCAAATCTGGGCTAGCGCGACGGCGCGTTCTCCGCCGGCGGGCGAAACTCTAGGGGACTCATTCGACGGTGGGCTGCCTATCGGCCAGCCGGCGAAGACATCAATCGATAGGCTACGCACGTAGACGCTGTGGTCGATCTATTCTCGGACCGGGGTTCGATTCCCCGCGCCTCCACTCGAAACGGCTGCCTCCGATCCGGAGGCAGCCGTTTCTCGTTCCGCTCGTCCGGAGCCGTCAGTCGGCAGCCGACCTCAGCGATTCGTCCGCGGCCGGTCGAGTGCGCCGCAGGAGGAAGTCGGGGGCGAGCAGCACGCCGATCGCCGTCACGGGGAGCATCTGCTGCGACTGGATGAGGAAGGCGGCGGCTATCGCCAGGTCGCGGTTCATCCCGAACGCCGTCGCGGCCGCTGCATAGAGCACCTGGAAGACGCCGACGCTGCCGGGCGTCGCCCGCAGCGCGAACCCCAGATTGACGGCCAGCAGCGCCGCCACCGTCCCGACCAGAGGGATCGGCAGATGCGCCGCCATCGCCGTGAGGTGATAGGTGGCGACCTGAAGCACCCAGACGGCGAGCGAGAGCACGAGCGCCCCGGCGACCCGCGGGCCGTTCGTCAACTCGGCCATCGTCGCCCCGACACGTCCCAACCAGCGCGCGGCGCGGCTCGTCCAGCCGCCGTGCGCCGTGGACACCTGCTCGGCCGCTCCCGGATGCCGGAGGAGATACACGACCAGGGCGCCGAGGACGACGAGCACGAGCAGGGCGTAGGGGCGCACCGGGGCGAGGACCGGCGGGAGGCGGAGGAAGAGCGCGGCGAGAGCGAGGAGCACCGCGTAGCCGACGAGCTCGAACAGCCGCTCGAGGGCGAGGGTGGCGAGCACCCGCTGTACCGGCGCCCGCCCCTCCCGTGCGACGAATAGGACGCGCGCCGCCTCGCCGCCGTTGGCGACGAGCACGTTGTTGAGCCCCGCCCCGGCGAAGGTCGCCCGGATGGCGAGCGACATCGACCGCACGCCGATGGGGCGGAGGAAGACCCACCAGCGAATCCCCTTGAGGACGAGGGAGAGGAGGTTGACGAGCGCCGCCGCGAGGAGAAGCGAGGGCGACGCGCCGCGGACGGCGAGCCAGATGGCCGCCCAGTCCACGCGGAAGGCGAACACGACCAGCAGCGCCAGCACGAGCGCCGTGGTCGTGAGACGGACGATGCGCGAGGCTCGGGGACTCATGCGTCGGCGAGCGTCACGAACTCGTAGCCGCGCGCGCGCAGCTCGCGGATGATCGCGGGGAGCGCCGCGGCGGTCTGCATCCGGTCGCCGGCCGGGTCGTAGCCGTCCCCGTCGTGCAGCAGCACGATGCTCCCCGGGCGGACGCCCTCCACGGTGCGCCGGATGATCGTGTCCACCCCCGGCGTGGCGGAATCCCATACGCCGAGCGACCAGCCGACCACCCGATGCGCGAGTGCATGGGCGGTGGGGACCACCCACGGGGCGCGGAAGCCGTGCGGCGCGCGGAAGAGGGCCGTCGCGACGCCGGCGGCGCGTTCGACGGCGCGTGCGCCCGCGGCGATGTCGTCGCGCACCCAGCGCGGCGACCGCAGGTGCAGCTTGCGGTGGTGCCAGCCATGATTGGCCAGGAGATGTCCCTCGTGGTGCGTACGCTCGACCAGTCCGGGCCAGCGATCTGCATGCCGCCCGAGGACGAAGAAGGTCGCCGCGACGCCCGCGTCGCCGAGCGCGTCGAGGATGGCCGGCGTCGCGCGTGGATTGGGGCCGTCGTCGAAGGTGAGCGCGATGCGGCGCCCCGGACCGGCCTGCGACAGCACGCGGCCGAAGAGGGGGCTGTTCCGGTGCAGCGCACCATGCGCGAGCGCACCGGCCGCGAGCAGGCCGACGGAGGTGACGAGCGGAAGCACGACGAGGAGGCAGCTCAGGTGGCGACGGGCGTCCGGCGCAGGAGCGAATCGTACACCGCGAGGATCTCGTCCGTCACGCGTGGCCACGCGTAGCCGAACGCGCGTTCGCGACCGGTTCGTCCGAGCCGCTCGGCGAGCCCGGCGTCGTCGAGCAGCCGGACGATGCCGTCGGCGAGCGCGCGGGGATCGCCGCGCGGCACCATCAACGCTTCGCGCTCGTGCTGCACGACGTCCCGGAAGCCGGGAATGTCGGAGCAGACGATCGGCGTCGCGGAGGCCATCGCCTCGAGGAGCGTGATGCCGAACGAGGCGATGGTCGTGGGACAGGCGTAGACGGCCGCGTGCGCGAAGAATCCGGGACGCTCGTCGAGCATCGGGCCGACGAAGGTGACGTCACGATCTCCTCGGGCGAGCCGCTGATAGTAGCCGCGGAGCGGTCCGCCGCCGACGACGACGAGCTGC
>Ga0182741_1000684_pt1 | contig 48671 bp, 45 predicted proteins | sample eDN5th37CBELigOP_FD_128874 | JGI IMG/M metagenome (GOLD analysis project Ga0182741, IMG submission 128874) | Enriched Organic Plus compost microbial communities from Emeryville, California, USA - eDNA 5th pass 37_C BE-Lig OP (version 2) (version 2) ... | reverse complement strand
CGGTCAGCGCATGAGCCGGATACACCCTTCTCAATCTGCGTCAAAACTCTGCCGCCCAAAACAGCATACTTCCCAGAACAAAACCCGTCGAAAATATCGATGGGTTTGTCAGCGGTCTGAGCCGGTTTTCCGGCCCTTTGTTTTATACGTCGAATGCCTTGTCAAAAGCGACGTCACCTTCCGGAATGTCCGGCCCGAAGGGCAGACACTGGAAATATTCCGGAGGCACGCCCGGCAGTTTCAGCCGCTGATCGGCCTTGAAGCCGAAGCGCCCGTAATAGCCGGGATCCCCCAGAAGGACGCAGCCTTTCGCGCCCGCCGCTCGCAATAAGGCAAGGCCCTCGCGGATAAGCTTGCCGCCTATCCCCTCGCCCTGCCGGTCCGGGCTGACCGAAACGGGACCAAGCCCGTACCAGCCTTTATCCTCACCGCCGATCTGAACCGGCGAGAAAGCGACATGGCCGAGAACCTGCCCGTCCTCTTCGGCAACCAGCGACAGGGTGAGCGCCTTTGCAGCGCGAAGCGCATCGACGATCTCCCCCTCCTTCTGGTTGCTGTAGGCCACGGTGCGGAATGCCTCGTCCGTCAGGCGACGGATTTCGGCGGCATCTTGCGGCATCTCCTTGCGAATATGCATGATGCCCTCCTTCACCGGTTGTTGAGCTGAGCACGAACATTTTCGCGCCCTTTGAACGAGATGCGATAAGGACTGCCCATGCGGGATTCGATGAGCCGCTTGCGGCGCAATTGCTGGAAAATCGCCATCGTGCAATCGGAAAGCAGATAGCCTTCGCGGGTATAGCATTCGATTTCGCAGATACGCCCGTTTTCGCGCAGATGGCGGATGTAGCCGCCCTGCGCCAGCACGTGCAATACGCGCTGTTCCATGCGTGAGATATTCATTGTTGTTCATGCCTGGATGGAAACCATGACAAGCATCAGCCTTCGCGGACAGCCTGCACCGTCCACGGCCAATGCCGTTTCCGTCCCTGGACCTGCCTGTCAGGCGCGCTCAGCACCCGTCATTCGCAGTTTCGTCCGGAACGCTCAAAGGCTTCCTACAATCTCCAGCATCAACAATTCCTCTTCCAGAGGTCAAAAACAGGAGGGCTATAACCCTCCTGCTCATTTACAAGCACGGAATCCCGGTGTCAAACCGTTCAGGATTTCGGCTGGTTACGCAGCTTTTCAGCTTCCGCGTAGAACTTCTTTTCCCACTCATTGTGGTTGTCCAGCCCTTCCTTGATGAAGGGCGTGAAGATGGCGAGGTTCATCAGGCACCAATTGATGAACCGGGCCGGGAACTTCAGCGGCTTCACGAAATCGACGAAAAGGACCACCCGCGTCTTGTCGGTGTGGTTCCACGCCTCATGCTCATAGGCATCGTCGAAGATCAGAACCTTGCCTTCCTGCCAATGACAGACCTGTTTGTCCACGCGGATGGCAAGCTTGTCGTTCGGCTCCGGCACGATGAGACCGAGATGCAGGCGCAGCACGCCATTATAAGGACCGCGATGCGGCGGCAGGTGCTTGCCCGGCTCGAAGATTGAGAACATCGCCGTGGTCAGGCCGGGGATCTTGTTGACGATCCGCCAGGTTTCCGGGCAGGCCTTGATGTTCTGTTCCGACTTCACACCGAAACCGAGCAGGAAGAACGTCTTCCAGCGATTGTCGGTCGAGATCGTCTTCACATCGGTCGAAATATCCTGAAAGGAAGGCAGTTCGCTCTGGCGCAGGAGAATCGTGTCCAGTTCCTTGCGGATGGCGGGCCATTCCTTCTCGATTTCCGCCGCCCATGGAAAGGTTGCATTGTCATAGACGGGCGGATTGCCGAGCTTGGCATATTTCAAATTGAGACCTTCGGCCCAGGATACGATACCCATGAAAAAACGGGTAATCCGGCTTGGCCGGTCCATCGCGGCGATGCCTTCCGTGCCAAACTTCTGCTTCGGATCGGTCGCTGCCTTGTCTTGTATCGATGTATCGGGATTGGACATCTCACGCTCTTTCAGAATGACGCTGAAACTTCCCAGCCATAAATGAATGAAACTATAGCGAAAATTTGCCGACAAGAGGTCAGCTGTTCATTTTCACGGCATTTCCAACAAAAGCGGGACACGGTTTTGTGTTCGGAAATGCCGGAGGAAAATAGTCAGGGCACAAATGCCCTAACCGCGGTCAAGTTTGTCCAGAAGCGCGGCCCGGTCAAGGCTGAAACCGGAGTCTATCCAGAAAGTTTCAAGGGACCGCAATACCTCGCCGAGCCCCGGCCCCTTCTCGATGCCCAGCGCCAGAAGATCGCTGCCCGTGACGGGAAAGACCGGCGCATCGTAGCGTTCGGCAGCGTCCAGAAGACGCGCGAAACCACCGGCGCGGATCATGGCATCGTCGCTGCCTGCGGCATCGGCCCGCGCCGCGGCATAGGCGAGACGAATGCGGTCGAGTACGGCCTGCTTGCTGCCGCGATAGATGGTCTTCTTCAATGCCTGTTCGGAAAGCTCCGGCTTGACCGCATCGGCGCGCGCCCAGGCTTCAAGGCGCGCCCTTTCCGCGTTGGACATTTTGAGCCGCTTGCCCATTTCTTCCATCCGCACGCTATCGGGCGGAACAATGCTTGCGAGCCGCAAAAGCGGATCAGCCTGCCAGCCAAGGTCGGCCTCGGTGCGCACCAGCCCATGAATGGCGTCGATACCCCATTTCTCGCTTTCCGGCAGGATCAGATTCAGCACTCCGCCCTGCCGCATCCACAAAAGCGCGCGCGACGGATCGGGCGCGGACAGCAACTTCTTCAGTTCCGCCCAGACCCGTTCGGCGGAAAGCTGCGCAAGGCCGTCTTTCAGCCGCGCGCTGGCCCGCAAGCCGTCAGCCTCAGGCCGTCCCGAACCATACCAGGCGAAGAAGCGGAAAAAGCGCAAGATTCGCAGATAATCCTCGCGAATGCGCTGTTCCGCATCGCCGATGAAGCGCAAAGTCCGGCTTTCAATATCGGCAAGACCGCCAACGTCGTCGATAATCGTGCCGTCAGCCGTCATGTAAAGCGCGTTGATGGTAAAATCGCGCCGTTCCGCGTCAGCCTTCCAGTCGGTCCCGAAAGCCACTTTCGCATGACGGCCATCCGTCTCCACATCCTGCCGCAGCGTCGTTACCTCGAACGGATGCCCCTGCACGACGACCGTGATCGTGCCATGCTCGATGCCAGTCGGCACCGGCTTGAAACCGGCCTCCTTCGCAAGCCTCACCGTCTCTTGCGGCAGATGCGTCGTCGCCAGATCGACATCGCTCACCTTGCTGCCAAGCAGCGTGTTGCGCACTGCGCCGCCGACCACGCGTGCCTCGCCGCCATCGCGGTTCAGCGCCTTGAACAGGGCCTGCAAGGGCTTTGCCTTCAGCCAGTCCGCCTTGCCGGAAATATTGATGGTCTCGCTCAAACGTAGAGCCTTTCATAAAGTCCGCGAATGATACCGGCGGTTGCCCCCCAGATGAATCGCTCGTGATAGGGCATGGCGTAATAGAAGCGTTCCTTGCCGTTGAACATCCTGCTTTCGCGGCGATGGTTCTGCGGGTTCATCAGGAAGGAAAGCGGCACCTCGAAAATATCGGCCACTTCGTCGGGGTTGGGATGCAGGTCGAACGGCGTCTTCACCACCGCCAGAATGGGCGTGATCGAAAAGCCGCTGCCGGTGAGATAGCGCGGCAGATTGCCGATGATCTCGGCGCGATCCGCCGCAAGCCCGATTTCCTCATTGGCCTCGCGCAGTGCCGCCCGTTCCGCCGTGCCGTCCTCCGGGTCGATTGCACCGCCCGGAAAGGCGATCTGGCCGGAATGCTTGCGCAATGTGTCGGTGCGCTGCGTCAGAAGCAGCGTGGCTTCCGACCCCCGATCCACCACCGGCACCAGCACGGCGGCATCGCGCATCTTCGCGGTCACCATGGCCTGCGTGAAATCCGGATTGAGCGAATGGTCGCCGGTTACCGCATCATGATCGGGACGCCAGTGCCGGACCCGCTCGGCAAAGTCACCGGCTGAAAAGTCAGGGAATGCATTCATTGCAGCGCCGCCTCCAGCGCATCGGACGCCATGATCGGAAACACCACGCCGCCGGAGCGGACGGCAAATGTCGGCACGCCGTCGATTTCGATTTCCTCGCCCAGCGCCACCAGATCATACATGACCGAACGGGCAATCAGCGCCTCCAGCCGTCCGCGCACCAGCACATAAGGCTTGAGGCCACCGCTTTCCCGCTCGACCACGAAGCGGAGCGGATGCTCTGCATCGGCGGTCACCACGTCACCCACATTGGTGCGGAAGGTCAGCGCCTGCGTCTCGCCTTCGCCGGAAACATCCATCTCGACGGCAATGAAATGGGCGTCTTCCACGCGGATGCCGACTTTTTCCACCGGCGTGACCAGATAGGTCTTGCCGTCCTCATCCTTGCGCAGCACGGTCGAGAACAGCCGCACAAGCTGTTTGCGGCCAATCGGCGTGCCCATGTAGAACCATGTGCCATCCGCCTTGATTTCCATGTCGAGATCGCCGCAAAACTCCGGGTTCCACCGCTCGACGGGCGGAATCCCCCGCTCTTTCGTCGCCGGTCCGCTTTGCGCATCGGCATGGGCGCGCGCGATCAGGGCTTCCAGCCCGCCGGTCGTCCCAGCGTTCCGTATCGAATCTTGCGGCGTGTCCTTGCCTTCAGGGGTGCTTTTTATCATCCGACTCGGTTATTCCTGCTCGAATGTGTTTAATATGCTGGAAGTCATGAAATAGTCACCGTTTCGCGGCTTGTCAGCACTATATGCGATTTATAAGGCACTTCCGCCAGAGCGGTCACATATTGCGAGGTCCATATGAGCGTTGCCGTTACGCCTGAAACCGCCAATCCCGAACAGATAATCGCGGAGGCCGAGCGGGCGCTCGCAGATATTGCCCGCATCAAGGCAAGCGTCGGCACTGTGATCTTCGGTCAGGAAAACGTAATCGAGCGCACGCTGGTCGCCGTGCTTGCCGGTGGCCACGCGCTCCTCGTCGGCGTGCCGGGCCTTGCCAAGACCAAGCTGGTCGAAACGCTTGGAACCGTGCTTGGCCTTTCTGGCCAGCGCATCCAATTCACCCCCGACCTGATGCCCTCCGACATCATCGGCTCGGAAGTCATGGAGCAGGATGCCGACGGACGCCGCTCCTTCCGCTATCTGAAAGGCCCGATCTTCGCGCAGCTCCTGATGGCCGACGAGATCAACCGCGCCAGCCCCCGCACCCAGTCCGCGCTTTTGCAGGCCATGCAGGAATATCATGTGACGGTCGCAGGCCAGCGTTACGACTTGCCCGCACCGTTCCATGTCCTTGCAACGCAGAACCCGCTGGAGCAGGAAGGCACCTATCCGCTGCCGGAAGCCCAGCTCGACCGCTTTCTGATGCAGATCGACATTCTTTACCCAGAACTGGATGCGGAACGCCGCATTCTTCTGGAAACGACCGGCGTTTCCGAGGCAAAGGCCTATGAAATCATCAACGCCGAGCGGCTGATCGAAATGCAGACACTGGTGCGCCGGATGCCGGTGTCGGAAAGCGTCGTGGAAGCAATCCTGAAACTGGTCCGTTCCGCCAGACCGGATGCCGATAATGAGCACGCGAAGAAACATATCGCCTGGGGTCCCGGCCCGCGCGCCAGCCAGGCGCTGATGCTCTGTGCAAGGGCGCGCGCGCTTTATGAAGGCCGTCTCGCGCCTTCGGTGGATGACGTGAAGGCGCTGGCCGAGCCTGTCCTGCAGCACCGCATGGCGCTCAACTTCGCCGCGCGCGCCGATGGCATGCATATTCGTGACGTCATCGCCAATCTGGTAAAGGCTGCTGTCTGATGGTCATCGGCGCAGAAGTTTCCTCCGCAGATCGCAAGGATACGCTTGCCCGCGCCCGTGCGCGGGCAGCCGCCATCCCCGATCTGCTGGTGGAAGCGCAGCGCGTGGTCAACACCATCATGAACGGCTGGCACGGACGCCGCAAACGCGGCCCCGGTGAAAATTTCTGGCAGTTCCGTCCCTATGTCGAGGGCGAATCGCTCGCCCGCATCGACTGGCGGCGCTCCGCCCGCGACGACCACACCTATGTTCGCGACCGCGAATGGGAATCCGCCCATACGGTCTGGCTGTGGTGCGATTTTTCGCCTTCCATGCTCTATCGTTCGCAGTTGGCGCCGGTGTCCAAGGAAGCGCGTTCGCTGGTGCTGACGCTTGCTCTTGCCGAACTTCTGTCGCGTTCGGGCGAACGCATCGCCTTTCCGTCGCTGATCCAGCCCTTTTCGGCCCGCAACGGAGCCGAACGTCTGGCAGGCGCATTGATGCACGAAGCGCCTGCCGCCGCCTTGCCGGATATCGGCCAGATCCGCCGCTTTTCGGAAGTTGTGCTGGTCTCCGACTTTCTGCATCCGTTCGATCAACTGACCGATCTTCTCGACCGTCTGGCAAAGCGCGGCGTTCGCGCGCATCTGGTGGAAGTTGCCGATCCGGCGGAAGAAACATTCCCCTATTCCGGCCGCACCGAGTTCCGTGATCCCGAAACCGGCGCAACGCTCGTCGCCGGTCGGGCTGAAACCTATGCGGACGACTATCGCCGCCTCTACATCGCGCGGCGCGAGACCCTCATCGATTTCTGCAAGCGGCTTGGCTGGAGCTATACGGTCCACCGCACCGACAGGCCGACGGCGGAAGCGCTGGCGCGCCTGCATGATGCGCTGAGCGCGAGCGGGGGACTAGGCGCATGAACTTTCTGCCGCTCGCCTTCGGTTCGCCGCTGATCCTCGCCGGGCTGATCGCCTTGCCGGTCATCTGGTGGCTTTTGCGCATGACGCCGCCGCGCCCGCAGGAGGAAACCTTTCCGCCGCTGCGCATTCTGGCGCAGGTCTTCAAGCGCGAGGAAGTGCCGTCGAAAAGCCCATGGTGGATGACACTGCTGCGGCTGCTCATCGCGGCGCTCGTCATTCTGGCGCTCGCCTCGCCGGTCTGGAATCCGCGCCCGGTGGCGCTTGCCGGAAACGAGCCGCTCGCCATCGTCATCGATAATGGCTGGGCTTCCGCCGAGGATTGGCAGCAGCGGGTCAATGCCGCCGAAAAGCTCATTGCCGATGCGGAAGGCACCGGCGCGCCGATCTATCTCGCAGGCACGGCGGAACCGGCCAATGCCGAAATCGGCCCCTATGACGGCAGGCGCGCCGCCGAGCGATTGCAGGCGATGGAGCCGCGCCCTATTCCCGTCGACCGCAAGGCGGCGATGGAGCGGCTCTCATCCGCCTTGCCAGCCGGTGCCAAGGTTCGCCTCGCCTTCATGAGCGACGGGCTGGCTGCGATAAACGATGCGCAAACCTTCGCCGAACTGGACAAATCAGGCCATCTCGCCTCGGTTCTCTGGTATGGCGCGAGCCTCAGCCGCATCTTCGCGCTGACCGGCATCGATAACAAGGCCGACAGTCTGGAAGCCGTCGCCATCCGCCCGGAGGGCGTATCGGCGCCGCGCACGCTCACCGCAGCCGCCTATGACGACAAGGGACGCCGCATCGCCGAAGCGCCGCTTTCCTTCCCGCTTGGCAGCGCGGAAGGCACGGCGCGGTTCAGCCTGCCGGTGGAGCTTCGCAACGATTTCCGACTGATCCGTGTCGACGGCATCGAACAGGCGGGCGCGACAAGGCTGATCGATGCGGGATCGGAACGGCGCACGGTCGGCCTTATCGCCAGCGGTGACGGCGATCTGGCGCAGCCCCTGCTCTCGCCGCTGCACTATATTTCCCGGGCGCTCTCGCCCTATGTCAATCTGATCGAACCGCGCTCCGCCGATCTCATGCAATCCGTGCCGGAAGTGCTGGATGCAAAACCGTCGATCCTCATCATGGCCGATATCGGCACGCTGCCGCAGCCTGTCACCGAACAGCTTTCCAAGTGGATCGAGGATGGCGGCACGCTGGTGCGCTTCGCAGGACCCCGCCTTGCCGGCGCAAGCGACAATGATCCGCTTTTGCCGGTGAAACTGCGCAAGGGTGAACGCGCGCTCGGCGGAACATTGTCCTGGTCGGAGCCGCAGAAATTGCGCGCTTTCCCGGACAAGGGGCCATTCGCCAGCCTTGCCGTCCCCGATGATGTGACGGTCACGCGGCAGGTTCTTGCCGAACCTTCATTCGATCTCAACGACAAGGCTTATGCCGTTCTTCAGGACGGAACGCCGCTCGTGACCGGCGAACAGCGCGGCCGCGGCAATATCGTCCTGTTCCACATTTCGCCTGATGCAAGCTGGTCGAGCCTGCCGATTTCGGGTTCGTTCGTGGAAATGCTGCGCCGCATCGTGTCGCTTTCACAGAGAACCGGCGCGCAGGACAATCAGGCTTCGGTCTCGCTGCCCCCCTACCAGCTGCTTTCGGCTTCCGGCGCGCTGACCCCGCCGACTTCGGAGGCCAAGCCGCTGATCGTCGAAAAGAACAGGCAGGCGAGCGTCAGCATCAACACGCCGCCCGGTTTCTACGGCAACGAGGATGGCCTGAAAGCGCTCAACATTTTTGAAGGTGCCAATATCAAGCTGCAACCGATTGCCCAGCCTGCATTTTCCGTCGGCATAACGCCCGCTTCCTACACGTCCGACCAGTCGATTTCACTGGCGGGACCGTTCTTCGCTGCCGCCGCAATGCTGCTGGCGCTCGACACGCTTTTGATGCTGTGGCTGCGCGGTGCCTTCCGCCGCCGCATGAAAGTGCGCGCCAAGGCGGCTGGCATCGCCGTGCTGCTGGCAGGTTCGCTTGCTTTCAACCTTGGTCCGTCCGGAACCGGCGAAGCACGCGCCCAGACCCAGCCGCAACCGCAGGTGCACAACGACAGCAAGCCGGGCGACGAAGCGATCGTCAATTCCGTCTCGAAGACGCATCTTGCCTATGTCATCACCGGCAGCGCTGAGACCGACGACATCAGCAAGGCCGGGCTGCGCGGTTTAGGCTTCGTGCTGATGGACAAGACCGCGCTTGAACCGGGCGATCCGATCGGCGTTGATCCCGCCAAGGATGAACTGGCCTTTTATCCGCTGATCTACTGGCCTATCGACCCCAACGCGCCGATGCCAAGCCCGGAAGCAATTGCCAAGGTCGATGCCTATATGCAGCAGGGCGGCACCGTTCTTTTTGACACGCGCGACCAGTTGCAGGCAGGCGCCAGCCTCGACCCGTCCGCCTCACCAGCCAACCAGCGCCTGCGCGCCATCCTCGACGGCATGAATGTGCCGCCGCTGGAACCCGTGCCGGACGATCATGTGCTGACCAAATCCTTCTTCATCATGCCGGATTTTCCGGGCCGCTATGAAGGAAGCCCGCTCTGGGTCGAGGCCACCACGCCCAACGCTTCGCCGCAGGACCGCCCTGTCCGCACCGGTGACGGGGTGACGCCGATCATGATCACGGCCAATGATCTGGCCGGTGCGTGGGCTGTGGATGAGCAGGGGAACCCGCTGCTGCCGACCGTGCCGAACGATCCGATGCAGCGCATCTATGCCCTTCGCGGCGGCGTGAATATCGTCATGTATATGCTGACCGGCAACTACAAGTCCGATCAGGTGCATGTTCCGGCCCTCCTTGAACGGCTGGGGAATTAGAGCATGTTTCGGAAAAGTAGGAACCGGTCTTCCGGTAAAAACATGCTCAAACAGAAGAGAAGGAGGTGAGAATGAATATCGAATTCGAACCCTTCCTCTCCACGCCATGGCTGATTGCGGTACTCGTGCCGCTGGCGCTGTTGGTGCTTGCCACCATTTTCCTGCGGATGCGCGGCGGGCTGATCCGCCTGCTGGCCGCTGCCGCGCTTGCGCTGGCTCTTTTCAATCCGGTCGTCATCAATGAGGAACGCGAGCCGCTGAAAAGCGTGGTCTCGATAGTCGTGGATCGCAGCCAGAGCCAGGAACTGGGCAGCCGCCGCGCTGACACGGATGCTGCCCTGAAAGCGGTGCAGGACCAGCTTCCAACCATGCCGCAGTTTGAGACCCGCGTGGTGGAAGCGGGCAAGCCCGGCGAGAACGAGGACGGTTATGCAACCCGTCTTTTCGGCCCACTGGCGCGTTCGCTTCTCGACGTGCCGCCTTCCCGGGTCGCGGGCGCGATCCTGATCACCGACGGTCAGGTGCACGATATTCCGGCCAACAAGAATGCGCTTGGCTTCGATGCGCCGCTGCATGGGCTTGTGACCGGCAAGCCGGACGAATTCGACCGCCGCATCCGCTTCAACAAGGCGCCGCGCTACGGCATCAGCGGCAAGCCGCTGGAAATGTCGTTCACGGTGATCGATGAAGGCAAGAGCCTCGGCAGCTCTGCGCCGGTTCAGGTCCGCGTCAATGGCGAGACCGTCAGCGAGGAAGAAGCGCGGATCGGGCAGGAAACGCCTGTCACTATCACCTTGCCGCGCGCCGGTGTGAACATCGTCGAAATCACCACGCCTGCGCTTCCCGGTGAAGTGACCGACGCCAACAATCGCGCTGTCGCGACCGTGGACGGCGTTCGCGAAAACCTGCGCGTGCTGCTCGTCTCCGGCGAACCGCACAATGGCGAGCGCACATGGCGCAACCTGCTGAAATCCGACGCCGCCGTCGATCTCGTCCACTTCACCATTCTGCGCCCGCCGGAAAAGCAGGACGGCACCCCGATCAACGAATTGTCGCTGATCGTTTTCCCGACGCGTGAACTCTTCGTGGACAAGGTCAACGAATTCGACCTCATCATTCTCGACCGCTACCAGCACCGCGATGTGCTGCCGCTCCTCTATTACGATTACATTGCGCAATATGTGGAAAATGGCGGTGCGCTGCTGGTCGCAGCCGGGCCGGAATATGCGGGCGAAATGTCGATTGCCCGCACGCCGCTCTATAGCGCCCTGCCCGCTATGCCGACCGGCACAGTGACGGAAAAGGCCTTCTATCCGCGCTTGACCGATCTCGGCAAGCGCCACCCCGTCACGCGCGGCCTCGATGGCAGCGATCAGGAGCCGCCGCACTGGAGCCGCTGGTTCCGCACAATCGACATCACCGCGCCGCAGGGCGAAACGGTGATGAGCGGCGCGGACAACAAGCCGCTGCTGGTGTTGAGCCGCGTTGGAAAAGGCCGCGTCGGCATGTTCCTCTCCGATCAGGGCTGGCTGTGGGCGCGCGGTTTTGAGGGCGGCGGTCCCTACGCCTCGCTCTACCGGCGCATTGCCCACTGGCTGATGCAGGAGCCGGAGCTGGAGGAAGAAGCGCTGACCGCTTCCGGCAATGGCCGCACCCTTTCCATCCACCGCCAGACCATGGGCGACAATCCGGGTGCGGCGAGCGTTACCACCCCTTCCGGCAAGGAATTGCAGGTCAATCTGGCGCAAAGCAAGCCGGGCCTATTCGAAGGCGCGTTGCAGACGGACGAGATCGGCATTTTCCGGGTGAAGAATGGCGATCTGGAAGCGCTGGCCCATGTAGGGCCCATCGATGCGCCGGAATTTGCCGACAGCATTTCGACGGTGGATCGCCTGAAACCACTTGCCGAGGCGACGGGCGGCTCGGTCCATCGTGTCCATGCAAGCGGGAACAGCGCAGTCCGTGTACCCGCAATCACCGCCATCAGCGGCAACCGCGCCGCTGGCGGCAATGATTGGATCGGCTTGCGTGAGACTTCGGATACGCAACTGAAAAGCGTCAACCGCCTGCCGCTGTTCTCCGGCTTTCTGGCGCTGTCTGCCCTGCTTCTGGTCTTCGGCAGCATGTGGTATCGCGAAGGACGATAGTGTTCCCAGGAAATCAGTTCAAACGGACGGATTTCCAATCCCGCTTCTCTGCGTCCGGAAATGCGGCAAAAACAAACAGATAGAGCAGTTCCAGCGATTCCGTTAATACAGGAACCGTTCTGGCAAACACTGTTGCAAGTTCAATCTTGCCGCCTCACCCTTGGTATACTTTTTATATATAAGTAATAAATAAATATAAAGCAGACAAATACCAGTATATTTATAGTTTTTCACATTTTCGCCTTATATTTCCTATAATATATATTTGCATTACTTTAAGGATAATAGATATGATATACCATCCTCCCTCAAATACGCATGAATTTGCTAATCCCGCCTCGCAATTAATTGTTAATGTAAGCACTGGCAAATACGATACTGATATCGATCAGGCTTCGATTAACCGGATGAACAAAATAATTGCCGAGATCGGAAAACATAAAGACCTGAAAAACGGTAATTTAATAGATTTCATATCAAAACAGTTTCTGGGAACGCCCTATGTTGCAAATCGCCTCATCGGGTCGCAAACCACTCCTGAGCATCTTGTTATTGATTTGAATGCCCTGGATTGTTTTACTTATATTGATTATGTTGAAGCATTCAGGAGAGCAAAAAATGCATCGGATTTCATTCGGCAAGTCGCGCATGTCCGATACAAAAATGACACCGTCAGCTTTTTCAAACGTCGTCACTTTTTCTCAGATTGGGCTTACAGCAATCCAGTTCTCGTGAAAGACGTCGCCGCACAAATCAGTCCGAAAACACAAACCGTGAGAAAGAGACTGAATGAAACAGCGCCTGGTGAAAAATACCTTCCGGGGATTCCCATTGTAACGAGAGATATAAAATATATCCCTTCTCAATATATAGACAACAACGTCATCAAGAATCTGCATGTCGGTGACTATATTGGCATATATAGCCCTGACCACGGCATGGACGTCACACATGTCGGGATTTATACCAAGGTCAATGGCGTGCCAACATTCCGCAATGCATCGTCGCTTCGCGCCAACATGAAGGTCGTCGACAGTCCCTTTATGGATTACGTGAAGAACAAGCCGGGAATTGTCGTATTCCGTATCTCAGGCTCCTGAACAGGAAGCCTGAAAGCGCCGACAAACAGTCAGGCCCGGTTCGCGTGGCGCACGATGCCGCCGACGCCATTGACCGCGCCCGGGTCAATGACTGGATCGGCTTGCGTGGGACTTCAGATACACAACTGAAAAGCGTCAATCGTCTGCCGCTGTTCTCCGGCTTTCCGGCGCTGTCTGCCCTGCTTCTGGTCTTCGGCAGCATGCGGTATCGCGAAGGACGATAGTGCCTCAGGAAATCAGTTCAAACGGACTGATTTCCAATCCCGCTTCTATGCGTCCGGAAATGCGGCAAAAACAAACAGATAGAGCATTTCCAGCGATTCCGTTAATACAGGAACCGTTCTGGCAAACACTGTTGCAAGTTCAACCTTGCGGTCATACCCTTGGTGTACTCTTATATATAAGTAATAAATATAAAGCATACAAACACCAGTATATGTAGACTTCTCCACATCTTCACCTTATACTTAGTATCATATATGTTTTTATTAATTTAAGGATAATAGATATGATATACCATCATCCACCACATATGCATGAATTTGCTAATCCTGCCTCGCAATTAATTGTTAATGTAAGCACCGGTAAATACGATACTGATATCGATCAGGCTTCGATTAACCGGATGAACAAAATAATTGCCGAGATCGGAAAACATAAAGACCTTAAAAATGGTGATTTAATAGATTTCATATCAAAGCAATTCTTGGGAACGCCTTATGGTTCACATCGCCGGATCGGGCGGCACGATACTCATGATTATCTTTTTATTGATCTGAATGGCCTGAATTGCCTTACTTATATTGAGTATGTTGAAGCATTCAGGAGAGCAAAAGATGCATCGGATTTCATTCGGCAAGTCGCGCATGTCCGATACAAGAATGACACCGTCAGCATTATCAAACGCCGTCACTTTTTCTCAGATTGGGCTTACAGCAATCCAGTTCTCGTGAACGACGTTGCCGCACAAGTCAGTCCGAACGCACAAACCGTGAACAAGAGACTGAATGAAAAAGGGCCTAGTGAAAGATATGTTTCCGGGATTCCCATTGTAACGAGAGATATAAAATATATCCCTTCTCAGTATATAGACAACGACGTCATCAATAACCTGCATGTCGGCGACTATATTGGCATATATAGCCCTGACTACGGCATGGACGTCACACATGTCGGGATTTATACCAAGGTCAATGGCGTGCCAACATTCCGTAATGCATCATCGCTTCGCGCCAACATGAAGGTCGTCGACAGTCCCTTTATGGATTACGTGAAGAACAAGCCGGGAATTGTCGTATTCCGTATTTCAGGCTCCTGAACAGGAAGCCTGAAAAGCGCCGACAAAACAGTCAGGCCCGGTTCGCGTGGCGCACGATGCCGCCGACGCCATTGACCGCGCCCGGGGCAAGTTCGCAGGCCAGCATCCGGCGAGGATCGACCGGTGCCGGCATGACCATGCAGCCGGGCGCCACCATCTTGAAGCCGAACGGCCCGTAGTAAGGCTCGTCTCCGACGAGGATGACGAGCTTGTGACCTGCCTTTTCGGCGGCTTCCAGTGACATGCGCATCAGCCTGCCGCCGATGCCCCGCTTCTTCCATTCCGGCCTGACGGCAAGCGGCCCCAGCAGGAGCGCGGGCGTCTTGCCGATGACAACCGGCGTCTGCCGCACCGAGCCGACGACGATGCCGCCCATCAGCGCCACGAAGGAAAGATCGAGCGCGTGTGGACCGCCCTCGCGGATGAAATGTGCGGCGCGTGTAAACCGCCCCGGTCCGAATGCTTCGGCATTGATGGCTTCGATTTCGATGTCGTGCGCCGGGCATTCCTGCGCATAGGTCAGTTCAAGCTGCTGCATGGGCTTAGATCGCAATTGGAGAAGTCGAGGACCGTCAGGTCAATGGAATGCATTCCGCGCGCTTTGGCGCGGTCCAAGTTTCATCGTCGGATGAAAAGCATTTCCATTACATCGTTCTCCTGTGCGGCCAGCAATCGGAATGACCGCAATTTGGAAGTTGCATTACACCAAAATGGACAGAGGTAAAACCATTTTTTTCAAAATGGCGGTTTCAACTGCTCTATTTGACACCGTTACGCACTGTTCACGGCTTGGAATGCTGCAAAATGGCGGCTGTCGCCCTATTTTCCTGCCAAAAGGAGAAATCGCATGGGACTTCTGGTCGATGGCAAATGGCACGATGTCTGGTATGACACCGATAGCACGAAAGGCCGCTTTGAACGGTCGAAATCGCAATTCCGCAACTGGGTAACAGCTGACGGCAGCCCCGGCCCGACGGGCGAAGGCGGCTTCAAGGCCGAGCCGGGCCGTTATCACCTCTATGTTTCCTACGCCTGCCCATGGGCACATCGCACGCTGATCTTCCGCGCGCTGAAAGGCTTGGAAGACGTGATTTCGGTCTCGGTGGTGGATTATCTGATGGCGGAGGAAGGCTGGACCTTCCACGGCACCACCGGCAGCACCGGCGACGGCCTCTACGGCGCAAAGCGCCTCTACGAGATTTATACCCGCGCCGATCCGCATTATTCCGGCCGCGTGACCGTGCCCGTGCTGTGGGACAAGCAGCGCCAGACGATCGTCTCCAACGAATCGTCGGAAATTATTCGCATGCTCAACACCGCCTTCAACGCGTTCGGCGATGCCTCGCTCGACTTCTACCCGGAAGCGCTGCGCGGCGAAATCGATGCGCTCAACGATTTCATCTATCCCAACATCAACAACGGGGTTTACCGCGCCGGTTTCGCCACGACGCAGGAGGCTTATGAAGAAGCATTCGGGCAACTCTTCACCGCACTGGATGCGCTTGAGGATCGCCTTTCCCGCCAGCGCTATCTGACCGGCAAACGCCTGACGGAAGCCGACTGGCGACTATTCACGACGCTGTTGCGCTTCGATCCGGTCTATGTCGGCCATTTCAAGTGCAACCTGCGCCGCCTTGCCGATTATCCGAACCTTTGGAACTACACGCGCGAGCTTTATCAGGTGCCGGGCGTGGCCGCGACCGTGAACATGGAACACATCAAGGGTCATTATTATCGCAGCCACAAGACGATCAATCCGACGGGCGTCGTGCCGCTTGGACCGGAAATCGACTTGTCCGCCCCGCATGACCGGGATCGCTTCCAATAGCACTTCCAACGGAAGTGCGAAGCGCCTGCGCGGTTCACTGGACTGATTTCTGATCCCGCTTCCACCCACTGCGCTTTTCCTGCAACAGTGCCGGAACAACATCAGCATTCTCTTAAATCTCTAGCGCCCATTGATTTCGATCAATGGGGCGTTTCCTTGCGCGGTCCAGATTGGCGCATCACTACCACTCCCCCAAGACTTCAAGACTGACCACGACTTAAGGAGAGAGAGATGAACCGCTTCACGACAGCATTGCTGGCCGCTACCGCCCTCACTTTGGCCGCACCGGCGGCTTTTGCCGCGGACGCCATCGTAGCCCAGCCTGCGTCCGAAATTCAGGCCGTGCCGGAAGCCCTGTCGCCCTGGCAGATCCGTGTGCGCGCACTCGGCGTCGTTCCGCAGAATTCCGGCTATGTGAATGGCGTTTCCGGTTCGGATCTCGACTACTCCAAGTCGATCACGCCTGAACTCGACATCACCTACTATTTCACCGATAATTTCGCCGCCGAACTCATCCTCGGCACGACCTATGCCAATATCAACGGTGCGGGTTCAATCGACGGCCTGGGCAAGATCGGCAAGGCCTGGATTCTGCCTCCCACGCTGACGCTGCAATATCACTTCACCAATTTCGGCGCCTTCAAACCTTATGTCGGCGCGGGTGTGAACTACACGGTGTTCTACAATCAGGATGCGACCGGCGTCGAATATCTGAAGGTCAAGAACGCATTCGGCGGCGCGCTGCAGATCGGCTTCGATTACATGCTGAACGAACATTGGGGCGTCAACTTCGACGTCAAGAAGCTGTTCCTGGAGCCGAAATTCGACGCCACGCTGGTTGGCGGCACCGAGGTAAGCGGCAAGGCCAAGCTCAATCCGTGGCTAATCGGCACGGGTATCACCTACCGCTTCTAAACTTCAGACGCCACGGTGAAGGCGCGGCGGATGCGCCTTCACCAAACCGGCAGCGGCTCCAGGTCGTGAAGTGCTTCCTGAAGGCGCCGCTTGGTCGAGGGCGTGGTTCCCTCCGGCAGATTGTCGAGCGGAAAAAAACCGCATTCGGCAATTTCGCGGTCAGGCAAGCGCGGCTCTGTCTGCTCGAATTGCCTGCACACATAGAGCGCCACATGATCGCGCGGCGATGCATGGGCGTTCTTGTAAAGCGCGAAAAGCCGGGGGGAGCCTTTCAGCACAATATTGCATTCCTCGCGCAGTTCCTTTTCCAGTGTCTCCATAAAGGTCTCGCCACGTTCGACGCCGCCGCCCGGCAATTGCCATCCGGGTACATAGGTATGCCTTACCAGAAAAACTGAATTGGCCTTCTCATCGAACACAATAGCCCGCACTCCTAATGTCATTGGGCGTCGTAATAAAAAATATGTATGAAATATAAAATGTCGAAAGCGCATTCCGTCTCTCCGCGAAGCAATCTACTTCGTATTAATGCATCAATGTCATCAACAAAAAGTCGCTAAACAGGTTTTGATTTTAAACATTATCCAGTAAACGGGGCATAGGCTCAGGACCTGTTAATTTGCTGGAAATGGCACCCGAAATGACAAGAGCTGCTAGGAGAGACGCGAAGAACGGGGTGGTTTCCCCGGTCAAGCGGTTCGACGCAGCAGATCGCCAGTCCTTTCGGTGTCCGAAGGATGTGGTCCATCCGCCCGGCTACTTCGTCGAAGAGGCTCGAAAATGAACCACATTTCCTTCGCATCTTCTCCTCGTATCCAAACGGATGGCCTCACACCATTTCTATCAAATTAGCAGGTCCTGAGCCTTATGTTCCGTCTCGCCCACATATCCGATATTCACCTTTCACCGCTGCCGCGCGTGCGATACCGCGAATTGGCGTCGAAGCGCATTACCGGTTACATAAACTGGCTGCGCAATCGTAAAAATGCGATGCACGGAACCGTTCTGGACAGTCTCATTTCCGACATGCAAGCGCAGTCGCCGGATCATATCGCGGTCACGGGCGACCTCGTCAATCTGGCGCTCAATCTGGAAATCGACATCGCCCATGACTGGCTCACAAAATTAGGCAATTCGCACGATGTTTCGGTCGTTCCCGGCAATCATGACGCCTATGTGCCCGGCGCGCTCGACAAATCCTGCCGGAAATGGGAACCGTGGATGCGCGGCGATGGCATCGACAACCACGGCAACCGCCCGCAATTCCCCTATATGCGCGTGCGCGGTCCCGTTGCGCTAATCGGTGTTTCCTCAGCGCGCGCGACAGCGCCTTTCATGGCCAGCGGCGACTTCCGTTCAGCGCAGGGCAAGCGTCTGGCGGCCATGCTGGATGAAACCGGTGCCCGCGGGCTTTTTCGCATCGTCATGATCCATCATCCGCCGATCCATGGCGCGACGCCCGCGCATAAGCGTCTTTATGGCATTCGCCGCTTCCAGAAGATCATACGAAAACATGGCGCGGAACTCGTTCTCCATGGCCATACCCATCTTATCACGCATTACGAGATCGACGGGCCGAACGGCAAGGTTCCAGTCATCAGCGTACCATCTGCGAGCCAGAATTTTGGCGGTCACAAACCCGCTGCCCGTTATAACATATTCAATATCGACAAACGGTCGGAAGGCGGCTGGTCCTGCCTCATGGAAGAACACGGCGTTTCCGATGCCAGCGAGAAAATAACGAAGCTCAACGAGCGCGTTCTTTATTGATTCCACAACAAAAACGGCGCCGAAGCGCCGTTTTCATTTCATTTATGTTCGCTCACTTCCCGATAACGCGGTTGGCAGCCGAGACAATCGCTTCCAGTGAAGCGCTGACAATATTGTCATTGATGCCCGCGCCGAACAGCTTGCCGCCCGGATGAGCCATTTCGACATAGGATATAGCCGAAGCGTCCGAACCCTGCTGTAGCGAATGTTCGGAATAATCGACCACCGACATCTTTACGCCGAGATATTTGGACAGCGCATCGACAAAACCGTCGATCGGGCCGGTTCCCTTGCCCTCGATATTTTTTGTCACGCCGTTATCGGTGATTTCGGCGGTGAGAATGCGGCGGCCCTTCTGCTCGGGATCGGGCATGGTGTGATGATCGACGAACTTGATGCGTGCGCCGGGCTGGGTGACATAGAGCTTCTGAAACTCGTCGTGAATGCGCTTCGACGGCAGTTCCTTGCCTTCTTCATCGGTAATGTTCTGGATGATCTCGCGGAACTCGACTTGCAGGTTGCGCGGCAGGTTGAGGCCGTAATCGGCTTGCAGGATATAGGCGATGCCGCCCTTCCCCGACTGCGAATTGATGCGGATGATCGCTTCATAGGAGCGGCCCACATCCTGCGGGTCGATCGGCAGATAAGGCACTTCCCAGACCGGCGAATTGGCCGAACGGCGCGCCTTCATGCCCTTGTTGATCGCATCCTGATGCGATCCGGAGAAAGCCGTATAGACCAGTTCACCGACGTAAGGGTGACGCTCGGCAATCTTCAACTGGTTCGAATATTCATAGACTTCCTTCATCCGGTTGATGTCGGTGCAGTCCAGTTCGGGGTCCACGCCCTGCGTATACATGTTGAGCGCCAGCGTTACGATATCGACATTGCCGGTGCGCTCGCCATTGCCGAACAGCGTGCCTTCAACACGGTCGGCGCCCGCCATCAGGCCCAGCTCGGTAGCGGCGATGCCCGTGCCGCGATCATTATGCGGATGCAGCGAGATGATCAGGTTTTCGCGATTATCGAGATTGCGGCACATCCATTCGATCTGATCCGCATAGACGTTTGGCGTGTTCATTTCCACCGTCGAAGGCAGATTGACGATCAGCTTGTTGTCCGCCGTTGGCTTCACAATATCGATGACGGCATTGCAGATTTCCAATGCCACTTCCAGTTCAGTGCCGGTGAAGCTTTCCGGCGAATACTGGAAACGATAGCCGCCCCCTGTAGAATTGGCTGCCTTGGCGGCCATATCCATGATCATCTTTGCTGCATCGGTCGCGATCTGCTTGATACCGCCCACATCCTTGGCGAAGACCACGCGGCGCTGCAATTCACTGGTGGAATTGTAGAAATGGATGATCGGCGACTTCGCGCCTTCCAGCGCCTCGAAAGTCCGCGTGATCAGTTCGGGACGGCACTGGACCAGCACCTGCAAGTCCACTTCGTCCGGCACATCGCCATGCTCGATGGCCCAGCGGCAGAAGTCGAAATCCGTCTGCGAAGCGGAGGGAAAGCCGATTTCGATTTCCGGAAAGCCCATATCGACCAGCAGGCGGAACATGCGCTCCTTGCGGTCATGGCCCATCGGGTCGATCAGGGCCTGATTGCCGTCGCGCAGGTCGACCGAGCACCAGATCGGTGCCTTTTCAATGCGCTTGGACGGCCAGGTGCGATCATCGAGCCGGGGAGCTGGGAATGGCGAATATTTGGTGCCTGCAATCGGCATGCCCTTGCGGGCAGAGATGGACTTTGTTTGCGGCTTGGCTACGGACTGATTCATTTTCGTTTCCTCCCGGCTGTCGACGGATTAAGGCCGTCAAGCGCGGACAATATTGATCGATATAAGGGTTTTCTGGAAAGGAGCACGGGCCTGCGACCGGGGGATCGACCGCCGGACGCTCCTTTCAGCGAGCCCGGCGATCGCCGCTAAGGCCGAGGGTAAGAAGCGAGTTTAGAACGCAAACATCAACGCGCGCGCCGAAGGCGGCTGCGGAATGTTCCATGGATGTTGCGCTTTTGATCGTCATGGGAAAAGCTTTTACACGCGCGCTATCCGCCATGCAAGACAGTATTTCAGTCAGGCAAATGGCACGGCGCTGGTTCCCGGCGGCAGCTTCGCCTCGTCCTCCGGCTCGACATGGATCACCACGCGCGCGCTGTCGATCTCCTTCTTCAGGGCATCTTCGATACGGTCGCAAATCACATGGGCATCGCCGACGCTCATTTCGGCGGCAACGACCAGATGAAACTCGATGAAGGTGACCCGCCCGGCAATACGCGTCTTGAGGTCGTGAACCTCGATGGCGCCCCCCGCATTGGCCGAAATCACGTCGCGGATGCGCATTTCCTCGGTCGGCTCCACGGCAATATCCATCAGCCCCTGCACCGAGGAATTGATGACATGCCAGCCCTGCCAGAGAATGTTGATGGCGACCAGTATGGCAAGCAGCGGATCAAGTATCGCCCAGCCTGTAGCCACGGCTCCCACAAGGCCAACCAGAACGCCGGCGGAGGTGAACACATCGGTCATGATGTGCTTGCCGTCGGCTTCCAGCGCAGGCGAACGGAACCTGCGGCCGGTGCGAATCAGCAATGTGGCCCACAGGCCGTTTATGATGGCCGCGGCCGTATTGATGGTGAGGCCGAGCCAGGGCTCATCGAGCTTGCGCGGTGTTTGCAGCGCAAACCATGCCTCGCGGAAGATCAGGAGTGCGGCCACCGTGATCAGGACGCCTTCGACGACAGCCGAAATATATTCGGCCTTGTGATGCCCGAATGGGTGATTGCCATCCGCGGGCTTGTAGCTCATGCGGATTGCCCACCACGCACCGATGGCCGCAATCACATTGACGATCGATTCCAGCGCGTCCGAGTAAAGCGCCACGGAGCCGGTCAGCGCATAGGCCAGATATTTCAGGCCCATCACACCGAAAGCAATGGGAATAGACCAAGCGGCAAGCCGCCGAACCTTTGCACTCGCGTCCATGATGAACCTTTGATTATCTTGATCTGTCCCGAAACCGGGACGGGCCTACGCACAGCCCTTCATTCGTTCGCTAGAGCACCGGCCCGAAAACCGGAACCGCTCTAACTATTTGTTTTGCCGCCTTTTCCAACGCAAAACCGTTTCCAGCTTCTCGGGATGCGCTCCAGCACGCGGGGCGTATCCTCAACGCATCTGGCATACGCAGCAGCAATTCGCCGCTGTTCTATACCCTAGAATATCGGAATTTCGTACCCTGTTTTTGTAGTTCCCAAATTTAATTTTCTCCTGCAAATGCAAGGCATTAAACTTGCAAATGAGTTGCCGAAGCAGGCAATGGGCAAGCCCCGGCAAATCTTAAAAAAGCGAGCCGCAGCGTGAGCTGCGGCTGGCTTGAAATCATCACCCGATGCCTTCGGTCAGTAATTGGTGCGGCGCGCCTTGTTCTTGCCCGCCAGATGCGTCACCACATTCTCGATCATGCGCATTCCGGCATTGTGGCCAAGCGTCATGATCGATTCCGGGTGGAACTGGACGGCGGCGACCGGCTCGTGCTTGTGCTCGAAAGCCATGATGACACCGTCTTCGGTCTCAGCTGTCACCAGAAAATCATCCGGCAGACGTTCTGGATCGGCGAAGATCGAATGATAGCGCCCCACCGTCACTTCCTTCGGCAAACCGGAGAAAATGCGCTCCGGCTTCGAGACCCGAATACGCGACGGCTTGCCGTGCATCGGAATGCGCAACTGGCGCAGCGTGCCGCCATAGGCTTCAGCGAGCGCCTGCAACCCAAGACAAACACCGAAGATCGGCAGTTCGCGCTTGCGCGCCTTGTCGATGGTTGCCTTGCAACCGAAATCCTGCGGCGTTCCCGGTCCGGGCGACAGGACCACGAGATCGGGCTTGATTCTGTCGAACACTTCTTCCGCCACCGGCGAGCGGACGGTGGAAACCGTCGCGCCCGTCTGGCGGAAATAATTGGCGAGCGTGTGCACGAAGGAATCTTCGTGATCCACGAGCAGGATGGAGATGCCCTCGCCCACCTTCGCCGCCACGCGCTCCTCTGCAACCTGATTGCTCTTCTGTGCTTCGCGCACGGCAGCAATCATCGCCGATGCCTTCAATTCGGTCTCGGCCTCTTCCTCTTCCGGATTGGAATCGAACAGAAGCGTTGCACCGGCGCGGATTTCAGCGACGCCATCCTTCACGCGGATGGTACGCAGCGTCAGGCCGGTATTCATGTCGCCATTGAAGTGCATCATGCCGATGGCTCCGCCATACCATGCACGCGGGCTGCGCTCGTTTTCTTCCAGAAAGCGCATCGCCCACAATTTCGGCGCGCCGGTAACCGTCACGGCCCACGCATGGCTCAGGAAGCCGTCAAACGCGTCCATGCCGTCGCGAAGCCGTCCTTCGATGTGATCGACCGTGTGGATAAGGCGCGAATACATTTCGATCTGGCGACGACCGATGACACGCACCGACCCCGGCTCGCAGACGCGGCTCTTGTCGTTGCGATCCACGTCCGAACACATGGTCAGCTCGGACTCGTCCTTCTTCGAGTTCAGCAGCTTCAGAATCTGTTCCGAATCCGAAATCGCATCCTCGCCGCGCTTGATCGTGCCGGAAATCGGACACGTCTCGATACGCCGGCCATTGACCCGCACGAACATTTCCGGCGACGCGCCAACCAGATATTCGTTCTCACCCAGATTGATGAAGAAGGAATAGGGCGACGGATTGATTGTCTTCAACCGGCGGAAAATCTCCGATGGGGCGGTGTGGCAGCGCTCGTAGAAGGTCTGGCCCGGAACCACTTCAAAGAGATCGCCGCGCTTGAAGCTGTCCTTGGCGCGCTCGACCAGCTTGGCATATTCGCCCGGATTATGGTCGCCACGCGCAAGCTTGGCATCCGAAGGCTTGAACGGCTTTGCAGGCGTTGCGCGCGCAAGGCCATGCGTGGAGGAACCGCCGCAGGCAAATTCATAACGATCCACCCAGGCGCGTGCCGCATAATGATCGGCTACGAAGATTTCGTCAGGAATGAACAGCACCAGATCGCGCTGGTCGTCGGGGCGCTTCAGCTTGTACTGGATCGGATCGAACTGGAACGCCAGATCGTAACCGAAGGCACCGTAAAGGCCGAGATTGGCGTCTTCCTCGGAGAAGAACAGGCCGACAATGGCGCGCAGGACCGTGAAGACCGAAGGCATGCGCGAGCGCTCTTCCTCGGTGAAGGTTCCGCTCGGCTGGGCAATGGTAAGCTCGATGCGGTTTTCTTCCGCCTTGTCGACCGTCACCTCGGCAAGCGCCTTCACCGTGTCCAGGATAGGACGAAGCAGGATGACGCCGCGGGCATTCAACGCTTCGATGCGCATGGTGCGGGCACGCGAGGTAATGACCACCGGCGGATCGACGATAGCCGTATCCCATCGCGTATAGCGGCCCGGATATTCGTAGTTTGAGGAAAACACCGCACCACGCCGTTCATTCAGCGCATCGATATAAGTCTCGATCGCGCCCTTGTAGGCTGTGAGGTGGCGCACGCGCTCGACGACGATGCCGCCTGCCGTCTCGTGCTGGAATATCTCGCTATCCGCAATCTTCGCATTCATGATCGGCTATCCCAAATCTAACTGTTTCCGAATATTTCCAGAACCCGGTTTCCCCGCCGGTCTTATTCAAACAGCCAAACAAAAAGGCCGCCCGGATAATCCCAGCGGCCTGTTTCCTGAACGCAAATGCACAAACGCCTGCGTGGCCGCTTTTAGCGGGCCCACCACCAACCGTTGATGACGATATTGCGCGAAATGTTCATGGACGTACTGTTAGCGTTCAATCTGCCCGCTTGCAACCGGAAAATTCAACGGCCGAAATCTGCCGCACAAGCCAACATCAGGACGACACGCTCCAAGTCTCGCAAAGAAAATCCGGACAGTTTGCGGCTGTCCGGATTTCCTTTAGAACCGGGATGAACGAGACAGAAGGAGAGGGACGTTTCCTTCAGCTCCGGGCACCCCCACACCCCATGCATAAATTCACAGGTATAATATAACTTTTAGTATGCGCATTATTCTTAGCACGGATTGTAGTTTCTTTGCAACCTGTGATTGTTATTTGCGCGTATGCTTACATTTAAGCTCAATTCATCGAAACAGTTCAAAAATTTGTGGGGCCACCCAACAAGTTTCGTCTTGCGTCCGGGAGCGATTTCGGATTCATTTCCGTGGCAACTCAAACACATATGCAAAAATCAAGAATAGAGCCGTCACACATAAACGGCCATTGGGGACAACTGATGAAGAATCTCGATGCGATGGACAGGAGTATTTTGCGCGCCCTTCAGGAGAACGGACGCCTGACCAATACCGAACTTGCCGATCGCATAAATCTCTCGCAGACGGCAACCGCCGAACGCGTCAAGCGGCTGACCCGCGAAGGGTATATTTTAGGCTATTCGGCGCGGCTTTCGCCGAAGATGCTCGACCGGGCCATGCTGGTCTTCATTGAGATCAAGCTGGACCGCACCACGCCGGAAGTCTTTGAAACCTTTTCGACTTTCACCCGCAACAATCCGGACATCCTGGAATGCCACATGGTTGCGGGCGGCTTCGATTATCTCGTTAAGGCCCGCGTTTCCGACATGGACCATTATCGCCGCTTCCTTTCGGAGGCGCTTCTTTCCCTGCCCGGCGTGCGGGAATCACACACCTATGCCGTGATGGAGGAAGTGAAGGAAACCGCCTATATCGCCGTCTGAGCCGGCAACAAGTCTTTCCTGAAACGCCGTTGCTGTCAGCAGAATGGCAGCAACGAACTCCCGATTTTGCACTTCCATCTTGCACACAACTATTTACGGGTATATACCCGCAATATGTCACATCCGTGTTTCTGCATTCTTCTGCGTCAGGCAGCCCGCAAGACATCAAGCGTCTACGACGACGCGCTGTCTCCGCTCGGCATCAATGTCGCCCAGTTCAGCACCTTGCGGAAAATCCGCCGCGCGGGCGCCATCTCGGTGACGGAACTCGCACATCTGTCGGAGCTGGACCGTTCGACCATGGGCCGCAACGTGAAGGTTCTGCAGCGCATGGGACTGGTCGAGCCCGCCGCCAGCGACGACCATCGCGAGACCAACGTCACGCTGACGGCGGATGGCCGCGATCTCGTGGAACGCGGCGGTCCGCTCTGGGATCAGGCGCAGGAGGAAATCGAGAACCGGTTGGGAAAGGACGGCGTGGAACAGCTTGAAAGCCTGCTTCGCAGCCTTGGATAACCGGACGCATTTTGACTGAAAACAATGAACCGAAGCCCCGCGACCTCTAGGAAGCGACGGGCTTCGCCGTCGACAATGGCTGGTGAATGGCCAGCATGAACCGAAAGCGCCAAAGATGATTTCTGCCCGCCTTGCAGGCTTTCTTGCACAAAGGAACATCCATTACGGATGGATCGTCGCCGCCATCACCTTCCTGACCATGCTGGCGACCGCTGCCGCGATGGGATCGGCGGGCATCCTGATCGAACCGCTCCAACGGGAATTCGGCTGGACGAATGCGAATATCTCCTTCGCAATGGCGCTTCGCCTCGTTCTTTTCGGCCTTATGGGGCCGTTCGCGGCTGCCTTCATGAACCAGTTCGGCCTGCGCCGCGTCGTGGCGACAGCTCTCGTCATGATTTCGCTTGGGCTGATCGGCTCCATTTTCATGACCGAGGAATGGCAGATGGTCGGGCTCTGGGGCATTGTAATCGGTCTTGGAACCGGCATGACCGCGCTTGTGCTCGGCGCGACCGTCGCGGCACGCTGGTTTGAAAAGCGGCGCGGCCTCGTCGTAGGCCTTATGACGGCCAGCAACGCCACTGGCCAGCTGGTTTTTATGCCGATCCTCGCCAGCGTCAGCCAGACTATCGGCTGGCGCACCTCGCTCACCATCGTCATCTGTTTCCTTGTTACAGCACTCCTGCTGGTCCTCGCCCTGATGCGCGATCACCCGGCGGATATCGGCCTCAAGCCTTTTGGCCGCACCGCTCCACTGCCAGCACCCGAACCCCGCAAGAGCTTCGGGGCCATGCTGGCCTCGCCGCTCGTCACCTTGCGCGAAGCATCCTCGACCGCAACCTTCTGGGTCCTGTTCCTGACCTTCTTCGTCTGCGGCTTTTCCACCAATGGCCTGATCCAGACGCACTGGATCACGCTTTGCGGCGATTTCGGCATCGCGCCGGTCGGCGCGGCGGGCATCCTTGCCGTGATCGGCGCCTTCGACCTCATTGGCACGATCATGTCCGGCTGGCTCTCCGACCGGTTCGACAACCGCTGGCTTCTGTTCTGGTTCTATGCGCTGCGCGGCCTGTCGCTGATCTACCTGACCTTCACTGATTTTACCGTGTACGAACTGGCATTGTTCGCCGTCTTTTACGGGCTGGACTGGGTGGCGACCGTGCCGCCGACCGTCAAGCTCGCCGCCGAACGGTTCGGTCCGGAAAAAGCCGGTCTGGTCTTCGGCTGGGTGTTCACCGGCCATCAGATCGGGGCTGCGGCGGCGGCCGCCTTCGCCGGGTTCGTGCGCACGGACTATGACAGCTACACCCCTGCCCTGATCCTCGCCGGTGCCATGTGCTTTGCGGCTGCGGCCATGGTGTTCATCATCAACCGCCCTGCTGCAAGACCTGCCTTGCAGCCATCATGAAGCGGCAGGTTTTTTGCCCTTCCTGTTCAGCGCCAGCACGCCGAGGCTGATCAGCAAGGCGGCGAGCGTGTCGGTCCAGCCCGGCACTTCGCCAAGCAGGACAAGCGCCAGAACCAGAGTAATGACGGGGATCAGCGCCGATAGCGCTGCCCCCGCAGCCGTTCCCAGCAGGACAACCGCGCGGTTGAAGGCAAAGACACCAAAGGCCGAGGTGAGAACGCCCTGATAGAAACCCTGTAAGGCAATATCGCCCCAGGACGTTGCGCCAAGCCCTTTGGGCAGGAAGATCATGTAGATCGGCAGATAGACGATTGCCGAAGTGACGGCGGCGATGGCGGTCGCGTGCAACCCGTCCATCCCTTTCTTGCGAAACACCATGACATAGATCGCCCAGACCAGTGCCGCGACGAAAAAGAACAGGTGCCCGAGCATTTCAGGCCCGCCCAGTAGCGATAGACCGGCGATCAGCATGGCCCCGATCACGATCAGCACGACCCCGGACCACCGTGACGGCGCAAGATGTTCCTTTAGAAGCGCCACCCCCAGAATGGCAACCATCGCCGTCATCAGCCCCGGAATGAGCGCCGCCGCGTGGGACGCCGGGGCATATTGCAGGCCGCAGGTGGTCAGCAGCGCATAGGGAACACCGGCTCCTGAAGCCAGAAGCACGAAGCCGAGCGGACCAAGCCGGCGAAGGCCGAAACCTTTCATCAGAACGACCGGCAACAGCACCAGTCCCGCCACGCCGAAGCGCAGGGCAATGATGTCGAAAGGCGTCAAGGCGGTCTTGAACCCGAACCGCGTCAGGACGAACGAACCGGACCATACCAGAACCCCGGAGAGCCCCCAGGCCAGACCGCGTATGGTATTGGAAGTCGAAGTCGTCGGATGGTTGTCGGTGATAGCCGTCATTGTCGCTCGCATCAGGAAAAAAGGAATAGCGCCGGACTATTGCATTCCTGGCCGCGACGAGCGCCACGGATAAGCGAGATATGAGATATTAGAATTTCTTATGCCGCCTTGCTTCTGGCCTCCAGAGCCACATCGCAAAACCGATCGATCAGATGCCTGACCGGGCTGTCGACCCGAAAGACGATATAGACGGTGCGGAACGTCGGCGGATCGAGGCGGCGCGCGCGCAATCCATGCAGGTCGGCGCCCGGCAGGCTGATTTCAGATAGCAGCGTGGTGCCGATGCCATGCCGCACCATTTCCAGCACCGTGGCGACGTCTCGCGTGCGCACCTGTTCGCTACGCGTTTCACCATCGCCCTCACCATGGATAATCCGGTCGATGATCATTTCGCAGCCCGCTGCCGCGATAAGCTGGCGGTTGCGCAGCTCCTCTGCGGCAACCGTGTCACTGCGCATGAAGGGATCGTCGCGCCTGCCCACCACAACCAGTTCTTCGCGACCAACTTCGCGAGCCTCAAGCTCGGGCGTCGGCAGCGAGGTAATGCCGAGATCGGCAATGCCGTCCCGCACCCACAGGCTGACATCATCATGTCCGCCCTCGAAAGCGCTGAACTCGATGCCGGGATAAAGCCGCTGAAACGTCTTTCGCAGGCCGGGCAAGACATATTGGAGCTGGCTCGGGATTGCCGCAACGCGGAGCCGTTCAGGCGCGCCGGACGCACTACACCGTGCTTGCAACTCTATCCGGTCGATGGCCTGAAGCGCCGCCTTGGCATCGGCAAGGATCGATTGTCCGAATGCCGTCAGGGCAGCCCCGTCCCGCTTTCGCGCCAGCACCTTGACCCCGAGTATCTTTTCCAGTGTCGCAATCGCCTGGCTTGCGCCCGATTGCGTCAGGCGCAGGCGCCGCGCCGCAGCCCCCACGCTGCCGGTTTCCGCGACAGCTTCAAGCAGACGTAACTGGACCAGACTGATCTTCATCGTTTTGGCTACGGCTCAATCTTTCATCAATGCATCGCCCCAGTCGGCGCGACGCGCCCAACGGAACAGATCTCCGTCGCGCTTGGTCAGCAGGCGTTCTTCCGCCCTGCCGTCATCCTTGCAGAGTTTAACCGAAACTTTGCCGCCGCCAACCCGTGTCGGCGCAATGACCCGCGCTTCCACATCCTCAACCGTCTCGCGCACCGCAGCAAGATAGATGAACTTCTCATCCTCCCAAGGCACTTCCGCTTCCTTGGTCAGGCGATGAATGCGCGAACGGGCAACGCGGCGCGAAAAATGGCACCAATCCGGGGCGATCAGTGGACAATCGAGCTGGTGCGGACAGGGCGCAGCAATAACCGCACCTGCGGCGACAAGTGCCCGGCGCGCATCGAGAATGCGCTGCCAGCCCGCCGGTGTGCCCGGCTCCACGATCACCAGCATCTGTCTTGCCGATGCCCACAGGCGCTCGATGAGTTTCTGCCTGTTTTCGGGGGCGAGTTCGTCGAGCACATAAGCAATCGTAACGAGATCAGCTTCAGGAAAATCGAGTTTTTCCCGCACCACATCCCCTGCTCGCCAGTCGAGATCAGACAATCCGCTATCTTGCGAAAGCGCGCTTCCCACCGCCCGGATCGCAGGACTTGCCTCGATCATGGTTGCCGATTGAAGCGTCGGCCAGCATTGCTTTGCCGCCCAAAGAGCCGTTCCCGGTCCTGCCCCCACATCAAGCATGGATTGCGGCGCAAAACCGGGACAGACCTCGGCTGCATTGTCCAGACTGGCGCGAACCGCCGCATAAGTCGCGGGCAGGCGCGCCGCCAGATAGGCCTTTGCCGCAAGATCGTCGGAAATATGCATCCGCCCGTCCCGGGTCTCGGCGCGGTAACGGCGCGAAAGCATGTCGGATGCGCGCTTCAGGTCGGCCAAGGCGACGCCCTCAAGCGCCGCATCCACCGCCTGTCGCAAGGAAGCTGGCAGTTCCATTGCCGGTCAGCGCTCCAGAACCTGTTTCACATCGACCAAGTTGGAACGAACACGCAGGATGTAAAAGCCCATCGTCGTCAGATGCGATGGCGTGAACCAGGCATCGGGGCTGCCGTTGGAAACGATGAAGGGCTGCATGTCGAGCGCGGCGCGCATCTGCTTTTCCATCTCGTCCCACACGCCGTCGAGGTGCTTCTCAGCCAGAACACCGCGGAAATCCGAATGTGCGGCGCGCAATAGGCCGTAATAGGCATAAAGCTGGCCATAGGCGAACCAGAAACGGTCATCCGCACGGGTGTCGAACCAGCCGGCATGGTAATTCTCGGCACGATCCTTGAGGATGGCTGAGGTGGAACCGAGATCGCTCGCGATACGGTCCACGAACTGGATCAGATTGTCGGCGCGGGCATCGAACGTTGCCTGACAGTTTTCAAGCCGCCCGTTGAATGAGCGCAGATCCTTGATCGCAGAACGGTAATAGCTCGGCGTCGGCGTCTTCGGACCGAAAGGACTCAGGCCGAAATACCAGGAATCCTCGGCAAATTGCAGGTTTCCGCGTGCCTTCTGCAAATCCGCATCGATCTGCGATGTGCCGCGCAAGCGCCCGATATTATCCACGAGTTCAATCGCGGTACGGCGCACGGCTGCATTGATGCCGCGCTGGAACGAAGCCTTGTTGTCGAGGAAAGGCGTGCGGTCCCAGTCCAGACCGAAAAGGCCAAGCTTGTAGAGGAGCATGGAGGAAATCCATGCATTCTGGTTGACGTTGAAATCGGTGAGATCGGCGGCGACCTCGGCAATGGCCGAGCGGGAACATTTGCGCGTCGAGGACGGCAATTGCGCTGCCTGAACCGGTTGGCTCGCCGACGCGGGATCGCTGGTCTGGTTGGCCTGTGGCGCGGCGGCAGGCTGCTCTGCCGGTGCAGCAGGAGCTGCCTCCGCTTTGACTTCTTCGCCGGGGGTGGTCGCGGTCTGATAGGTGTATTTGGCCGGATAATCGGGATCGAAATTCGTCCAGGCCTGAGTCTGCCAGATGAAATAGAGGTACAGCCCGCCGAGTCCGATCACGACAACCGAAACGGCGACTTTCCACAATATTCCGAGCCGCAGGAAAAGCCCCCACAATCCGCCAAGCGGAATGGCAATCAGGCGGGCAAGCGCCGCGATGAAACGCCCAAGGAAGGAAAAAACGCCCTTTACTGCATTCCACACCGTAAAAATATCCTTCCTCTTGCCCAAAAATCCGGGCTTCGCACCGCTTTTGCCGTCGCCCACAGACCTATGCATCGCAAGTCCCGTTCGCAAGCAGCCAAGCCTGAAAAGGCTTCAGGTTCTCAAATAGAGTGTGCTCATCTTTTCGACAACCCAACGGTCTGATTCCGACATTTGCATCCCGCGGATATGAGCGTTGAGCAAAGGTCGGAATCAGACCACTGGCAACTTTATGAATCGAGTGGATTTTTCGAATTTGACGTTTGAAACGAGATTTATATCGGACGGATATCAAACGTCAAATTCAATCCACTCGAACGCTCATCCAACTGATTTTATCCGTCATTTTCCGCTGACAGGGTTGAATCCCGGGAGCCGATCCGTAACATGGCGCCGACCCGCTTCGGCCAAGTGCGTGGCAATCCTGCCCGCCTCCCTTGCCGACGGTTCCGGAAATTGATGAGCGGCAAACAGCTTCAAGGCGGTTTCAAGTGAGGTGCGAAACGGTTTTTCGCCGGAAACTGCGATCAACGTCGCAATCAAGAACATTTTCGCCGCTATGGTACTTGAATGGCGAAATCTTTGGTGTTTGCTAAAGCTGGAACCGGAAAAACAATCAATCCGTAAAAACGGCCCGGTAAATGGAGAGAACAATGAAGTCCGCATCGACCTTTATGCTTACGCTTGCCCTGGGTGGGCTGGCCGGGGGAACGGCAATGCTGAGCGCGCCTGCAACCGCCTTCGCCGCTGAACCCGAAAGCTGCTCGACCGTCCGCTTCTCGGACGTCGGCTGGACCGACATTACCTCCACGACGGCGGTAGCGACAGAAATCCTCAAAGGTCTCGGCTACAAGACCGACATCAAGGTTCTCTCCGTGCCGGTAACCTATGCGTCGCTGAGCAAGAAGGACATCGACGTTTTCCTTGGCTACTGGAACCCGTCCATGAGCGCCGACCTCCAGCCCTATCTGGACAACAAGACCGTCGAGACGCTGCGCACCAATCTGACCGGCGCGAAATATACCCTTGCCGTGCCGAAATACGCCTATGACGAAGGCCTCAAGGACTTCAAGGATATCGCCGCTTTCAAGGACAAGCTTGGCGGCAAGATCTACGGCATCGAGCCGGGCAATGACGGCAACCGCCTGATCCTCGACATGATCAGCAAGGACGCCTTCGGCCTCAAGTCGTTCGAGCTGGCGGAATCCTCCGAGCAGGGAATGCTGGCGCAGGTCGCGCGCGCCATCAAGAGCAAGGAACCGGTCGTGTTCCTGGCATGGGAACCGCATCCCATGAACAAGCGCTTTGAAATCGCCTATCTGACCGGCGGCGACGACTTCTTCGGCCCCAATCTCGGCGGCGCCAAGGTCGAAACCAATGTCCGCACCGGCTACACGCAGGAATGCCCGAATGTCGGCAAGTTCCTCACCAATCTGGAATTCAAGCTCGATATCGAGAACGAGATCATGGGCAAGATTCTCGACGATGGCCAGGAACCGTCCAAAGCCGCAAACGACTGGCTCAAGGCCAATCCCGGCGTTCTCGACCAATGGCTTGCCGGCGTGACCACTGTCGATGGCAAGGAAGGCCTTCCGGCCGTCAAGGCGGCGCTCGGCCTTTGATCCATGCTGCCGGACTGCGACAGACGCGGCCCGGCACGTTCCAGCACCTTCATCACAAGCACGCAGCAGGAGACTTGATCGTTGAACTGGCTGACGGACTACAAGATTCCTGTCGGACCAACCGCCAAATCTGTGGTGGACTGGCTGACGACCCATCTGGGGCTTTTCTTCGATACTTTGGCGGCGATCATGCAGGGCCTGATTGACGGCCTGTTGTATCTTTTGCAACTGCCCCATCCACTGCTTCTGATCGCCATCTTCGCAATCATTGCATGGCTGATCCAGCGTCGCATCTCCGTCGTCCTGCTCACCGTTCTTGGCTTCCTTTTCATCATCAATCAGGGCTATTGGGATCCGACCCTGAAGACACTGACGCTCGTCCTGTCGTCGTGTTTTGTCTGCATGGCCATCGGCGTGCCGCTCGGCATTGCGGCGGCCCATCGTCCGGCACTTTATGCCGCGATGCGCCCTGTCCTCGACCTGATGCAGACCTTGCCGACATTCGTTTACCTGATCCCGGCTATCGTTTTCTTTGGCATCGGCATGGTTCCGGGCTTGCTCGCCACCGTCATTTTCGTGATTCCCGCCCCAATCCGCCTGACCCAGCTCGGCATTTCCTCAACGCCGTCCTCCCTGATCGAGGCAGGCGAAGCCTTTGGCGCGTCGCGCTCGCAGCTTCTCTGGAAAGTCGAGCTGCCCTATGCGATGCCGCAAATTCTCGCGGGTCTAACCCAGACGATCATGCTTTCACTTTCAATGGTGGTCATCGCCGCGCTTGTCGGCGCTGACGGCCTTGGCGTCCCAGTGGTTCGCGGACTGAACTCCGTCAACATTTCACTCGGCTTCGAGGCAGGCTTCATCATCGTCGTAGTCGCAATCGTGCTCGACCGCATCTTCCGCGCCGGCAGAGAAAAATAGCATGCACCCGAAAAGTGGAGACCGGTTTTCGGATAAGATCATGCTCAAACAGAGACCAGGAGGTAGCGGATGACCATCATCGCACTCGAGGATGTCTGCATCATTTTCGGCAGCAATGTCGATGGGGCTCTTGCGCTTGCGGATCGCGGCGCAACCCGCTCGCAGATTCAGGCGGAAACCAATCTCGTGCTGGGCGTGCACAATTGCACGCTTAATATCGAGGAAGGCGAAATCCTCGTTCTCATGGGGCTGTCCGGCTCCGGCAAATCCACCCTGCTTCGCGCCATCAACCGGCTTAATCCCATTTCACGCGGGCGCGTTCTCGTGCGTGAGGGCGACCGTGCCATCGATGTCGGCAAGGCCGACCGCGCGACGCTCCGCCATCTGCGCACCGAACTTGTCTCCATGGTGTTCCAGCAGTTCGGCCTGCTGCCATGGCGCACGGTGGAGGAAAACGTCGCCTTCGGACTTGAGATTTCCGGCATGGGCAAGGAGGAACGCCTTGCCAAAGCCCGCGGCCAGCTTGAACTTGTCGGCTTGCAGGACTGGGCCAAGCGCAAGGTCGGCGAGCTTTCCGGCGGCATGCAGCAGCGCGTCGGGCTTGCTCGCGCCTTTGCAACCGGCGCGCCGATCCTGCTGATGGACGAGCCGTTCTCGGCCCTTGATCCACTGATCCGCACCCGCTTGCAGGACGAATTGCTGGCTTTCCAGTCGCGCCTGAAAAAGACCATCGTCTTCGTCAGCCACGATCTCGACGAAGCCATGAAGATCGGCAATCGCATCGCGATCATGGAAGGCGGGCGTATCGTTCAGTGCGGCACGCCGCAGGAAATTCTCCTGCAACCCGCCGATGAATATGTTGCCGACTTCGTTGCGCACATGAACCCGCTCGGCGTTCTCAGGGCTGGCGACATCATGGTGCCCTTTGATCGCAATGCAGCCCCACGCCCCTTTGCGGCCACTGCACGACGTGAAACGCTGGTGCGCGACCTGATGAGCGCTGTCGCCGACAGCAGCGGCGATGTCGGGATCATCGAGAACGGCGCCATCGTCGGCAAGATTGCGGCGGACGACATTGTGCGTGCACTCGCCTGGCATCAGCAGCGCGGAACCTCATCCTAGAGCATTTCCAGCAAAAGTGTGAAACGGTTTTGCGTTGGAAAATGCGACACGCTTCAAACAAAAAAGCCGCACATTCACGTGTGCGGCTTTTTGATTTTCAGGCTGCGCAAGGTGCGGATCAGCTATGTGCCGCCTGTCTTGCGGCAGCGCGTGCTTCCACACGTGCCCGGATGGCATCTACATCCGCGCGCGGCGTGGCAGCAAAGAGCTTCTTCGTATAGTCGTGCTGCGGATTGTTGAACACGTCGTCACGCGAACCGTATTCCACCACCTCGCCGAAATACATCACCATCACCTCGTCGGCGATATAGCGCACGACCGAAAGGTCATGGCTGATGAAGACATAGGTGAGGCCGAACTCTTCCTGCAAATCGGCCAGCAGGTTCAGGACCTGTGCCTGCACCGAAAGGTCGAGTGCCGAAACCGGCTCATCCAGAATGAGCAGTTTCGGGTTGAGCATCAACGCACGCGCAATGGCGATACGCTGGCGCTGGCCGCCGGAGAACATGTGCGGATAGCGGTTGAAGTGCTCGCGGCCAAGGCCGACCTTCAACAGCATCTGCATCGCCTTGGCGCGCCGTTCTTCCGCCGACATGTTGGTGTTCAGCAGCAGCGGCTCCGCCAGCACGTCGCCGATCTTCTGACGCGGATTGAGCGAACCGTACGGGTTCTGGAACACGATCTGCACCTTCTGGCGCATTTCGGCCGTCAGGCCGTCACGAGCGATGTTCACATCCTTGCCGCCGATCTTCAACTCGCCGGAAGTCTGTGGATCGATCATCGTGAGAATGCGGGCCAGCGTGGACTTGCCGCAACCCGATTCACCGACAATCGCCAGCGTCTTGCCCTTTTCCACCTTGAAGCTCACGCCCTTGACGGCATGAACCACCTTTGCCTTGCCGAACAGCCCGCCGCCGACATGATAATCGCGCTTGATATCGCGCGCCTCGAGAACAATCTCGCTCATCGCGCTTCTCCCGCACCATTATTTTCAAAGACGAAATCGGACACCGTCGGAAGACGGTCGCCGGTCGCATTTTCCGGCAGGGCCGACAGCAGCGCACGGGTATAAGGGTGCTTGGGCGCGGAGAACAGCGACAGCACGTCGGCATCCTCCATCTTGTGGCCCTTATATTGCACGATCACGCGGTCCGCCGTTTCGGCAACCACACCCATGTCATGGGTGATCATGATCAGACCCATGCCGTGTTCGACCTGAAGCCGCATCAGGAGATCGAGGATCTGCTTCTGGATCGTCACGTCCAGAGCAGTCGTCGGTTCGTCGGCGATAAGGAGCTTGGGATTGCAGGCAATCGCAATCGCGATCATGACGCGCTGGCATTGGCCGCCCGACATCTGGTGCGGGAAGCTTTTCAGGCGTTCCGCCGCATCGCGAATGCCGACGAGTTCCAGTAGCTCAATGGCGCGCGCACGGCTCGCCGAGCCGTTCATGCCCATATGCTGCTTTAGCACTTCCTCAAGCTGATAGCCGACCGTGAAGCAGGGATTGAGGCTTGCGACCGGTTCCTGGAAAATCATGGAAATGTCACGTCCGATGATCTTGCGGCGCTCCTTGTCGGACATCGTCCGCAAATCCTGGCCATCGAAGGTCATGGCGTCTGCGGTGACAGTCGCGGACTTGGGCAGGAGGCCCATGACGGCGAGCATTCCGACCGACTTGCCCGAGCCCGATTCACCGACAATCGCCAGCACTTCGCCCTTGTCGACCTTGATATCGATCCCGTCAACCGCCTTGAAGGGGCCGGTCGAGGTGTCGAAAGAAACCGAAAGGTTCTTGATTTCAAGCAGAGCCATCGATCAGCTCCTCTTCAGTTTCGGGTCAAGCGCATCGCGCAGACCGTCGCCAATCAGATTGATGGCGAGAACAGTAATCAGGATCGCGAGACCGGGGAAGGTAACAATCCACCAGGCACTCAAGATGAACTCACGCGCCTCGGCAAGCATCGTGCCCCATTCTGGCGTCGGCGGTTGCGCGCCCATGCCGAGGAAGCCCAGAGCCGCAACGTCGAGGATGGCGTTGGAGAACGACATCGTTGCCTGCACCACGAGCGGGGCAAGGCAGTTCGGCAGAATGGTCTTGAACATCAGGCGCAGCTTGCTTGCACCGGCAAGCTTGGCTGCGGTCACATATTCGCGTTCCTTTTCTGCCATGACGGCTGCGCGGGTAAGGCGTGAGAAGTGCGGCAGCAGGACCAGCGTGATCGCGAGAACCGCGTTGATCAGGCCCGGTCCCAGAATTGCCACCAGAACCAGTGCCAGCAGCAGCGACGGGAATGCCAGGATGACGTCCATGATGCGCATGAACACCGTATCGACGCCGCCACCGAAATAGCCGGTAATAAGACCAATCGTGATGCCGAGGCACATCGAAATGATGACGATGACGAAGCCCACGAGCAGCGAATATTGCGAGCCGTAGATCAGGCGGGACAGGATATCGCGTCCGACCGCATCAGTTCCCAAAAGGAACTGCGTCGAGCCGCCGTTTTCCCAGAATGGCGGGACCTTCACGAATTCACGGAACTGTTCCGTGGGATCGTGCGGCGCAATAAGCGGAGCAAAGATTGCGACCAGAATGATCGCGACAAATACGAAAAGACCGATCACAGCGCCGCGATTGACGCTGAAATAGAACCAGAAGTCTTTCAGCGCGCGCATCTTGCCAATGTCGTTCGCGGCTTCCGGCTGAATAGCTGAGTGTGTCATGATACCCTCACTTATGCCGGATACGCGGATTGATGAGACCGTACAGCAGATCGACGACCAGATTCACCAGCATGATGATGAATGCGATCAGCAGCAATCCGCTTTGCACGACCGGATAGTCGCGGCGGAAAATGGAATCGAGCATCCATTTGCCGATACCGGGCCATGAGAAGATCGTCTCGGTGAGGATCGCGCCGGCCATCAGAACGCCGACCTGAAGGCCGATTGTCGTGATGACGGGGATCATCGCATTGCGCAGTGCATGCAGACCGACAACGCGGCGAATCGGCAGGCCCTTGGCGCGTGCGGTGCGCACATAATCCTCACCCAGAACTTCCAGCATCGCCGAGCGCGTCTGGCGTGCAATGACGGCCAGCGGAATGGTCGCGAGCACGATCGTCGGCAGGATGAGATGCGAGACCGCGGAGGCGAAAGCGCCCTTCTGGTCCGACATCAGGCTGTCAATCAGCATGAAACCGGTGACGGGCGGGAAGAAATAGAGCAGCGAGATGCGGCCGGAGACCGGCGTCCATTGCAGCACGCCTGAGAACAGAATAATGAGCAGAAGCGCCCACCAGAAAATCGGCATTGAGTAACCGACCAGCGAAACGCCCATCAGTCCCTGATCGAACCATGAGCCGCGCTTGACAGCCGCGATGACGCCGGCGGGAATGCCGAGGAGAATAGCCAGAATGATCGCGCAGATGGACAACTCAACGGTTGCAGGAAACAGCGCGAAGAATTCAGTGAGAACAGGCTTTTTGGTCACCAGTGACTGGCCGAAATCGCCATGCAGCAGGTTCCAGACATAGTCGAGATATTGCTGCCAGATCGGGCGGTCGAAGCCAAGTTGCGCCATCAGTTCGGCATGGCGCTCGGGGCTTACGCCGCGTTCGCCGGCCATCAACAGCACAGGATCGCCGGGAAGAACCCGGACGAAGGCAAAAGCCACGATTGTGATGCCTATGAAGGTCGGAACCAGATAGACGAGTTTGTTCAATAAGAAGCGGAACATACAAAAACTCCGACCGGGTGCAGGGGATCACCCTACACCCGGCCGCTCGTGTTGTCAGATTTTACTCGGAAATATCGACTTCTTCGAAGCGATAGTCACCAAGCGGGCTCTGCTTGAAGCCGGTAACCTTGGCCGACATCGGCACGAAGACCGTCGAGTGAGCGAGGGTGTTCCACGGAGCCTGCTCCTTGAAGATCACCTGCGCTTCTTCGTAAAGCTTGGCGCGCTCTTCCTGGCTGGTCGTGACCTTGGCCTTCTGGATCAGGTCTTCAAACGGCTTGTAGCACCACTGGGCGCGGTTGTTCGAACCAACGCCAGCGCAGCCGAGAAGCGTGCCCATGAAGTTGTCCGGATCGCCATTGTCGCCGGTCCAGCCGAGGATCACGGCACCGTCACGCTCCTTGTCGCCCGATTTCTTGAGGTATTCGCCCCATTCCATCGAAACGATCTCTGCACTGACGCCAACCTTGGCAAGATCGGACTGCATGAGTTCAGCCGTGCGGCGGCCGTTCGGCATATAAGGACGGCTGACGGGCATAGCCCACAGCTTCATCTTCAGATCCTTCACGCCAGCGGCTTCGAGAGCCTTCTTGGCAGCTTCTGGATCGTACTTGTCGTCCTCGATCTTGTCGTTATAGCCCCACATCGTCGGCGGGATCGGGTTCTTGGCCACCTGGCCCTGGCCCTGATACACGGCATCGACAATCGCCTGCTTGTTGATAGCCTGGTTCAGCGCCTTGCGGACTTCCGGCTTGTCATAAGGCGCCTTCAGCGTGTTGTACGCGAAGTAAGCCACGTTAAGGCCAGCCTGCTCGTCGACCTTGAGGTTGGAATCGGCCTGGAGGCCCTTGATGTCGGCCGGAGCCGGATAGGACATCAGATGGCATTCGCCAGCCTTGAGCTTCTGCGCGCGAACAGCAGGATCGGTGGTGATCGCGAAGACGAGATCGTCGATCTTCGGCTTGCCGCCCCAATAGTTTTCATTGGCCTTGAAGCGAACGACGGCGTCCTTCTGGTAGGCGACGAACTGGAACGGGCCGGTGCCGACCGGAACCTGGTTCAGATCGTCCTTCTTGCCATCGGCGGCAAGCTTGTCGGTATATTCCTTCGAGATGATCGAAGCGAAAGGCATCGAGATATTGGCGAGGAACGGCGCTTCCGGACGGTTCAGCACAAACTTGACCGTGTAATCGTCAACCTTGACGATGTCCTTGATCAGAGCGCCCATCTCCATGCTGTCGAAATATTCGTAGGTGATGCCAGCGGTGTACTGATGCCAGGGATTATCCTTGTTGCGCATGCGGTCATACGAAAAGATCACGTCGTCCGCATTGAAATCACGCGTTGGCGTGAAATAGTCGTTCGAGTGGAACTTGACGCCCTTGCGCAGATGGAAGGTGTATTCCAGACCGTCGCTGGAAACGTCCCAGCTCTCTGCGAGACCCGGCACGACTTTCGTGGTTCCGTTTTCGAATTCGGCAAGGCGGTTGTAAACCGGATGGGCCGAGGCGTCGAACGTATCGCCGCCGGTATAGGCAGCCGGATCGAAGCCTTCAGGCGAAGCCGGCGAGCAATACACAAAGGTCTTCGCCGATGCAGCACCGCCCATCAGAGCCACCAGCGCGGTTGCTGCCAGGAGTTTTTGGTAGAATTTCATTATTGTCCGCCTCCACGGAAAAGCATGCCGCGCGCACCCCATTGCCCGCAGCTTGCGCTTATCGAAACGTGTGGATCGCCACTTTGCAAGCGCAATTTTTAGAACCACTTCATATTCTCAACCGATTACGGGACTAATCGTTAGATTTTTATTCTAACGAGACGGGCAATTTCGGAATATTGCGCTAAAGCGTGCGGATTTATAATATTATTCGCACGCATTTTGCATGGGGTAATGCAAGCTGTGCATCACCGACTCGGACGCGACATCGATGTGTCCGATCAATTGGAAATTGTTCCCGGTTTCAGCCGCCAGCAGCATCGACATCCAAATGGACTGGCGCTTTCTGAAAAGGCGCAGTATTAAGTGGACAGCAAAAATCATATTTAAGTTGCGCATCGATGCCCGAAGCCAATCCCATTCGCCCCACCACGCCCGAGGCCATTCAGCTTGCCAAGACCTTGCTGCGTACGTCGCGCTATGGGGCCATTGCCGTTTTCGATGCGGCAACCGGCAGACCGCTGGCGAGCCGCGTTGCAGTGGCAACGGACACGGATGGCACTCCGCTGATATTGGTCTCCGGCCTGGCGGCACATACGCCGGGCCTGCTGGCAAACCCGGCCTGCTCGCTTCTGCTCGGCGAGGTCGGGAAGGGAGACCCCCTCGCCCATGCCCGCGTCACGCTGCACTGTCAGGCGCGAAAGGTTGAGAAGGCCGCCACCGACTATCCGCGCGTCCGCCGGCGCTATCTCAATCACAATCCGAAGGGTTCGCTCTATGTAGATCTGGGGGATTTCGCTTTCTTCCGGCTCGAAGTGGAAGGCGCCAGCCTCAACGGCGGCTTCGGCAGGGCATTCAACCTGACGCGGGACGATTTAATATGTGCAGCGTCCATCAGTGCCGACTTTGCCGAAGGCGAGCAGAACGCGCTTGACGGCCTTAATGAAAATCATGCGCTTGAAATCGCACATATTGCGCGCGGGCTTACGAAATCAGGCGCCCTTCGAGAACAGTTCAAAATTGTGGGTATCGACCCCGATGGTGCCGATATTGCCAGTGGCGACCGCGTTCTTCGTCACGTATTTTCGACGCAGCCCGATTCCCTAAGGGAAGCTGTTACAGCACTGGCGAAACGGTAAAATAAACCCCCTTGAAACAAAATCGCATTTTTTTTGGGACGAAATTGCACGTCTTTATACTGGATTGAATATAAGCAAGGGCTTTTCAAACGCCGCCACTAGCATTATTTTGAACGTGCATGCTTATGAAAATTTGCATGTATATTTTTAACTTTGTCCAGTCTTACGGGGGTATGACGGCAAATGAGCAACCAAGATACTTTCTTTGATTTGATTGAAAATGTAGATCAGGCCGCCGATTTTCTTTCGGCTCTTGCTAACAATAAGCGATTACTAATTTTATGTAAGTTGCTTCACAATGAAATGTCCGTCGGTGCGCTTGCCAAGGCGATTGACCTTAGCCAATCCGCTTTGTCTCAGCACCTGGCAAAACTACGAGCTCTTGAACTCGTTTCAACCCGCCGCGACGCGCAGACCATCTACTACATGGTCTCTTCGCCGCATATCGAGTTGATGTTGTCGACATTATCGAGTCTGTATATGAGTCCAGCACCGCGCAGACAGAATCTGGCGGCAGTCGCTCACGCATAACATCATGAGGTCACAGCCGTGCGATGAACGAAAATTCTCATTCGCACGGCTGCGTCCTGACCATTGACGATCCGGACGACATCCGCCTCTCCCCTTATCGCAGCATTCGCGAAAAAGACCTCGTGGGCCGACAGCAGCGTTTCATTGCGGAAGGCAAGGTGGTTCTGAACGTCCTGCTTTCCTCTTCCGCACGATTTGAAACGGAATCGCTGCTCGTTCTGGAAAACCGGCTGGCAGGCCTCGCGGAGCAACTTGGTCAACTCCCGCCCGATGTTCCCGTCTATTCCGTCCCGCAGGCCGTCATGGATGCAGTTGCGGGATTTCATGTTCATCGGGGCATTCTCGCGGTCGGTCGCCGCACACCGCAGCCCGGCCTGCAGGCGATGCTCGCAGCCCTCCCCGCCAAATCGCTTGTCGTGGTATTGTGCGGCATTTCCAATCACGACAATGTCGGCTCTATTTTTCGCAATGCCGCCGCTTTCGAGGCAGACTGCGTGCTGATGGATGAAACTTGCTGCGATCCGCTTTATCGCAAGGCCATCCGTGTATCCGTCGGTGCGACGCTAAAAGTCCCCTATTTCCACGGCGGCAATATCGATGAAATCATCGCCGCGCTTGGCGATGGCGGTTTCAATCTGCTTGCGCTCAGCCCGTCATCTTCGCTCAGCATCTATGATGCGGCGAAGCATGACCGTCACGGACTCCTGCTCGGAACCGAAGGGGAAGGATTGCCACCAAGGTTACTTGAAAAGCTTCAAACGGCGCGGATTCCCATGTCGGCTGCATTCGACAGCCTGAATGTCGCAACCGCATCGGGCATCGCCCTGTCCCGGTTCAGCAAGTTTTCATGAGCAAATATCAAAAAAACCTCCGGCTTCGGACCAGAGGTTTTTTTAATTCAGCCGGAAAGATTTATCAGGCTGCCGAGGCGCTAGCCGTGTTGGCAACAAGACGGCGCAGCATTTCTTCCGCCTGCGGTTTACGCTCGGAACGACCGATAAAGCCGCCGCCAAAGACGCGCGCGGTATTGCTCTCGTCGGAATAGAGCACGCAGGCCTGTCCGGGAGCGATGCCGCTTTCGCCATCCACCAGCTCAACCCAGGTCTGGCCATCGGCATGGTGCAGTACGGCGGGACGCGGCGGCCGTGTCGAGCGGACCTTGGCGAACACCTCCATGCCGCTTTCGGGCAAATCGCCAATTGGCGCATCGCCCAGCCAGTTGATGTCGCGCAGGAAAACTTTGTGCGTTTCCAGCGCTTCACGCGGACCGACGATAACCCGTGCATTGGCAGCATCAAGATGGACGACATAAAGCGGTTCACCAGTGGCGACCCCAATACCGCGGCGCTGGCCGACCGTGTAATGCACGATGCCGTCGTGGCGGCCGAGCGTACGCCCGTCAATATGGACAATATCGCCAGGATTGGCCGCTTCGGGCTTCAACTTGGAGATAATGTCCGAATATTTGCCCTGCGGCACGAAGCAAATATCCTGGCTATCCTGCTTCTTGGCGACGGTCAGGCCCATTTCCTCCGCGATTTCGCGTACCTGCGCCTTCGGCAGATGACCAAGCGGGAAGCGCAGATAATCAATCTGCTCCTGCGTGGTGGCGAAAAGGAAGTAGCTCTGGTCGCGATCCGTGTCGACCGGACGATAAAGCGCGCGATGCGCGCCATTGGCGCGGCTGCGAATATAGTGGCCGGTCGCCAGCGCATCGGCACCGAGATCGCGCGCGGTTTGCAGGAGATCGGCGAATTTTACCGTCTGATTGCACGAAACGCATGGGATAGGCGTTTCGCCGCTGACATAGGAATTCGCAAAAGGATCGATCACGGCCTCGCGGAAGCGCGCTTCGTAATCGAGGACGTAATGCGGAATGCCCAGACTTTCCGAAACGCGGCGGGCATCTTCGATGTCCTGTCCCGCGCAGCAGGAACCGGCGCGGTGAACCGCTGCGCCATGGTCATAAAGCTGCAGCGTCACGCCAACGACATCGTAACCTTCACGTTTGAGAATCCCGGCCACAACAGATGAATCGACGCCGCCCGACATGGCGACGACAACGCGCGTGTCTTCCGGCTTTCCCGGCAGATCGAGGCTGTTCAGGCTCATGATTGATTCCAGCTTCCGGGCAAGTGCCCTGCTTCTCAAAATTTAGGTTTCTTCGCCCTATATAGGCCAAACTGCGGCAATTTGCCAAGGGGCCGGGAACAATCATTGGCCAGTTTGCGACAGGCGGCGCACACTTCCCCGTGAAGTTTTCCGGTCTTATGTCCCGAAAATGCTGGCAAGAGCGCGATAACGAGCATTTTTTCAAGTCTTACCAGAGAGTTACCAGCGGCTTAGGTAATTTTTAAAGCTGTCGGGTTAGTCTCCTACTCGATTAGGTCCTTGAGTGTTGTGTAGAGAGTACAATGACCGATCTGGTAAGACCGCGTATAAAGTATGTTATCGGTCCTGATGGCAGCCCGCTGACCATCGCGGACCTCCCCCCCGCCAATACAAGGCGCTGGGTCATCCGCCGCAAGGCTGAAGTCGTCGCCGCGGTGCGGGGTGGACTTCTGAGCCTTGAGGAGGCATGCCAGCGTTACACATTGACGGTGGAGGAATTCCTTTCCTGGCAATCCTCAATCGATGAGCATGGTCTCGCCGGCCTCAGGACCACCAGAATTCAACAGTATCGTCACTAAAACCGTCTCCCAACACCGGGACCGGCTTTGGAAGGACGGGATCGGGCTCCTGCGGAACAGGTCTTCCGCGAAGGGGCCATTGATCGACAAATCGAAAACCGGCCCTCGCGGCCGGTTTTTATTTGCACATTGCGTTCCTATGTTGTGAACTTGGCGCGTTGATCCAGACACGCAATGTTCAGGAGGATGGCATGAGCGGAACGATCGAGATTCGCAAGGAAGACAGTTCCGACGGCGGACGCTATGCGGCTGTTCTCGACGGCAGTGAAGCCGAAATGACCTATACGAAGCTCGGCCCTTCGCTGATATCCATCGACCATACTTTCGTGCCCGATGCGATGCGTGGCAAAGGCGTCGCGCAGGCACTTGCCAAGAATGCGGTTCTGGATGCGCGCCGGAGCGGGTGGAAGATCATCCCGCGCTGCAGCTTCATGCACGCGCAGGCAATGCGCCATCCCGACTGGTCGGATGTTTTCGGCAAGGAATAATCGCTGGACTGAACCCTATTGCAGGTCGCGGATGCGGCGCGCCAGGCTCTTGGGGCCGGCCTTCTTGCCCTTTCCCGTGTCCGCTTTTTCGGCTGCCTCAAGAATGGAATGGATCGGCGATTCCGGCCCTTCCTTTTCAGCGGTCGCCGCTACCATGCGGGCGGCAAGTGCGGCCATTTCTTCGCGAAGGACTGCGTTCTCGCGCTTGATTTCAGCTAATTCCGGGCCGTCGCTCGCGCCAGCATTCCGGCGGCTATAACGCTCGATTTTTTCCTGTGCGTCCGAAAGTTCGGAAATCAGCTTCTCGAGTTTCTGCTGCAACTCGCTATTGCGCCGCTTTTCACTTTTCAGCTCCGTCTGCGCCGAGGTCAATTGGGTGGAAACTTCGTTGTAACGGGCTGCGGCTTCCTTGCGATCTCGACGCATTTCGGTCATCTCATTTGTCAGACGGCTATATTCCGTCTCGCTTCCACTTATCTCGATACGCAATGTATCGGCCAGCCCCTCAAGCGCGGTGTAATGGCTTTGCATCCGTTCCAGTTCAGCCTGGAGGATTTGTGCCTTTTCCAGTGCTGTATCGCGCGCGTGCTCGGCTTCTTTCGTCACCCGCTCGTGTTCTGCCAGCTGTTTCTCGATATCAGCCTGACTTGCCTCAAGCAACGGAATGCGTTTCAGCTCTTCATATTGCCGGGCAAGCAACACCTTCTGTTCGGCATTCTTCTGGCGTTCGAGCTTCAGCAACTGCTCCTGCCGGCTGACCGCAACGGCATATTCCGCGCGCAGCCCGTCGCGGTCAGCGCGAATCTCGGCAAGGGTGATGGGCAGTTCCGCCTGAACCTGCCGCCGCGCCAGAAAGAAGGCGCGCCGCCAGACCGAAGGGCCGAGCAGAACCACGACGAAAACCGTCACAAGCACCCCGAATATGAAAAAGAGAGCGGACTGGATCACGGTTTCAAATGGGCCCGAGCGGTTTCAGACAAGCATTTACTATTCATAATGCGCAGCCGACCGTCTTTCCAGCCAGCAAAACAATCACCGGCTGAAAGGACACGGATCGGCAACCGGATTCTAGAACGGATTCCAGGTCGGAGCGGCAGACAGTTTCAGATAACCGATATTGACGCCCAGCCTCGCGCCCACACCCGTGCGGATCGGCACAAGCATGATGTTTTCGCGTTTCAGGACGTTGAAGCCGACACCGGCGACGACATAGGCGGAACCCGCTACACCGGCGTAACGGCCGTAAAGATTCTGGATGTCGTCCAGATTATAAACGAGCATCATCACGCGGGAACCCTGGCCGCCGAAATCCCAGCCAAGCGAGGGGCCTTGCCAGTAGGTCTTATGGTCGCCCGCGTTCTTGGTATAGAGTGTGCCTTCGCCATAGGTCAGGCCGCCGATGAAGGCGCCGGAACCTTCCTCGCCAAGAATATAGCCGTTGGGCAGACCAAAGCTCTGGAACGCCTTCTCGACCGCACTTGCGATTCCACCCGAAGCTGACCCGAAGAACCTGTGACCAGATTCGACGATTTCATCGGCAGTGTATGTGTTCTGCGCCCTGGCCTGATTTGGCAGGGCGATGAAAGAAACAAACAGCGCCGCAAAAAACGCAACGAAGCACGCCGCATTGCGGAACCTGATTTGCGACAGGGATTGTGTGGCCATGTAAAATTCCTTTTGGCTCTCCGCTCCTCTGTCTGACGGCCCTGTTAAAAAGCCAGACCACGTCTCTTACGGACATTTTGGTCGAATCGCGCCTATTTTAGACCCGAATTTATTGTCCAAACCTTTAAGCACCGAAATTGACTTTACCAAGGCATGAGATTTCCAGCTTTCCTCCGGAGGGTATGCCCGGTCGAGGGATCAAAAAGCGAGCTTTGTTGCGGCAGTCCGATGGCGCGTGTATCCAGTTAAATCGACATTCAGGGCGATTCGCCCCTCTTCATGCAGCGCGCAAACTCTGGCTTTGCGGGCTGTCTCGTTAACCGATAACGATCCCGTTATCCGACCCGCTCGGAGACCGGGATCAGTCCGCGTTCCGGAGAAAACGCCATGCCAATGCCCGTTACCCTTTCCGCGCTCGATCTCGGTGCGCTTCTGTGCAGCCGGATCTGTCATGACATTATTTCGCCGGTCGGCGCGATCAATAACGGTCTGGAACTGCTTGAAGAAGGCGGAGCCGACGAAGATGCAATGGCGCTCATCAAGTCGAGCGCCCGCAACGCCTCCGCCCGGCTTCAGTTCGCGCGCATCGCTTTCGGCGCGGCAGGCTCGGCTGGCGTACAGATCGACACCGGCGACGCGCAGAATGTTGCCACCGAATATTTCAAGAATGAAAAGCCGGAATTCACCTGGGAAGGCACCCGCGTCCTTCTGCCGAAGAACAAGGTCAAGCTGCTTTTGAACATGCTGCTGATCGGCAACGCGGCCATCCCGCGCGGCGGCTCGCTGGCCGTGCGCCTTGAAGGCGGCGACACCGAACCGCGCTTCGTCGTCACCGTGAAGGGCCGCATGCTGCGCGTTCCGCCGAAGTTCCTCGAACTTCACTCCGGTGCTGCCCCTGAAGAGCCGATCGACGCCCATTCCGTCCAGCCTTATTATACGCTTCTGCTGGCCGAAGAGGCCGGCATGAAGATTTCCATCCACGCGACTGCGGAAGACATCGTATTCTCTGCTGAATAAGCGCGCCTGAGCGCGGGACCCACCCGCGCTCACACTGGCAACTGTCATCACATATCCACAAGGGGAACTGAATGGCGAATGAACCAATGGCAGCTTATTGCCTGCTGGTGGATGACTCCTCTGTCATCCGCAAGGTCGCCCGCCGCATCCTTTCCGAAACCATCGCAGAATTTGCTGAAGCCTCGACAGGCCGGGAAGCGCTCGAAGCCTGTTTTTCACGCATGCCCGACGTCGTTCTGCTCGACTACGACCTGCCGGACATGACGGCGCTGGACGTCGTGACCGAACTGCGCGCCATGCCGGGCGGCGACCAGCCGCGCATCATCCTTTGTCTTTATGAACTCGACGTCACCCGCATCATGCGGGCGAAGCGCGCAGGCGCCAACGGCTATATTCTCAAGCCATTTGACCGCGCCTATCTCACGGAGCAGTTCGCAGGCGTTCTGTCCGCCTGAAATCGGCTGCAAGGTCCAAAAAGCAAAAGCTCCGCCGAAGCGGAGCTCAGACCGCTGACAAACCCATCGATATTTTCGACGGGTTTTGTTCTGGGAAGTATGCTGTTTTGGGCGGCAGAGTTTTGACGCAGATTGAGAAGGGTGTATCCGGCTCATGCGCTGACCGG
>Ga0182741_1000683_pt1 | contig 48681 bp, 48 predicted proteins | sample eDN5th37CBELigOP_FD_128874 | JGI IMG/M metagenome (GOLD analysis project Ga0182741, IMG submission 128874) | Enriched Organic Plus compost microbial communities from Emeryville, California, USA - eDNA 5th pass 37_C BE-Lig OP (version 2) (version 2) ... | reverse complement strand
CCGAGAAGCTCGACACCACGACCCTGGTCGGAGTGTGGGACCGCGATCCGGAGCGGCTGCGTCAGCTCGGCGACGAGCTCGGCGTGCCCGAGGCGGTCCGGTACGTCGATCTCGACGCGATGCTCGCCGCCGTCACGCCCGACATCGCGGTGGTGTGCTCCACGACGAAGGAGCACGAGGAGTACGCGACCCGGCTCGCCGGCGCCGGCATCCATGTGCTGCTGGAGAAGCCGTTCGCCTTGGAACTCGCCGAGGCTCAGCGCATCGTCGACGCGGCGACGGCCGCCGGCGTGCACGTGGGCGTCAACTGGCCCCTCGCGTGGTACGAGAGCCACCGCACCGCGTTCCGCCTCATCGACGACGGCGCCATCGGCGCCGTCACCGAGGTGCACTACTACGACGGCAACCGCGGGCCGCTGTTCCACTCCCACGGCAAGAAGGAGATCGACGCCGAGACCGCGCGCTCGATCAAGGACGGCAGCTGGTGGTACGACCCTGCCCAGGGCGGCGGCTCGCTGCGCGATTACCTCGGCTACGGCGCGACGCTGGCCACCTGGTTCCGTGCGGGCGAGATGCCCATCGACGTGCTCGCGCGCGTGCACCGCGCACCCGGCGACCGGGTCGACGAACAGGGCGTCGTGGTGGCCGGATACGCCTCCGCGCTGTCGACCTTCCAGACGCGGTGGGGAACCTTCACAGACCCGTGGACCCACCAGCCCGCCCCGCGCTGTGGGTTCGTGCTCGTGGGCGAGCAGGGAACGATCAGCAGCTGGGACTACGCCGACCACGTCACGATGCAGACGAACGAGCACCCGGAGGGCGTGGACGTGCCGGTGGATCAGATCCCCGCGCACGAGACGAGCGGGCTGGCGAACTTCGCGTGGTGCCTGAGCGAGGGCGTGCCGCTGTACGGACCGCTGTCGGCGGAGACCTCGCTGGCCGGTCAGCGCATCGTCGAGGCGGCCATCCGCAGCGTCGGCAGCGGCGCGGCCGTGGCGCTGGAGGATGTCGTATGACGACGGATGTCGAACTCGCCGCGCCCGCGTACCTGCCTCGCCGGGTCCCCGGTTCCCCCACGCGGATCGGGCTGGTCGGATGCGGCTTCATCAGCGGAATGCACCTGGCGGCCTACCGCGACGCGGGGTATCACGTCACCGTGCTGTGCGACCGCACGCTCGCCAAGGCTGAGGCCCGCCGCGACGAGTTCTTCCCGGATGCCGAGGCGACCGACGACTACGAGGCCTTCCTCGCGCGCGACGACGTCGATGTGGTCGACATCGCCACGCACGTGAACGGACGCCCGGAGCTCGTGCGCCGTGCCCTGCGCACCGGCCATCACGTGCTCTCGCAGAAGCCGTTCGTGCGCGACCTCGACGAGGGTGCGGAACTGGTCGCGCTGGCGCGGGAGGTCGATCGCGTCCTCGCCGTGAACCACAACGGCCGCTGGGCGCCGCACTTCGCCGCCGCGCTCGCTGTGATCCGCCGTGGCGACATCGGCGAGGTCGTGTCGGCCGATTTCGCGGTGTACTGGCCGCACGACAAGGAGTTCGCCGACGACCCGCACTTCTCCACGATGCAGGACCTGGTCGTGTTCGACTTCGGCATCCACTGGTTCGACATCATCGGGCAGATGCTCGCGGGAGCCGGCCCTGCGACACGTGTGTACGCCGCCGAGCGGAAGCGTCCGGGCGCCGTGATCGCGGTGCCCACCGACGTCGAGGTGCTGATCGAGTACTCGCAGGCTGCGGCCACGATCCTCTTCCGCGCCGCTTCGCCCCGACGCGAGTCGGGGGGCTTCCGCATCGAGGGCACCCGGGGCACCATCGTGCACTTCGGAGAGAGCCTCGGCGGCTCCGATCTGGTCATCGAGACCGACGCGGGGCAGCTGCGCATCGACCTCGAGGGCACGTGGTTCTCGAACGGCATGCTCGGCGCCATGAGCGAGGTGCTCTGGGCCGTGCAGGAGCAGACGACGCCGTCGAACGATGCCGAGACGGCCCTCGCGGGTCTCGAGCTCGCCTATGCGGCACAGGAGTCGCTGCGCACGGCGACGCCCGTCGTGCCGGGCACGGTGCGCGCGCAGAGCTGACCCCGCGCCGCCGGCGTGAGTTAACTATACTTTTGCTGACAAACGTATAACCTATTGCCGAATTGCGGCGTCAGCGCGCCGCCCGGGGCGCGGGCGCTCCGGCCGAACGAGGAGACTATCCGTGACATCCGAACCGCTCGACACGGCCGCCCCATCGATCGGACCCGCACTGGCGTGGTTCGACAAGGCGCGCGGCGTGCTGGAGGAGATCGAACGTACCCAGGGCGCGCAGCTCGACGCCGCCGCGGAGATCTCCGCCGCGGCGATCGCCGGAGGCGGCGTCGTGCACACCTTCGGCACCGGGCACTCGCGCATCCCGGTCGAGGAGATGTTCCCGCGGTACGGCTCCTACCCCGGCTGGCACCCGATCGTCGAGCTCTCGATGACCTTCCACACCGAGATCGCCGGAGCCAACGGCCAGCGCCAGGCGATGTTCATCGAACGCGTGCCGGGCCTGGCTGAGGTGATCCTGCGCAACTTCGACCTGCGTCCCACCGACGCGATCCTCATCTTCAGCGCCACCGGACGCAACGCCGTCCCGGTCGAGACGGCGATGATCGCCAAGGACGCCGGACTGAAGGTCATCGCGGTGACCTCGCTGTCGGAGGCCCGGCAGGTGGCGCCGACGCACGCGTCGGGAACGATCCTCGCCGACCACGCCGACGTGGTGCTTGACATCTGCACCCCCATCGGCGACGCTGCCGTCGACATCGACGGCTGGGCCAACAAGGTGGGCCCGGTAAGCAGCATCGGCAACATCGCGATCGTGAACTCCCTGAAGGTGCTCACCGCGCAGAAGCTCGCCGACCGCGGCGTTGAGCTGCCGGTGCTCACCGGCGCCCAGATCGTCGGGGCCGAGAAGTCTCACGGCCTGTTCGAGGGCGCATACCTCGAGCACGCGCGCCGCAAGGCGTCGGTGCTGCGCAAGCCCGCCGCGGAATGACCACCGCCCCCGACCGGGTGGAGATCCGCTCGGTCGGGGGCGCCGTTTCCGCGCCTGTGCGCCGGAGAACCCCTCAGACCCTCGCCGCCGGCGCCGCGATCGCATCGAGGAAGCGTCGTGCTCGTTCCTCGTGGGTCGCTTCGGCGTCGTCCGGTCCCGTCGAGATCGTGCCGACCCCCACCGCGATGCACCCGGCGGCCAGCAGCTCGGACGCACCCGCGACATCCACCCCGCCGGTCGCCATGAGCTTCAGATCCGGCAGCGGCGCCAGCAGGTCGCGGATGTAGCGGGCGCCGCCGAGGCGGGCGATCGGGAACACCTTCACCGCGCTCGCGCCAAAGTTGTGGGCCTGCCAGATCTCCGTGGGGGTCGCAGCGCCCGGGATACCGTCTACGCCGCGGCTGCGCGCGAGCGACGGCAGCCATGGCAGCCAGACGGGCGAGACGAGGAACTCCGCGCCCGCGTCGACAGCGTCGTGCGCCTGCCGCTGATTCAGGATCGTGCCCGCGCCCACACGGATGCCGCCGTTGCGCGAGAGCTCGCGGATCGCGTCGAGCACCCCCGGTGTGCTGTAGGTGAGCTCCACGACCGTCATCCCGCCCTCCGCCAGGCCGCGGGCCGACGCGATCGCATCCTCCGCCGTCGCCGAGCGCAGCACCGGAACGGCCTTCACTCTCGTGATCTCGTCGAGCAGATAGCTCATGATGCCTCCCGCCATGTCAGTGCCCGAACGGCATTCTCGTGTGAAATCTTCCAGATGTCGCCGTCGGAGACGCCGGCTTCGGAGAGGACGCCCGGGAAGTCACGGGCCATCCACGCGAGTCCCGGTCGGCCGCCCAGCGACGACCAGAGGCTCCGCCGCGCCCCGTCGGTTCCGAGCACGATCTGGTCGCCGAATCCGTCGGCGAGCAACGACAGGACGGCGCGCACGGTGATCGACGCCGTGCCCTCCTCCCGCTCGCGCAGCGACTGGTCGAGCTCGAGCACGGCGCCGGTTTCGGCCAGATCGCGGAGGTAGGCGAGGTTCTGTGCCTTGTCGACGTGGCTGAGGATGATGGCGGATGCCGGGACGCCAGCCGCGACGAGCCGCTCCACCTGCGCCACGCCGCCGAACCCGCCCTCGCAGTGGGTGAGCACCGGTGCGCCGGTGGCCACGCTGGCGTGCGCGACGGCCTCGATGTTGCGGAGGTCCCGGGCGTCGGGAGTGTCACCGGAGGTGGCCACCTTGACGATGCCCGCGCGATGCCCGGTGCGACGGATGACGGGGCTCGTGTAGTCGAACTCGTCGACCCCCTCGACCAGGTCGGCGACGAACAGCTCGGTGAGCGTGTCGGCGTCCACGCGATTGGACCAGTGCAGCGGGCCGTAGTAGCGGTCGTGATGCAGACCCGTCGCCACCACGATCGACACCCCGCTGCGGCGGGAGACGTCGGCGAGCCGGACGACATCGCGCCCGTCGGAGGCCGGCATGGCGTCGACCATCAGAGCGGCCCCGGCCTCGCGGCACGCGCTCACCTCGTCGACGGCCGCATCCACGTCGTACAGGTGGATGTCGGGGAAGCGGTCGGCGATGAGCGGCGAGTCGATGATCAGGTGCTCGTGCATGTAGGCGAAACCGTCGAAACCGTCGATGTCGCCGAGCACCGTGCGGATGCCGGTCACAGGATCACCCCGTCTTCGCGCAGTTGAGAGCGCAGCACCTCGGTGTCGATGTCGCGCACGGCGACGCCGGACGCCACCGACAGCGCCGCGGCGGCGCCGGCTGCGTGGCCGTAGGACAGGCACTGCGCGATCGACCGGGCCGAGGCGTGCGCATCGTGCGTCGCCGACAGACAGCGCCCGGCGACGAGGAGCCCGTCGATGGTCCGGGGAACGAGCGTGCGGTACGGCACGCCGTAGACCCGACCGGTCGGCTCGCCGTCATCGCCGGCGGCGACGTAGCGCCAGATCGTGGCGCTACCGCCGTCGTGGTCTTCGATCGGCGCTCCGCAGAGGGCGATGGCGTCGTCGAACTGGCGGGCTTCCAGCACGTCCTCCTTCTGCAGGACGTACTCGCCGATGAGGCGGCGGGTCTCGCGCGTGCCCGCCCACACCGAGGTGTTGAGGAGGTAGGACTCTTCGTACCCCGGAACCCGATCGTGGAAGAACCGGGCGTACTCCGCCGCCTGCTTGCGGCCCTCTAGTTCCGCTGCCGTCGCCGCCCACGGGTTCGTCGGATCGATCCCCGAGACCCGGGTGACGTTCGTGTGGTAGACGCCGGGCAGCACGGTGTAGTGCGCCGAACCCTCCAGGCGGGGGAGCTCGTAGTCGCCGTTCGCGGCGGCCTCGCGCATGAGACGGTGCAACTCGGACGTCTTCGCCGGCTCGCTCACGCCCCCCAGGCGGAAGGTCGTCGTCAGCGGCTGCACCCGTCGCTTCTCGCTGGGCATCTCGAGCGAGCACCCCGCCGCCCAGGCCACATCGGCGTCGCCGCTAGCGTCGATGACCCGCGACGCGAGGATGCGGAACGGACCCCGGCGCGTGAGCACGACCACTCCGCGCACGGTGTTGCCGTCGAGGATGACCGCTGCCATCCGCGCGTGCAGCAGCGGCCGCACGCCGCTGTCGAGGATCCGCTGATCCCATTCGAGCTTGAGCGCCTCCGGCTCGTAGGTGACGCCGGTTCCGGCGCCGTAGGTGTTGCCGCGCAGCACCGCCTGCCCCGACTGGAGCATCGCGTCGGCGACCTCCCACCCGATGCCTCCGACGACGCGTTCGTCGCTTCCGGCGGGGAAAAAGCCGTACATCGTGTCGAGCACGGCTGCGGCGGTGCCGCCGAAGAATCCGCCGCTCTCGATGAGGATCGTCGAGGCGCCGTGACGCGCGGCGACCACCGCGGCCGCGCAGCCGGCGGAGCCGCCGCCCACGACGGCGACGTCGGCCTCCCACAGCACGGGCACGTGCTCGGCCTCGGCGGGGGAGAGGCGGATGATGTTCCAGGCGGTTTCCGGGGGTTCGACGATGAAATCGGAGACCGTTGTTTCGGATGCCATGAGAGCTCCTGTTCTGCAGCTGCGGGGAATGTGGGGATGTTCGGAGGCGGATGCCGCGGCGGTCACCATGTCGACCAGAGGGTCGACGTCGCGTCTCGGGCGGAGCGGTAGCGGTCGAGCCGCGCCCCCCGCCCGGCGGGAAGACGCGATCGACGGCCAGGTGGTCGGCGGAACCGAAGAACTCGCCGTCGTCGATGAGGTGCGCGCTGCGCGCGGCGAGCAGGGCGGCGCCGCGCGCGCCGAACTCGTCGCCGACGGGGCGCACGACGGTGGCTCCCGAGGCGTCGGCGATCGTCTGCAGCAGCAGAGGCGATCGCGCTGCGCCCCCGACGGAGGTGATCTGCTTGGGCGCCGCCGTCATGCAGGCGACGGTGTCTGCCACCGCGTACGCGAGGCCCTCCACTGCCGCCCGGGCCATGTCGGCCGCGGTGTGATCGGCCCGCAGGCCCGCGATCGTGCCGCGCGCCTTCGGATCGGGACCCGGCGACACGCTGCCGGTCGGCGCGAGGTAGGGCACGAGGACGGGCCGGTCGCGCTCGGGGTCGGCGCTGTCGGCCATCGCCAGCAGCCGCGGCAGGTCTCCGCCGGTGAAGACGGAGGCCGCCCAATCGAGGGTCGTCGTGCCGGAGGTGTTGACCATGGTCCGGGTCCAGTGCTGCAGCGGTCCGGCCGCCATGATCCCGACATCCTCGGGAGTGAAGTCGGGCTGGGCGGTGAGAACGCTGCTGTTGGCGCTCGTGCCGAGGATCGTCACTCCGCGGCCGGGTGTCAGCGCACCGCCGCCGACCATCCCCGCCACGATGTCGGTCGCGCCGACCGAGACCGGGATGCCCGCAGGCAGGCCCAGATCGGCCGCGCGGTCGCGGAGCAACGGCGCGGTGTCGTCGTCGGGCAGGATCTCGGGCAGCAGACGCGCGGCGTGCCCAACGCCGGCCTCCTCCAGGAGCGCGGTGTCCCATCGGCGGCAACGCACGTCGAACGGGAAGTACGAGGGATCCGTCGCGTCGGTGCCGAGGCGCCCGGTAAGGGCGAGTCGGATCCAGTCTTTGCAGAACACGAGGGTCGCGGCGGATTCGAGGGACTCGGGCTCCTGGCGTGCGAGCCACGCCAGGGTGGGCAAGGAAAAACCGCTGAACATCACATTGCCGGTGCGGGCGAAGACGGTGCGGGCGAATCCGGTGCCCGCCCACTCCACGACGAGGTCGGCGGCGCGGCCGTCGTTCCACAGGATCGGCGGCCGCACGAGCTCGCGCGCGGGGGAGAGCAGCCAGGCGCCGCAGGCGGTGCCGGTGATGCCCACCGCCCCGATCCGCGCGGCTTCGAGGTCGCGCACCACATCGCGGATGCAGCCGTACACGGCGTCGAGCATGCTGTGCGGGTCGGCCTCCGACCAGCCCGGGCGGGGCGAGGTCACGCGCGAACGCCGGCGCGCCACGGCGACGTGCTGCGTGGCGCGCGCATCGAAGACCGCCGCTTTCGTGGATGACGTGCCCACATCGATCCCGAGCACCAGGGGCCGATCAGAACTGGGGGACGCGGACACCGTCCATCACCTCCCGCTGCACCGCCCGCAGCCGCGGCACCGAGATGGTCGAGGCAAGCAGGCTCCCGACGCCGGTGTCCTCCCCGCGCCAGGCCAGCACGGCTTCGAGGAGGGTGGGGTCGGGCGCCGCCCCCGACAGCTCGTGCAGGTCGAGGCCGCTGGCCGTCATGACGGGGCTCGATGTGGTGCGGTGCCAGATCGCCGCATCCACCTCGCCGCGCGCGAGCGCCTCGGGGATGAAGAGGTAGGGCACGTCCACGTGGGTGGTGTCGGGGAAGGCGCTGAGCGTCAGCGCGACGTGGTCGCTCGATGACCGGTCGATGCCCACGCGGGCCCTGTGCCCGGGCGCCTGGTCTCTGCGGGTGATCGTCACGACGGCGTCGCGTGCGTAGTACGTGTACTCGCCGAGGGGGATCCACGACAGCGGTGCCGCGGCGTGCTGCGCCGCATGCAGTGACATCAGCGAGAAGTCGACGATCTTCGATGCGACCTGATCGATGCGCGTGCGGCTGCCCTGGCGGAAGAGCAGCTGGAGCGGCACGCCGGCCGCGGCGCATTCGGCGCTGAGGGCGGTGGCGAGACCGGCGAACTCGCGGCTCTCTGGAAGGGGCAGCACCGCGGTGAGCGCGCCTCGGGCGGAATCGCGCCACAGCAGCGCGGTGTCGCTGGTGACGAGCCGCCGACCGCGACTTCCGTGAGCGCTGAGCGCGATCACACCGTCGGCTTCGAGCGAATCCAGCGCCGCCTGCGCGGTGCCGACGCCGACCCCGGCGCCCTTGGCCAGTTCCAGGGTGCGGGGCAGCGTGTCGCCGGGGTGCAATCCAAGGAGCACCTGCGCGATGCTCGCGCGGGCCTCTTCGATCTTCTTCACTGAAGTCCTCTGATTTGATGTGACACCGCTACACTATTCGAAAACCTGAAAAATTCAAGTTTGAGGAGCGCGTCACGTGATCGCCGTTCGCGACAGCATGCAAGGTGCGACACCGTGACGGGCATGACGGGACCGACCCCGATCGTCCGGAAGCGCCTGCGCGGGCTCTCCACGACCGGTGCGTTCGGGGTCGGGTCGTTCGGCCTCATGCTCGTGTTCGCCTCGTCCGGGATGCCGGTGCCGTTGTACACCGTGTACCGCGCCGAGAACGGGCTCACCGACTCGGCACTCGCGGTGACTACGGTGGTCTACCTCGCGGTCACGGCCGCCACCCTGCTGTTCCTGGGGCGGCTCTCGGACGCGGTCGGGCGACGGCCCGTCATCACCGCGGCGCTCGTCAGCTCGGCGCTGGGATGCCTCCTGCTCACCCAGGTCGACAGTCTGCCGATCCTCATCGCGGGGCGCTCGCTGCAGGGACTCGCGTGCGGCCTCGCCGCCAGCAGCCTCGGGTCGTATGTCGTGGAGACCGCACCACGGTCGCCTTCGTGGCTCGGACCGCTGATGGCGGCGAGCGCCCCCACCTTCGGCATCCCCCTGGGTGCCGTCGTCTCCGGCGTCCTCGTCGAGACCGCGCCCGCCCCGCGCCTGCTCGGATACGAATCCGTCGCCGCGCTGCTGCTTCTCACCGCCTGTGTGATGATTTTCGCCCCCGAGTCGGTGGCGCGGCCCTCGGGGGCCGTACGTGCGGCGCTGGTTCCCCGCATCGCTTTCCCGCGCGGATCCCGCCGCGCGTCGCTGATCACCCTGGTCGTCGGGGTGTTCCTCGCGACCTGGTCGTACACCGGCTTCTATCAGGCATTCGCTCCCGCTCTGACGGTCGAGCGTCTGGGCACGACGAACAGCGTCGTCGTCTCGCTCGTCTTCGCATCGATCGTCGCGCTGAGCCCGCTCGGCGGGGCGGTGACGGGAAGGCTCGCGCCGTTCGTGGCGATCCGGGTGGGGTTGATCGGATTCCTCGTCACCGTCGCGACCGCCGTCGCCGCGCTCGCCGCGGGCTCCGCCGTCCTGCTCATCGGGGCGAGCCTTGCCGCCGGCGTCGCGATGGGGGCGGCGACCACCGGGGTCATGCGCGCACTTCTGGCCGACGCGCCGGCGGTGCAGCGCGCGGGCCTGCTCGCCGCCGTCTACCTCGTGTCCTACCTCGCTGCCGCGCTGCCGAGCCTCGTGGCCAGCATCGTGGCGCCCGCCGTCGATCTGCTGACCATCGCGGTCGGCTACGGCGTGCTCGTGCTCGTCGCCGTGGCCCTGGGCGCGACGGCCTCGGCGGTGCACACCCGGCGTTCTCGCGATCGCGGTTAGCCGATGCCGCGGATGGGCGGGTGGTGGAAGGTGTCGTCGAAGGCGCGGGCGGAGGCGCCTTCGCGGTCGAGGTAGGGGGAGGCGCCGCCGTCGATGAACGGCCACCCGGCGCCGAGGATGAGGCACAGGTCGATGTCTTCGACCTCGGGCACGACGCCCTCGTCGAGCATGAGCTTGATCTCCGAGGCGAGGCCGTCCTGCACGCGGCGCAGGATCTCTTCCTCCGTGGCCGGGGTGCGACCGACGGCGGGACGCGCCACGTCTTCGGCGGCCGGGGTGAACGCGACCACCCGTCCGCGGTCGTCCTTCTCCACGACCTGCGGCAGCTCGGCGAGGGCGTGCAGATTCGCGTTCGTGTAGAACCGCTCGGGGAAGGCGCTCGTCATGGTGTCCTGCACGTGGGCGGCGACCTTCCAGCCGACCAGGTCGATGAGCTGGAATGGCGTCATCGGAAGGCCGAGCGGAGCGAACGCCCTCTCCACGGTGAGCAGAGGGGTGCCTTCGTATACGGCGCGGGCGGCTTCGCCCATGATTTTGGCGAGGAGGCGGTTGACGACGAAGCCGGGGGCGTCGGCGGTGAGCACGGCGTTCTTGCCCAGGGCCTTCGCGACCACGAACGCGGTGGAGAGGGTCTGCTCGTCGGTGGCCGGGGTTCTCACGATCTCGATCAACGGCATCACGGCGACCGGGTTGAAGAAGTGGAACCCGACCAGACGCTGCGGATGCGTCAGCTTCGCACCGATCTCCTCCACCGACAGCGACGAGGTGTTCGTGGCGAGGATCGCATCGTCGGCGACGATCGCCTCGATCTCGGCGAACACCTGCTGCTTCACGCCGACCTCTTCGAACACCGCCTCGATCACGAAGTCGCAGTCCGCGTACGCGGACTTGTCGGTGGTGCCGGTCACCAGGGCCCGCAGCTGGTTGGCGGTGTCGGCATCCACCCGGCCCTTGGCCTCGAGCGTGACGATCTCGTCGTGGATGTACGCGACGCCCTTGTCGACCCGGGCCTGGTCCAGATCGGTGATCAGCACCGGCACCCGCAGCCGCCGCACGAACAGCAACGCGAACTGCGACGCCATCAGACCCGCACCGATGATGCCGACCTTGCCCACCTTCTTCGCCAACGCCTTGTCCGGCGCACCCACCGGACGCTTGGCCCGCTTCTGCACCAGATCGAACGCATACATCGACGCCGCGAACTGATCCCCCACGATCAGATCGGCGAGGGCCTCGTCCTCCCGCGCGAACCCCTCCGCCCGCGTCCCACCCCGCGCCCTCTCCAGCAGCTCGAGCGCCACATACGGGGAGCGGGCGACGTCGCCGACGCGGGCGGCGACGAGGGCACGCGCCGCGTCGACCGCCGCGGGCCACGCGTGCGCGCGCGGCGAGTCGTCGGATTCGCCCGCGCGGTCGACCGGGATCGCGCCGGTCAGCACGCCGTCGGCCCAGCGCAGCGAGTCCTCCAGGTAGTTCACGGCCGGAAAGATCGCGTCCACGACGCCCAGATCGAAGGCCTGCCCGGGTTGCAGCATCCGGTTCTGACGCAGCGGGTTGGAGACGATGACCTCGAGGGCCTTCTCGATCCCGATGAGGTTCGGCAGCAGGAACGCGCCGCCCCAGCCCGGGATCAGGCCGAGGTACACCTCCGGGAGCGCGATCTCCGCCGCTGAGGCGTTCGCGGTGCGGTACGTCGAGTTCAGGGCGATCTCGAGCCCACCGCCGAGTGCGAGACCGTTCACGAACGCGAACGACGGCACGCCCAGCTCCGACAGCCCACCGAGCACCTTGTGCCCCAGCTGCGCGATCAGGCGCGCCTCGTTCCGCGGACGGACACGCGTGATGTCGGTCAGGTCGGCGCCGGCTGCGAGCACGTACGGCTTGCCGGTGATGCCCACGGCCTGGATCTCGCCGGCCGCAGCACGTTCGCGCAGGCCCGCGAGAACCTCATCGAGGGCGAGAAGCGTCGCGGGGCCGAGCGTGTTGGGGCGGGTGTGGTCGCGTCCGTTGTGCAGCGTGATGAGGGCGAGGGTGCGACCGGAGGGCAGCGGCACATCGCGCACGTGCGAGCGGGTCACGACCTCGTCGGCGGCGAGGCTCGCGAGGGGGGGAGAAATCGATGTCGTCGTACGCGCTCATCCGCGGCTCCTACTTCTTCGTACCGTCGTAGTGGGGGTTCTCCCAGATGACGCTGCCGCCCTGTCCGAGACCGACGCACATCGCCGTCAGGCCGTACCGCACGTCGGGACGCTTACGGAAATGCCCGGCGAGCTGGATCATGAGGCGCACTCCGGATGCGGCGAGCGGGTGGCCCACCGCGATCGCACCGCCCCACGGGTTGACCCGCGGATCGTCGTCGGCGATGCCGAAGTGATCGAGCAGCGACAGCACCTGGATCGCGAAGGCCTCGTTCAACTCGAACAGGCCGATGTCGTCGATCGTGAGGCCCGCCTTGCGCAGGGCCTTCTCGGTCGAGGGGATCGGGCCGATGCCCATGATCTCGGGCTGCACGCCCGCGAACGCGAACGACACCATGCGCATCTTCGGCTGCAGTCCGAGTTCCTGCACCGCGTCCGCCCCGGCGAGCAGCGACATGGTCGCCCCGTCGGTGAGCGGGGACGAGGTGCCGGCGGTCACGCGACCGTGCGGGCGGAACGGGGTCTTGAGGTTCGCCAGGCCCTCCAGGGTCGTCGTCGGCGGGCGGCCTTCGTCCTCCGTCGCGAGCCCCCACGCGCCGGCGGCGTCGGAGACGGCGACCGGAACGAGGTCGGGCTGGATCTTTCCGGCGTCGTAGGCCGCCTGCACCTTGTGCTGGCTCAGCATCCCGTACCGGTCGGCCCGCTCCTTGGTCAGGTGGGGGAAGCGGTCGTGGATGCGCTCCGCCGTGACGCCCATGTTCAGGGCGCCGGGCTCCACCAGCTTCTCGGAGACGAAGCGGGGGTTCGCCTCCCAGTTCGACCCGATCGGGTGATGGCCCATGTGCTCGACCCCGCCGGCGAGGGCGAGGTCGTACATCCCGGATGCGATGGACGCGCCCATCGTGGTGACGCTGGTCATCGCGCCCGCGCACATCCGCTAGATCGCGAGGCCGGGAACCGTCAGGGGGAGTCCGGCGAGGATCGCCGCGGTGCGACCGAGAGTGAGGCCCTGATCGCCGGTCTGCGAGGTCGCGGCGATGGCAACGTCGTCGATGCGATCTTTCGGCACCGCACCGTTACGTTCGAGCAGGCCGATGATCGCCTTCACGACGAGGTCGTCGGCCCGCGTGTGCGCGTACATCCCCTGCTCGCCGGCGCGTCCGAAGGGTGTGCGCATGCCGTCGACGTAGAAGACGTCGGGTAGTCGAGCCATGTGCGGTGCTCCTCACCTCGTCGTGGGGCGCGAGCGACATCCGGGAGTCGATCGCGGGATGCGGACAGTATATTCTATCTTGTACCAGGCATTCCACCGGAGGAGTGCCCGCCGGGATGATCTATGACTGCTTCACATGCAGGCGACGCGCCGCGCAACGCCTGGCAGCTCGCCATCAGCCGCGACTTCGGCACCTTCTTCGTCGCGCGACTGGCGACCGCCGTGGGCACGTGGCTGTTCAGCGTGACAGCCATGGTCGCGGCCTTCGAGGCCTCGCAATCGGCGCTGCTCGTCGGCGTCGTCAGCGCCGTGCAGTTCACGCCGCAGATCGTGTTCGCGCCGCTGGCCGGATCGTGGACCGACCGCGGCAGCGTGAAGCTCCAGCTGATCCTCGGACGCAGCCTAGTGTCCGCCGGCGCGCTCGCCCTCGCCGCCTGGTACTGGATCGACCCGCCGGGCGGCACCGGTGAGACCGCGGCGATCGTGTGCGCGTCCCTGCTGTTCGGCATGGGGCTCGTCATCGGCGGTCCGGCGTTGCAGACGGCGGGGCCCGAACTGGTCTCGCGGGCGGAGCTCCCGGCCGCGATGTCGCTCAGCACCGCGCCGATGACCGTCGGCCGGATCGCCGGGCCCGCCCTCGGCGCGGTCGCCGCCGCCTGGGTCGGCTACGACTTCGCCTTCGCGGTGGCGGGGGCGCTCAGCGTCGTGTTCATCGTGCTCGTGGCGATGCTCCGGTTTCCCCGCATCCACGATCGCCGCACACCGTCCACCTTCTCCATGCGGGAGGCCTTCCGCTTCCTCGCGCACGACCGCCCGGCGCTGCTGTGCCTGATCGGCGTGACCGCGGTCGGTGTCGGTTCCGAACCGCTCATCACCCTCGCGCCGGCGCTGGTGGCCGAGCTTGGCGGCGACAGCCGGACCGTCGGCGCCCTCGTCGCGGCGATGGGTCTGGGCGCGGGCGCGGCCATGCTCGTGAGTTCGGCGCTCGCGCGCCGGCTGCAGCAGGAGCGCGTCGTTGCGGCGGGCATCCTGGTCATGGCGGCCGCGCTCCTGGCCTGCGCCGTGCCGGCGGTGGCGCCCTGGGCGCTCGTGCCCTTCGCCGCGGCCGGGGTGGGCTTCATCATCGCGCAGGCGGCGCTCAGCACCATCCTGCAGCTGCGCATCCCGCCGATCCTGCGCGGACGGGTGATGGCGCTGTGGCTCATCGGCTTCGTCGGCTCTCGCCCGATCGGGGCGCTGCTCGTCGGCGCGATCGCCGATCTCGCGACCGTCTACGCCGCGTTCGCGGCAGGCGGCGCCGCGATGCTCGTGGCTGCGACTGTCTGCCGACCCTCCCGGTTGCGCTCGGGCGGATGAGGCGCCGCGTGCGGGTCAGGCGCCGATGAACTGCGGGTCCCGCTTGGCGATCGCCGCGTCGATGCCCTCCGCGAGATCGGCGGTGCCGAGCAACGCCGTCTGAGCCGTCGCCTCCTCGTCGAGCGCCTCGACCACCTGGGCGGCGACGCTGCGGCGCAGGGTGGAGCGGATCGCGCGTACCGCGAGCGGGGCGGATGCCGCGATCTCGCGGGCCAGCGCGAGCGCGGCGTCGCGCACGTCGCCGTCAGCGACGCGGTCGGCGAGCCCGATGGCCGCGGCCTCCTCGGCGAAGACGTTCCGCCCGGTGTAGAGCAGGTCGAGGGCCTTCTGCGATCCCACCACCCGGGGCAGGGTGACCGAGATCCCGAAGCCGTGGTGGAAGCCGATGCGGGCGAAGTTCGCGGTGAGACGGGCGTTCGTGTCGACCACGCGGAAGTCCGCCGCCAGCGCGAGGCCGAGGCCGCCGCCGACGGCGGAGCCCTGCACGGCGGCGACGATCGGGGTGCGCGTGGTGAACAGGCGGGCGGCGGCGCGGTACACGCGCCGGAGCGAGTGCTCGTCGATGCCACGCAGGTCGGCGCCGGCGCAGAAGTTCTTGCCCTCCGAGCACAGCACCACCGCGCGCGCTTCGCTGTCGGCGTCGACCTCGACGAGCGCGTCGCCGATGTCGACGAGCGTCTGCTCGTCGAAGAAGTTGTGCGGTCCGCGCGTGACCTCGAGCACGGCGACGTGCCCCTCCCTGCGGAGCGTCGTGTTGTCCGTCATCCTTCTGCCTTCCTCGTTGCCGGCTCGGTCTGCAGACGCGTCACCACGCCGCCCGCAGTATCTCGCGCAGCTCGTTCGCCGACGCGGGGCGGGGCACGCGGGTCGACGACCAGTCGTCTGCGATGTGGGCGATCGCCGCGTCGAGCGCCTCGGCCTCGAGGCCGACGTCGCGCAGCCGCGCGGGCACGGCGGATGCGGCGAGGAACGCGACCACGGCGGCGATCGCCGCCTCGGGATCGTCGGGTCCGGCGGGATGCAGCGCCTGCGCCACGGCGGCCAGTCCGGCGTCGGTGCGGCCCGCGTTGAAGCGCATGATGTGCGGCAGCATCATCGCCTCCACCACGCCGTTGCCGGCGCTCGAGCGGGGACCGAGAGCGTGGGAGATCGGCTGGGCGAGGCCCGTGCCGACGAAATCGCTCGCCTGGCCCGACAGCAGCGCCGCAAGCATGAGCCGCACGCCGACGTCGCCGTCGACCTCCGCTCCCAGCCGAGGAAGCCACGTCGCGATCATCTGCAGGGCGTGACGCATCTGGGCCTCGGCGAGCGGGTCGTCGACGCCCGACTGGAGGCCGTCGACGGCCATGGCGAACGCGTTGAGCGCCGACCCGCGCGCCAGGCTCGCCGGGGCGGTGGCGGCGAGGGCGGGATGGAGGAACACTCCGGCCGCGCGCGCCTTCGGGTCGAACAGCGCGTGCCGCTCACCCGTCGCGAGGTCGCGCACCGCGGCGCCCGCCTTGGCGTATGCCGTCGTCGGCGTCGTGGGCACGATCCACTGCGCGATCTTCGGCGCGTTCAACCGTGGGCTGACGAGAGCGCCGTTCTCACGCCGGGTGGCGAGATCGTGAACGGCACCGCCCTCGGCGCTCAGGATGACGGCAGCGCGGGCGGTCACGATCGCCGACCCGCCGCCGACGGCGACCACCGCGTCGGCGGCCGTGCGCGACAGCAGGTCGGCGGCATCCTGCACGGAATCGACCGGACTGTGTTCGCGCACGTCGCCGAAGCTCGCGGCCCGGCGCGCGCCGATCGCTGACTCGACCAGCTCCAGCGCACCGGGGTGGCGGCTCAGCGAACGCCCATGCACGAGCACCACGCGCTCGGCCGAGGTGCGTGCGAGCTCTTTCGCGAGCGCCGACAGCGAGTCCGCTCCCGCGTACGTGCGGAATGCGGGGGAGACGTGGCGCACCGAGACGGACGTCATGGCCGCGCCCCCGCAGCGGTGTGCGGGGTCATCCGTGCAGGGCCTGGAACTCGAGGAAGTCCTCGATGCCGTGGTGGCCCATCTCGCGCCCGATCCCCGAGAGCTTGAGCCCGCCGTGCGGCGCGCGCATGTCGATCGGGGTGCCGTTGATGCGCACGCGTCCGGTGCGGATGCGCGAGGCGACGGCGCGCGCGTGCTCGCGGTCGGCCGCCCACACGCCGCCGGCGAGACCGAAATCGGAGTCGTTGGCGATCGCCACCGCATCCGCCTCGTCGTCGAACGGGATGATGACGACGACCGGTCCGAAGACCTCCTCGCGCGAAATACGGTCCTGGTTCGTTCCGGAGAAGACCGTGGGGCGCACGTAGTATCCGCGCTCAAGCCCGTCGGGCCGGTCGAGACCACCGGTGATGAGGCGCACGCCGTCGTCGAGGGCCCGGGAGATGTGGCCCCGCACGCTCTCGTACTGGTCGAGGTTGGCCAGCGGACCGAGGTCGGTCACGGGGTCGGTCGGGTCTCCGACGACGAACGAGTCGGCCTTCGCCGCGGCGATCGCCTCCGCCTCGGCGAGGCGATCGCGAGGAACGAGGATGCGCGTGAGGGCGCCGCACGCCTGTCCGGAGTTGCGGAACGCGTCTTGGATGCCGCTCTCGATCGCTTCCACGAGGTCGGCGTCCTCGAGGATCACGTTGGCGGATTTGCCGCCGAGCTCGAGGGCGACGCGCTTCACACGCTTCGCGGCGACGCCCATGACGCGGGCGCCGGCCCCGACCGACCCGGTGATCGACACCATGTCGACGTCGGGATGCGCGACGATCGCCTCGCCGACCACCGATCCCGAACCGCCCACGATGTTCAGCACGCCGCGGGGCAGGCCTGCGGCTTCCGTGAACCGGGCCAGCAGCAGGGGAGTGAGCGGAGCAACCTCGCTCGGCTTGAGCACGACCGTACAGCCGGCCGCGATCGCGGCGCCGACCTTCAGCGTCACCGAGCGGATGGGGCCGTTCCACGCGCCGATCGCGCCGACGATGCCCGCCGGAAGGCGTCGGATGCGCGCATCGCCGATGCGCTCCTCCCACTGCACCTCGGCGATGCCATCGGCGAAGTTGCGCAGATCGCGGATCGTCGTGGCGGTCGAGGCGCGCTGCGCCCACGACACGGGCTGGCCGATCTCGCGCACGATCGAGTTCGTCACCTCGTCGGCCGCGCTCTCCATGGCGTCGGCCGTCGCCCGCAGCACGCGGGCGCGCTCCTCGATGTCGGAGAACGACCAGTCGGCGAACGCGGTCTTGGCCGCCTGCACCGCGGTGTCGACATCCTCGGGGGTGCCTCGCCGCACCTCGGCGTACACCTCCTCGGTGGCGGGATTGACCAGCTGGCGGAACTCGTCGCCGCCGGCGCGGACCCACTCACCGGCGATGTAGTTGTCTTCGTGTCGGATCATCGTCGTTCTCCTAGTTCCACAGCGTGGGGTCGATGATGGGCTTGATGTCCGTGAGCCCGGCCATGCCACGCAGGGCGGCCGTGACATCGGCGAGCCCGTACCGGTGCCCGAAGAGGAGGTCGAAGTCGAACTGGTCCTGGCCCTGGCTCAGGAACTGCATCGCCTTCCAATAGTGCGGCTCGGCGGCTGACATGGAGCCGATGACCGCCAGCTGGTCTTTCATGATGCGGCTCGGCTGGATCTCCACCCGCTGCGGGCCCACCTGGCCACCTACGAGGAACCGGCCGCCGCGACGCACCATGTCCAGGCCCTCGGTGAACGCGCTGCGCGCTCCCGACCACTCCTGCACGATCTCCGCGCCCTGGCCGTCGGTCAGCTCGCGCACGCGCTGCACGCGCTCCTCGGGGTCGCTGTGCCTCTGTACGGAGACGACGTCGGTCGCCCCCCACGATCGTGCGACCTCCAGGCGGTCGTCGGGCGCGCCCACGACGATGATCCGTTCCGCGCCCGAGCGCGTCGCCAGCGCCGTGGCGAACAGGCCGAGCGGGCCGGAGCCCTGGATCACGACGGTCTGCCAGGGCTCGATACGGCCGAGGCGCTCGTAGGCGGCGACGATCGTGCGCAGCGCGCAGCTGCCGGCCGACGCCCATGCCGCGGGCACGTTCTCGGGAACGCGGATCTTGAACGATGTCGGATAGACGTAGCAGTACTCCGAGAAGGCCCCGACGAGGTAGGGGAAGCTCTCGCAGTTGGTGCCGTAGTGGCGGCGGTTCGGGCACAGGCTCGGCTGGTTGGCGACGGCGCAGTAGTAGCAGGTGCCGCAGCGTCCGACCGTGAACACGATACGGTCGCCGAGCTCGACCGTTCCGCCGCCGACATAGCCGATGTCGTCACCGGCGCGCGCGACGACGACGCCCGACATCTCGTGGCCGGGGACGACCGGGGGAACGACGGAGCGGATGCCGCCGGCTCCGAGCGAGCCGTCCCACACATGCACATCGCTGCCGCAGACGGTGGCGGCTTCGACGCGCACGAGAAGGGCGCCGGGCTCGAGCTGCGGCACGGGCAGCTCCCGCACCTCCAGGTCTGCGCCGAACTCGGTGATGACGGCTGCCCGGCTCACCGTGGGTGGTGATTCGATGTCGACCATGACACCCTCCTCGTCGTCGAGTACGCCCACCGGTGGCGCGCGAGGGCGCGAGATGGGTGAAATCTAAAATATATTCAGGTCCCGGGGGATGTCAAACGAACCGGAAGGGCCTCATGTGCTCCGTGATCGCTCCCAGCCTTCGACGCGCTCGCGGCGGATGTCGCGATGGTGGCGCATCGTCGCGATGACCGCTTCGGGGTCGCGGGCGGCCAGGCCAGTCAGCATCTCCCTGTGCTCGGCGTTGCCCTCGGTGCTGTCGACCTCGCCCAGGGTCGCGTACGGCTGCGCCGCGTCCCACAGGTAGTTGAGGAAGCGCGTGAGCCGTCGCGAGCCGCTGCGCCGGAACGGGATGAAGTGGAACTGGCGGTTCAGATCGAGGTACTCCGCGCGGAAGCGGGGGTCGACGCGCGCGCCCATCTCCTCGACGAGGCGCCGCATCTCGGTGATGTCGTCGTCGGTGAGGTGAGGGACCCCGCGGCGGTAGGCCTCCGCCTCGAGGATCTCGCGCAGGGAGTAGATGTCGTCGAGGTCGTCGGAGCTGAGTTCGCGCGCGAAGTATCCGCGTCCGCGCTGGTGCACGACGTACCCGGTCGCGGCCAGCGAGGACAGCGCCTCGCGGACGGGGATGTGCGAGAGCTCTAATTCCTTCGCCAGGGTGGCCGGCGACAGACGCGATCCGGCCGGCAGTTCGCCGCTGGCCAGCGCGGCCTTGATTCGACGGGTGGCATAGGCGACCAGCGTCTCGGGGAGGTCGCCGGCGCCCGACTGTGCGATGGCCATCCCGTCCCCTTCCTGAATGACCGCGGCCGTCGTCGGCCTCGGCGATCGCCTGAATATACAGTCTATGCGCCCTCGGCGCCGGAACCGCGGGCGCCACGGTGCCCCCGCGCCCGTTCGCGGACGGGGCCGGCGACGCGCGTGTGCGCGCTACCGCGCGGCGTCGGAACGTTCTACCTTCGAGAGGAATGCGACCGACGTGACTGTCGGCGATGTCGTAGATAGTATATTCTATCGTCTGAACCCAGGGAGGATCAATGTCGACCACCGAAACCTCACCGCCCGCCTTCGACAAGAAGCTCGCGACCGCCCGTTTCACCGACGAGATGCTCGATGAGATGCGAGCGCTCATCGGCACCGAGCTGCGCACCGCCGGATCGGTGAACAACGAGTACGCCGATCGCCATGCGATCCTGCGCTTCTGCGAAGGCATCGGAGACGGCAACCCGCTGTGGACCGACGAGGAATACGCGGCCGGCACCTCGTACGGCGGCATCATCGCGCCGCCGTCCTTCATCTTCGCCTGCCTCGGATCGGTGCAGGTGGGCTGGCGAGGGCTGGGCGGCTTCCATGCCGAGACGCGGATGGAGTTCAACAAGCCCATCCGCCTGGGCGACCGCATCACCGCCCGCATCGTCTTCGACGGGTTCGACGGGCCGACCGAGGCCAGCAACTTCGCCGGGCGCCGGATCAAGGACTACCTCCGGCAGGAGTACTTTAACCAGGACGGCGACCTCGTCGCGACGTTCATCTGCTCCCGCATGCGATTCGAGCGCTCGGAGATGCAGGCGAAGCGCGCAAGCCGCAAGATCGAGCTTCCGCACCCCTGGACCGACGAGGAGATCGAGCAGATCGAAAGCGACATCCTCGCCGAGACTCCGCGCGGCGCCGATCCGCGTTACTGGGACGACGTGCAGGTCGGAGACGAGCTGGATGTCGTGACGAAGGGCCCGATGGGCCTCACCGACTTCATCGCGTTCATCGCTTCCGGCGCAGCGCCGATCCCGCGCATCGCCGCGCACGGCGTGGCGCTGCGACGCTATGCGAAGCACCCGAAGTGGGCGTTCCGCGACCCCAACACCCACGCGCTCGAACCGGTGTACTCGGTTCACTACAACGATTACGCGGCGCAGCTGCAGGGTGCGCAGATCGCGTACGACGTGGGCATCCAGCGCACGTCGTGGGGCATTCACATGCTGACCAACTGGATGGGCGACGACGGGTTCCTCAAGAGCCTGCACGGGCAGCACCGCGCCCACGTCTACCTCTCCGACGTCGTGCGGCTGGGCGGCACCGTCACGGAGAAGTACGTCGACGACGACGGCGATTCAGTCGTGAAGGTCGAGACCCGCGCGATCAACCAACGCGATCAGAACGTCATGCCCGGCTCGGCGGTCATCAAGCTGCCGGTGCGATCGGAGGCTTCTTCGTGACCGAAGCGCGATGGGGTACCGAGATCGAGACGAGGACGGTGAACGGTCGTCCGTACCGCATGTACCGCGACCGGCCGCGATCGCTGACGTCGATCCTGGAGCTCGCAGATCGCTGGGGCGATCGCCCGCACATCGTGCAGGGCGAACGAGTGGTCACGTTCGCCGAGCTGTCCCGCGCTGCCCACGCTCGAGCGCGCGACCTCGTCGTCCGCGAGGTGCGGCCCGGCGATCGCGTGGTGCTGCTCGGGTGGAACAGCCCCGAGTGGATCATCAACTTCTGGGGAGTGGTTCTGGCTCGCGGGGTCGCCGTGCTGGGCAACGCCTGGTGGAGCCCGGTGGAGCTGGCCGAGACCCTGGAACGCACCGAGCCCGCGCTCGTGCTCGCGGAAGGACGCCTGGGCGACCGCGTCGACGCGCAGTGGAAGCGGGCGCCGTGGTCCGTCGACGCCGAGGTCGCCGACGTCGACCTGCCGGAGGGCGGCGACGAGGACGACGACGCCGCGGTGATCTTCACATCCGGCACGTCGGGACGACCCAAGGCCGCCCTGCTGTCGCACCGGTCGTTGCTGTCGGGCCTGCAGATGCTCCTGCACATCACGAAGCGGTTCCCCGATCAGGTGACCGACGACAGCGGCGAGGCGGCCCTGCACACCGGGCCCATGTTCCACGTGGGCGGCGTGCAGACGCTGCTGCGCGCTGTATGCGTGGGCGACACCCTTGTGATGCCCGCAGGACGCTTCGATGCCGGCGAGGCGCTCCGGCTCATCGAGACATGGCGCATCCGCCGCTGGAGCGCCGTGCCGACGATGCTCACGCGCGTGCTCGATCATCCCGACACCAAGACCCGCGACCTGACGTCGCTGCGTGCCCTGACCGTGGGCGGCGCCGCCTCCCACCCCGAGATGCTCGAGCGCATGCGCACCGGGCTGCCGGGCGTCGAGCCTCGTATCGCGACCGGGTTCGGGCTCACCGAGAACGGCGGGCAGGGCTTCGCCGCGTCGGGTGCCGACACCGTGGCGCGGCCCGGCACCACCGGACGTGCGCTCCCGCTCGTGGAGGCGCGGATCGCGCCGTCGGTCGGGGGCGCGGACGGCGAGCTTCTGGTACGCAGCCCCACCCAGATGACGCGCTATCTCGGCGAGAGCGAGGATCCGATCACCCCGGACGGGTGGCTGCACACCGGCGACCTCGCGCGTATCGACGAGGACGGATACCTGTGGATCACCGGCCGGTCGAAGGACATGATCATCCGGGGCGGAGAGAACATCGCTCCGGCCGCGGTCGAGCGTGCGCTACTGCAACTCGATGGCGTGGAGGACGCCGTGGTGTTCTCGGTGCCCGACCCCGATCTCGGCGAGGACGTGGCGGCAGTGCTCGTCGCGCCGGACAACCCGGACGTCGACGGACTGCGCGCCGCCCTGCGTGAGCGTCTGGCGTCGTTCGCCCTGCCGAACCACTGGGTGCTGCGAGCGGAGCCGTTCCCGCTGAACCACGCGGGCAAGGTGGAGCGCTCCACTGTCGTGGCGGAGGCTCGCGCGCAGCTCGCGTCCACCGCGACCGCGGTCTGAGCCCGCAGAGAAGAGGGGTGTCGCCGGAGGCGACACCCCTCTTCTCTGCGTCGCCGGGTGCCCTCGCGAGGCCCGACGAGCGCGCTCAGGTGCGGTCGAAGACGGCTTGAAGCTCATGCGGGTCGACTTTCATCGGCGGGATCCCCGCGCGCTCCTGCTGCAGGAGGAGGAAGGCCTGACTGTCGCGACCGCCCCAGCCGCGGTCCATCGCCTCGGTCATCGTCTCGTAGATGGCGTCGCTGAGCGTGGTCTCGACGTCGAACTCCCGCGCGAGGCGCAGCGCCAGACCGGCATCCTTGTACGCGAGGCGCAGCTGGAAGCTCGGGGTGTCGAGGTCTCCCGCGAGGATGCGCTTGCCGAACTTGTCGAAGCTGCGGGCGCGGCCGGCAGCGCCGGAGCGGATCGCCTCGAAGAGCGCCAGGGGATCGAGCCCGGCCTTGACGCCGACCGTCATCATCTCGCCGAGGACGGCGGAGATGCCGAGGCTCGTCATGTTGTGCACGAGCTTGGCGATGGTCCCGGCACCGGTCTCGCCGATGTACGCCGGCTTGTCCGACAGGGCCTGCAGCAGTGCGAGGTGGCGGTCGAAGACGTCGCGCTCGCCGCCGACCCAGATGGCGAGGCGCCCGCTCGCGGCGCCCTCGGGCCCGCCGCTGACCGGTGCGTCGAGGAACGAGATGGAGCGCTCGGCGAGGCGCGCGGCGAGCGCTCGGACGCCGTCGACGGAGTTCGTCGACAGGTCGAACCAGGCCGCCCCGGCGGGCAGCGTCTGCTCGAGGCTCTCGGCCACCTTCTCGACGTCCGGGGGCGTGGGCAGCGAGGTGAAGACCACCTCCACCTGCCGGCCAAGTTCCTCCGCGCTGTCGGCCCAGGTCGCGCCGCGCTCGAGCAGCGACGCGGCCGCCTGCGGGGACAGGTCGGTGACGACGAGCTCGTGACCGCCGGCCAGAACGTTGCCGGCGATGCCTCTGCCCATCTGGCCCAGGCCGATGAAGCCAACCTTCATGGTTTCTCCTCTACGTGTTGACGTCGTTGTGTACGCGTTTCGAACGGTTCTCCTCGGGCAGCGGCCGATGCGGCCACGGCGCGCGGTCAGACGGTGCCGGCCGCGCGCAGTCGGTCGATCTCCTCGCCGCTCATGCCGAGCTCCTCGCCCAGGATGGCGTCGGTGTCCTCGCCCAGGCCGTGGGGTCGGGCAGGATCCTCCACGGGGGAGTCGGAGAGGAAGAGCGGGCTTCCGAGCGTCATGAACGACCCCCGCTCGTCGGTGACCGTGCGCAGCACTCCGCGCGCCTTCACGTGCGGGTCCTCCAGCAGCTCGGGCAGTGTGACGACGGCCGCGCACGGGATGCGGTGCTCCTTCAGCACCTTCTCCAGGTCGGCCTTGCGGCGGTGCGCCGTCCACTCGCCGACGATCGCGTCGACCTCGTCGATGCTGCGGCACCGCGCGTGCATATCGGCGAGCCGGGGGTCGGTCGCCCGGGCGTCGCCCATCAGAGCGGTCAGGCGGTGCCAGTGCGCGTTCGTCGGGCACAGAATGGTGATCCAGCCATCGGCGGTGGGGTAGGCGTTGTAGGGCACGACGGCGGAGCCGCCGTGGCGGTTGCCCGTGCGCTCGGCCATCGTTCCGCCGGAGCTAAGGTAGCCGGCGATGTTGGAGGTCAGAGCGGGCAGGATCGCGTCCTGCAGCGCGACCTCGACGTGCTGCCCGCGGCCCGTGATCCCGCGCTGCACCAGGGCGGCCAGCACCCCCGCTGCGAGGTGCGCCCCGCCCATGAAGTCCACGACGGACGGTCCGGTGCGCACGGGAGGACCGTCGTCGAATCCGGTCGTGCTCATCACGGCGGTGCGCGCCTGGATGGTCAGATCCATCGCGGGCTCGCCGGCGTACGGGCCGAACGAGCCGAAGCCGGTGCCCGACGCCATGACCAGTCGGGGATTCAGGGCGCTGAGCACGTCATAGCCGAGTCCGAAGCGATCCATCGCCCCGGGCGACAGGTTCTGCACCAGTACGTCGGCCCACTCGGCCAGGCGGCGCAGCACCTCCTGGCCCTCGGGCTGCTTGAGATTGAGGCGCATGGTGCGCTTGCCCGAGTTGAGGAAGGCGAACTGGAGCGGCTCGCCGGCGGCATCCACGGTCGGCAGGCGCCGGTACGGATCGCCCTCGGGCGATTCGATCTTGATGACCTCGGCGCCGAGGCGCGCCAGCAGCATGGCGCAGTAGGGCGCGAGGTAGAACTGGCCGAGGTCGATGACTTTCAGCCCGGCGAGCGCTCCGGGGATGGCACCGCCCGCGCCGCCGACGTCGTTCGTGTCGCTGACTGATATCACGTGCTCACCCTTCGGACGCCATCGTCGCTGACCGCGATCGCCTGTTCGATATTACGACTTATCGTTCGGAAATGCGACTCATGCGGGATGATCGGTGCCATCCGCCGCGTGCACGTACGAGACGTACAGCGCAGTCTGCGCCAGGGCGGACTGCAGCATGGCGCCCGAGAGGTTGTCCCAGCCCGGCCCCCAGGTCACGCGCTCCGCGACCTGCCACGTGCTCCCGGCGCCGCGGGCGACCGCGTCGGAGACCTCTGCGACGCGGCGCAGGACGTGCTCGGTCAGGTCGCGGCGACGCGCGCCGAGGTCGCGGAAGCAGTAGCCGTGGCCCGGGCCAACATCGCACGCGTCGAAGGGGGCGAGTGCCGACATCGACGCCAGGAAGTCGGCGACAGCCGTGTGTTCGGAGGCGGTGTCCCGCCCGAGCGGGGTGTGCAGGTGCGGCATGGCCGTGTCGCCGGTGAGGACCAGGTTCGCGTCGTCGACGACGAAGCAGGTGTGCCCGCGGGTGTGTCCCGGGCTGGAGAGCCCGGTGACCCCGAACGCCGCGAGCAGCGCCGACGTCTCACCGCTCAGGGGTGCGAGGCGGTCGGGGACCTCAGTGACCGGGGCGCGGTAGTCGTGTGGCACGAGGCGGGAGAGGGATGCCGAGGGCACGCCCCAGCGCGCGCCGAGGGCCTCGATGTCGAACGAGTATCTCGAGTCGGCCGCTCCCGAGCGCAGCGCTTCAATATCGGCGTCGTGCAGGAGCACCGCGCAGCCGCTCTCGCGGCTGAGCCACGCGGCCATGCCGAGGTGGTCGTGGTGCATGTGAGTGGCGGCGACCGCGCGGACGTCGTGCGGACGGGCTCCGGCGGCGGCGAGCGCCTGCGTGAGGATCTCCCGGTTGCCGGGCAGGTCGGCCCCGGGGTCGACGATCAGGAAGCCGCCGTCGTCGTCGCGCAGCAGGTACGTCAGCGAGTAGGGCACGCCAAAGCGGTACGGAACGGCCGCCGACCAGATGCCCGGGCGCACCTCGTGCGTGCCCGTCCGCTCTCGCCGGGAGAACTGCTCGTACTGTGCGCGCACCACCGGGGTCGGCTGCATGGATCACCTCGCGCTCGTGGCGGAGTCCCTTGACTCTCCGATCCCGTTGACTGTAGCGTGCCGATGTTCCCCATCAGGAACGACAGTTCGTACATACGTACATCTCCCGCATCAGCGTCGATCAGCCAGGAGAACGAAATGAGCTCACCGGCCACCGGACCCGACGTCGTCGAGTCCACAGCCAGCGCCCCGGTCAAGACCAACTCGATGAAGAAGGTCGCCTTCGCGAGCTTGATGGGCACCGTCATCGAGTTCTACGACTTCAACATCTACGCGACCGCGGCCGCCCTGGTCTTCGCCGCGTCGTTCTTCCCCGCCCTCGGCGACTACGCCGGTTCGGTCGTCGCGTTCGCCACCCTCGGCGTCGCCTTCGTGGCGCGCCCCCTGGGTTCCATCCTCTTCGGTCACTTCGGCGATCGACTGGGCCGCAAGCGCACCCTCGTGGCGACGATGACGACGATGGGCGTGGCCACGGTGCTCATCGGCGTGCTGCCGACCGCCGCCGTCATCGGCGTGGTCGCGCCGATCACCCTCGTCATCCTGCGCATCGCACAGGGACTCGCGGCGGGCGGCGAGTGGGCCGGCGCGGCGCTGTTCACCTCGGAGAACGCCCCCACGGGCCGCCGCGGCTTCTGGTCGATGTTCACCAACCTCGGCGGATCGATCGCCAACATCTTCGCTCTGGGCACCTTCCTGCTCGTGGCGCTGTTCATGAGCGACGAGACGTTCGCCAACTGGGGATGGCGCCTTCCGTTCCTGCTCAGCGTCGTGCTCTTCGGCGTCGGCCTCTGGGTGCGGCTGCAACTCGCCGAGACGCCGGTCTTCGCGAAGGAGGCGAAATCGGGCGGCACCGTGAAGCTGCCCTTCGCCGAGGCGTTCCGCAACCAGTGGCAGCAGATCCTGCTCGGCGCCGGCGCACTGCTCAGCGCCTTCGGCCTGGGCTACATCGCCGTGGCCTACCTGCCCAGCTTCGGAGCGACCGCACTGGGCTTCAGCCGTCCCGAGGTGCTGACGGCCGGCGTGGTCGGCGCATTCATCCAGGGCATCGCGATCATCTCCGGCGGTGTCCTCTCCGACCGCATCGGCCGCCGCAACGTGCTGCTCATCACCAACGGCCTCGCCGTGGTGTGGGCCCTCATCCTGTTCCCGATCCTCGAGACGAACTCGCTCGGGGCCTTCTGGGTCGGCATGATCGGCACCTTCATCGTCTGCGGCCTCGGATTCGGCGTCGCCGGCTCGTTCCTGTCCGAGCTCTTCGCGACGCAGTACCGCTACACCGCGGCCGGCCTCGCCTACAGCTTCGCCGGCGTCGTCGGCGGCGCGATCCCGCCGCTCGTGGCGGCCAGCGTCATCTCCGTGTGGGGCGGTCCTGTGTTCGGCTTCATGCTCGCCGGTCTGTGCGTCGTGAGCGTCATCTGCACCACCGTGGTGAAGGAGACCCGCGGCCGCGACCTGACGAAGTCCCCGTCCCGCGCGAACTGAGCGGGCCCGACCGCGCGAACGCCCCTAGCCACCGAGAGAGGAAACCATGGCACTGCGAATCCACGCCCTGTCGGTCGGCCGGGTGTTCGGCCTGCAGAAGCCCACCTTCACCTACCTGCGCGGGTGGGGCGAGACCATGGACTGCCCGCTGATCATGTTCGTGATCCAGGGTGGCGAGCATCCGATCGTGGTCGACACAGGCGCAGATCCGGTGCGGGCCGCCGAGGTGCACCACATCCGCATGGAGCAGCGCCCGGACGAGACCCCGACGGCCGCGCTCGCGTCGGTCGGGATCGACCCCGCCGACGTCCGGCAGGTCGTCAACACCCACCTGCACTGGGACCACAGCTCCAACAACGACCTCTTCCCGAACGCCGACGTGCTCATCCAGCGAGCCGAACTGGACTTCGCGCGCGAGCCTGTGACCTGGCACCGACGCAACTTCGAGGTCTTCGACGATCTTCCCGCCTCCTGGCGCAAGGCCGAGGAGCGCGTCCGGCCGGTGGACGGCCGGCTCCGGATCGCCGACGGCGTGACCCTCGTGCCCCTTCCCGGGCACACGCCCGGCTCGCAGGGCGTCCTCGTCGAGACCGCGTCCGGTCCGCACCTGATCGCGGGCGACTGCATCTACACCTACGAGAACTGGGAGGGCGACGACACCGTCGCGCACATCCCGGTCGGCATCTACACCGACCTCATCGCGTACGAGCAGAGCCTCCGGGCGATCGAGGAGCTCGACTGCGTCATCATCCCCGGACACGATCTGCGCGTCCTGGAGCGAGGGGTCTTCGAATGAGCATCAACGAGAGGATGGCCCGCATGTCGGAATCGAGCATCTACGTCAACCGGCGAGGAGACGGCGCACCGTCGGACCGGGCGACCGGTACCTTCACCGGCGAGGCCTGGCGCGACACCATCGTGCCGCGCCGCGACGGCATCAACGTGGCGGACGTGTTCTTCACCCCCTGCGCGCGCACCGACTGGCACTCGCACGAGGGCGGCCAGCTGATCATCGTGCGCTCGGGCGAGGGGTATGTCGGAGACGAGCACGGCGCCGTGCGCGTATCGGCCGGCGACACCGCGTGGACGCCCCCGAACGTGCGCCACTGGCACGGCGCGGCCCCCGACCGCACTTTCCTGCACACCGCGGTGTCGGTGCTCGGCGCGTCGTGGTCCGACCCGGTCACCGATGAGGAGTACGAGAGGTGGACGGCGTCCGATGAGCGCTAAGCCCCCCTTCGTCCTGCTGCACGGCGGCCGCCACGGCGGATGGTGCTGGAAGCACGTTGCGCGGATGCTGCGCGACGAGGGCCACGATGTGTACACGCCCACGCTGACCGGCCTGGGCGAGCGCGCCCACCTCCTCGACCGCGAAATCGGGCTCGACACGCACGTCGCCGACCTCCTCGGCGTCTTCGAGGCCGAGGAGCTCGACGACGTGGTGCTCGTGGCCCACAGCTACGGCGGCATGGTGGCCTGCGCCGCCATGGAGGTGCTGCGCGAACGCGTGCGCAGCCTCGTGCTGCTCGACGCGCACATGCCGGCCGAGGGTCAGTCGGTCTTCGACCTGGTCGATCCCGACAAGGTGCGCCGCATCAAGGAGCTCGTGGCGACCGAGGGCGAGGGATGGTTCGTGCCCGTCGCCGACTCCCGTTGGTGGGGGCTCAGTGCGGAGGAGGACATCCGCTGGGTGAACGCCCGCGTCACCCCGCAACCAGTGCGCACCTACACCGATGCGGTCGGGCCCACCGACTACGCGCGCAACCACCCGTACACCTTCATCGAATGCAGCGAGTCGGCGCTCGCCGAGCGCGAGCGCGCGTGGCAGCGCCGCCGTGCCGTCGAGTCGCGGGGCGGGGTGCGGCACGTGACGATCGAGGGATGTCACGACGTGATGGTCACCGAGCCGCGCGCCCTGGCCGATCTCCTGCTCACGCTCGTCGACCCGCCGGCCGGAGCGGTGCGCGCCGCCTGAGGCGGCGCGCACCGCTCGCCGGACCGAGACCCGTGCGCGCCGCCTCTCGCGGCGCGCACCGCTCTCTCAGCGCGACAGCGTCGCGGCGTCGAGCACGAAGCGGAACCGCACGTCGCCGGCGACCATCCGGTCGAACGCGGTGTCGATGTCGTCGGCGCCGATGATCTCGATCTCGGCTCCGATGCCGTGCCGGCCGCAGAAGTCGAGCAGCTCCTGGGTCTCGCGGATGCTGCCGATCCGCGAGCCCGCGAGCGCGCGACGGTTCACGATCACCGAGAAGGCATCGAGGCTCAGCGGCCGCGAGGGCACACCGATGCTCACGAAGACGCCGTCGAGCATCAGCATGCCCATGAAGACGTCGAGATCGAGGTTCGCGGGCACGGTGGAGATGATGAGGTCGAGCGACTGCGCGAGCGAGCGCAGCTGCTCGACATCCGAGCTCACGTAGAACTCGTCGGCGCCGAGAGCGCGCGCGTCGTCCTCCTTCGCCGGATCGAGCTCGAAGACCGTCGTGTGCGCACCGAGCGCCGCCGAGATGCGCACCGCGAGATGCCCCAGGCCGCCCAGGCCGATGACGCCCACACGCCGACCGGGACCGGCACCCCAGCGGATGAGCGGCGAGTACACCGTGACGCCCGCGCACAGCAGCGGAGCGGCGTTGGCCAGCGGGATGTCGTCGGGCAGCGCCAGCACGAAGTGGTCGTTGACGACGATCTTGTCGCTGTAGCCGCCGTGCGTGCGCGTGCCGTCGCGGTCGACCGAACCGTACGTCTTCGTGTTGCCGGGGATGCACTGCTCCTCGTGCCCGAGGAGGCAGTTGCGGCATTCGCGGCAGGAGTTGACCAGACAGCCCACACCCACCCGGTCGCCGACCGCGAAGCGCGTGACCTCGCTGCCGACGCCGGTCACGATGCCGGCGATCTCGTGCCCGGGCACCAGCGGGAAGGTGTTGTGACCCCACTCGCTGCGCGCGTGCGAGACATCGGAGTGGCAGAGGCCGGTGTACTTGATGTCGATGCCCACGTCGTGCGGACCGAGGTCGCGCCGCTCGATGGTCGTGGCGGTGAAGGGTTCCTTGGGGCCCGCGGTGATCCGGGCGTTCGCGATCGTCGTCATCAGCCGATCGCCTGGTACTCGAGGAACTCCTCGACGCCGTAGCGGCCGCCCTCGCGACCGATGCCGGAGAGCTTGAAGCCGCCGTGCGGCGCCCGGTAGTTGACGGCGGAGCCGTTGATGCGGATGCGGCCGGCGCGCACGCGGCGTGCCACGTCGCGTGCGCGCTCGTCGGTCGCCGCCCAGACGGCGGCCGCGAGGCCGTAGGAACTGTCGTTGGCGAGTGCCACGGCGTTCTCCTCTGTGTCGAACGGGATGAGGGTCACGACCGGGCCGAAGATCTCCTCGCGGGCGATCCGCAGGTGGTTGTCGCCTGAGAACACGGTGGGCTTCACATAGAAGCCACGGTCGAGGCCCTCGGGGGCGTCGGGGCCGCCGGTGAGCAGGCGTGCGCCCTCCTCGAGCCCGACGTTGATGTAGCCGCGCACGCGCTCCCGTGCCGCGGCACCGGTGACCGGGCCGAGGGTCGTGCGGGGGTCCATCGGGTCGCCCAGCACGTACTCCGAGGCCAGCGCCGCCGCGATCTCCTCCGCCTCGCGCAGTCGCTGCCGGGGCACGAGCACGCGGCTCAGGCCGCCGCAGACCTGACCGGAATTGCGGAAGGCGTCTTCGATCCCGACGCGTAGGGCGGTGACCAGGTCGGCGTCTTCGAGGATGATGTTCGCCGACTTGCCGCCGAGCTCGAGCGCGACGCGCTTGACGCTCTCCGAGGCGAGCTCCATGACCCGCCGGCCGGCGCGAACCGACCCGGTGATCGAGATCATGTCCACGAGCGGGTGGGTGACCAGCGCCTCCCCGACCTCCGGGCCGGTGCCCGAGACGAGATTGAACACCCCGTCGGGGAAGCCGGCCTCGACGACGGCTTCGGCGAAGATGAACGAGCTGACTGGCGCGACCTCCGTGCCCTTCAGCACGACGGTGCAGCCGGCCGCCATCGCGGCGCCCGCCTTCATGCACACCATCTTCATCGGTCCGTTCCACGGGGTGATGGCGCCGACGACACCGGCCGCGGTGCGGTGCACCACGGTGTGGTCGACCTGCTCGTCCCACGTGATCTCGTCGATGGCGCGGATCGCGTTGCGGAGGTCGTCGAGCGCGGTCTCGGTCTGCGCCGCACCCGCGAAGGTCAGTGGCTGGCCGACCTCGCTGACGATGGTGCGCGTGATCTCGTCCGCCCGTCGCTCCAGCACGCTCAACAGCGAACCGAGGAGCTCGGCGCGCTCGGCGCCCGAGGTCTGAGACCAGGCGGGGAAAGCCGCGGCCGCGGCACGCGCCGCGCGGTCGACGTCGTCGGCCGTTCCGCGGGGCACCTCGGCATGCGGCGCCTCGGTCGCGGGATTGATGACGGTGATGGTGTCGCTCCCGTCCGACGGCACCCAGTCGCCGTCGATGAGGAGTTGACGATGATCGATCATGGAGGAGCCTCGCGATCCCGCGGTCGGCGTCGATGCCCGACCGCGTACGTATAACCGAACGACGGTTCTTATATAAGACATCCCCACGGTAGACATCCCGGAGTTCGCGTGTCAATCGGCGCACGCGTCCCTTCCTCATCCCGGCAGGAAGCGTTCAGGATGGATGCCGGGCCGTTGGCACCCGGTCGACCCGGTGCGCGCGAGATCGGATACACTGGCCCCGTTCCCAAATCTGATACAGAGTTCGTAATGGGGAACAATCGCTGGTCAAGGTAGACGGCACGATTCGGAGGCTGATCGATGACGATGACGGCAGACACACGCGAAACGGCGGCGGGCGCCACCCGTTCGGTCAGCATGCTGATCGACGGCGCCTGGGTGCAGGCGTCCGACGGGGCGACCTTCCCGACCTTCGATCCCGGAACCGGCGACATCCTCGCCGACGTGCCCCGCGCGTCGCTCGCCGACGTCGACACCGCCGTCGCGGCGGCCCGTGCGGCCTTCGAACAGGCGCGCTGGATGGGCTTGTCACCGGCGCAGCGCGGGGCGGTGCTCTGGCGAGCCGGCGACGAGATGGTGCGCCGCGCCGACGAGCTGGCCTCGCTGGAGAGCCGCAACATGGGCATCCCCGTGCCGCAGGCGCGCACCATGGTGCTCGAGGCGGCCGCCCAGTTCACCTACTTCGCCGGATGGGCCGACAAGATCCACGGGCGCACCCTCGACCTCGGACCGCAGGAGCGCCGCATCCAGGGCTACACGCTGCGCGAGCCCATCGGCGTCGCCGCGCTCATCGTGCCGTGGAACGCCCCGCTGATCTCGGCCGCCAAGAAGCTCGCGCCCGCCCTCGCCGCCGGATGCACGTGCGTGCTCAAGCCCGCGAAGGAGACGCCCCTCACCGCTCTCGTCCTCGGCGAGATCCTCCAGCAGGCCGGTGTGCCCGACGGCGTCGTCAACGTCGTCACCGGTCAGGGCGAGGTCGTGGGCCAGCGACTCGCGGAGCATCCCGACGTCGACATCCTCGGCTTCACCGGTTCGACCGAGGTGGGCCGCACGATCGTGCACGCCGCCACCGGCAACATGAAGAAGCTGTCTCTCGAGCTCGGTGGCAAGTCGCCGGTCATCGTGATGGACGACGCCGACCTCGAGGCGGCGATCCCGGGCGTCGCCGGCGCCGTGTTCTGGAACACCGGTCAGGTGTGCGCGGCCGGCACGCGACTCTTCGTCCACGAGGCGGTCTACGAGCGCGTGATCGAGGGTGTCGCGGCGGCGGGCCGGGCCCTCAAAGTCGGTTACGGCAGCGACGCCGGGGTCGACATCGGTCCCCTCATCTCCCAGCGCCAGCTCGAGCGGGTCTCGGGCTACGTCGAGGCCGGACGCCAGGAGGGCGCCACCGTCTTCAGCGGCGGCAACCGCATCGGCGACGCGGGCTACTACTTCGAGCCCACCGTGCTCGTCGACGTCGATCAGAGCATGAGTGTCATGCGCGAGGAGATCTTCGGCCCGGTTCTGGGTGTCATGAAGTTCTCCGACGTCGATGAGGCCGTGCGGCTGGCGAACGACAGCTCGTTCGGGCTCGCGTCGAGCGTGTGGAGCCGCGACGGTGCCGTGGCGCACGGCATCGCGCGCCGGCTGCGCGCCGGACGCGTGGGCATCAACGTGCATCGCGCCGGCGGCGTGTACATGCCCGCGGGCGGCTACCGCCAGTCGGGCTGGGGTCGTGAGAACGGCGAAGACGCGCTTGCGAACTACCTCGAGACGAAATCCGTCGTCGCGACGTTGGCATGATCGCCTGGCGGCGCCGTGCCGCTTCGGGGCCGCGCGCGGGGAGTCCGGTTAAATGGTTCTCGTGAGCGACGACGAAGCCGGCTCGGGCGACCGGGGCCCGCAGACGCACCGCACGATCGACCGGGTGACGCGCATCCTCGAAGAGGTCGTGTACAACCCGGGACTCGGGTTCGCCGATCTGGCGCGGGCGCTCGACGCGCCCCGCAGTTCGGTGCACGGCTTCATCCGCGGTCTTCTGGCCAAGGGCTGGCTGTTCGAGGACAACCATCGGTTCTATCTCGGTCCGGCCGTGTACGGACTGACCCTGGCCAGCGGGCACATCCGCGCGGGTCTCGTCACCGAGGGCGATCTCGCGGAGCTGCATGAGGCGACCGGCCTCACCGTCTTCCTCGGCGTCCAGGCCGGAGACCACCTCATCTATGTGGCCGAAGCCGGCTCCGACACCCTCACCGGCTACGCCGCCCGCACGAATATCCGGCGCACGCTGCTGGAGACCGCCGGTGGCAAAGCGCTTCTCGTCGCCCTCCCCGAATCACAGCGCAATGCCTTCCTGCGCCGACGCCCGCGCGAGGAGGCGGCACTGGTGGACCAGTTCCTGTCGGAGTCGGCGTCGATCCGGGAGACAGGCATCGCACGGAACACGCTGCACCAGGGTGCGCAGTTTGCCCTTGCAACAGTGCTGGCGAACGCCGCCGGGGAGCCGGTCGCCGAGGTGACCCTGGTCGGCAGAACCGCCGACATGCTCCCCCGCGAGGAGGAACTGCGCGGAACGTTGCTACGGTTCGTCGACCTGTGGCGCAACCGTAAGGGCCAGCAGCCGCGCGAAGCGGTCTAACCGAGGGCGATCAGCGGCACGTCGACGTCGGCGGGGATGGCGATCGTCGCCGTGTCGATGACGAAGCGGTAGCGCACGTCGCCGCGCGCGAGACGCTCATAGGCGTCGTCGATGGCGTCCGCGGCGATGACCTCCGTCTCGGCGAGAACCCCGTTGGCCGCGCAGAAGTCGATCATCTCCTGCGTTTCGGCGATGCCTCCGATGAGCGAGCCGGCGAGACTGCGGCGACCGCGCAGCAGGGAGTGCGCGGCGACGCTCAGCGGTGCCGCTGGCACCCCGAGGTTCACGAGCGTGCCCTCGAGGTCCAGCATCCCGAGGTAGTCGTCGAGCGGCAGCGTGGCCGGCACCGTTGAGATGAGCAGATCGAAGCTCGCCCGCCGTCCCGCGAAGGCATCCGGATCGTCCGCCCGCACGAACACGTCGGCGCCGAGCCGCGCGGCGTCGCCCTCGCGTGAGGGGTCGAGGTCGAAGACGGTGGTGTGTGCGCCCAGGGCCCGTGACAGCTTCACTCCGACATGGCCGAGACCGCCCAGTCCGACGATGCCGACCCGGGTGCCGGGACCGGCGCCCCAGTGGCGCAGCGGGGAGTACAGCGTGATACCCGCGCACATCAGCGGAGCGGCCCCGGCCAGATCCATGCCGTCGGGGATGCGGATGACGTAGCGCGAATCCACGACGATCTCCTGGCTGTACCCGCCGTAGGTGCGTTCTCCGGTCGCATCCACGTCGTTGTACGTCAGCACACCGTGCTCGCAGTACTGCTCGAGCCCCCGCTCGCACGCCGTGCAGGCGCGGCACGATCCGACGAGGCATCCCACCCCCACCGGGTCGCCGACCGCGAACCGACCCGCTTCCGTGCCCACCTCCGACACCACGCCGCTGATCTCGTGACCGGGCACCATCGGGAAGCTCGAGTGCCCCCAATCGGCCCCGACGTGGTGCAGGTCGGAGTGGCAGATGCCGGCGTAGGCGATCCGGATGCGCACGTCGGCGGGGCGCAGCGCCCGCCGCTGGAGCAGCGCCGGGCGAAACCCCTCGCTCCGTGCCATGACCGCCTGCGCGGCCACCTCGGTCACCGGCGAATTGGTCTGCGTCGACGTCATGCTGGTCGTCCTCTCCGACTCCCACGAAAGCTACCCCATCAGGATAGCGAACCCGTGTTCGTGATCGCGGATGCGGCGGCGCGAGGTTCAGTCGGTGCCGCTGCGCGCGTTGTATACGAGCACCCCGCCGGCGTCGATCGCCGCCCGGTACGCGCGGAACACCTCGAGGGCTTCGTCGCGCAGCACGTCGGTGGTCACCTGGATGCCGCGGGCCTCGAACTGCTCCGCCCAGTCGGCGCCGAGGAGGCCCTCGTCGAAGGTCGAGATCTCCTCCAGCTCGGGACCCTCGCCGGCCACGACGAGACTGCGGACCCCCGACCACATGGTCGCGCCGTAGCACTGGATGCAGGGACGCCAGTTCACCACGAGCTGGTGGGCGGGACGGCCGTCCCCGCCCAGGTCCCATCCGCCGAGCCGCGTCTGCGCGAGACCGAGCGCGACGACCTCGGCGTGCGCGCTCGACATCCCGCTGCCGAGCACCACGTTCACTCCGACCGAGACGATGCGACCGGTGTCGCGCTCGACGACGATCCCGGCGACGGCCCCCCGTTGCCCTCGCGCCAGTTGCGGTCGGTGAGACGGTGCACGAGGCGCATCCGCTCATCGAGGCTCGGCAGCACCTCCGGAACGTCGGCGAGCTCGTCGGTGATCCAGGCGGGCAACGAGACGCGGTAGTCGGTGGCGAGGCTGTCGCTGAGCATGGTGCCCTTTCCGGGGGCGATCGGCGGGCTGCCGCGCGCCTCCGCATGCTAATCGGGGTGGATTTCCGTGGGATAACGGCCGGTGCGCTCGCCGACGGCCCGGTCCGCGGCGGACGCCCGAGGGGAAGCGGTCGTCTATAATTGTGAACGTACGTACGTACTGATGAATCGCATCCGTCGCGACCGGCTCGACCCGCCGTGTCCCGCCGCGAACGGATGCTGGACGACGCCGCCCGGACCTGGCTGCGAAGTCTGCTGTTCCGGGCCTCGCCCACGGAACAGGAGACAGACGCGATGACCGATCCGGGAACCTGCGCATGACCGGCATGACGAACCCGATCCCGGTCGTCACCGCACGGGCGTTCACCCTGTCGCGCGGGCCGGCGTTCGTGCTGTCCTCCATCGCACTCGTGCTGGTCTTCGCGTCCTCCGGCATCCCGGTGCCGCTGTACAACCTGTATCGCAGCGCCGACGGGGTCACCGATTCGGCGCTGGCGCTGACGACCGTCGTGTACCTGGCCGTGACCGCCACGACCCTGCTGGTCTTCGGGCGGCTGTCCGACGCGGTCGGACGCCGTCCCATGATGCTCGTCGCGCTGCTCAGTTCGGCGGCGGGCTGCCTGCTGCTCACGCAGGTGCACGGCGTCGCCGTGCTGATCGCCGGTCGCGCGCTGCAGGGCATCGCGTGCGGTCTCGCCGCCAGCAGCCTGGGCTCCTACATCATCGAGACGGCGCCGCGGTCACCGGCGTGGCTGGCACCGCTGGTGACCGGGAGCGCCCCCACCTTCGGCATCCCGATCGGCGCCGTCGTGTCGGGGGTGCTCGTCGAGACCGCCCCCGCGCCCCGTTTCCTCGGGTTCGACACCGTCGCGATCCTGCTGCTCGTCACGGCCGTCGCGCTCAGCCGCGGACCCGAGACGATGACGGTGCGTGGTGGCGTGCGCGCGGCCTTGCGGCCACGGATCGAGCTGCCCGCGGGTGCGCGTCGCGCGCCGCTCATCGTCGCGGTGACCGCCGTGTTCGTCGCGACCTGGTCGTACAGCGGCTTCTACCAGGCGTTCGCCCCCGCGCTCACCGCCGACTACCTCGGCACCAGCAGCAGTGTCGCCGTGGCCCTCGTGTTCGCCTCCATTGTGATCCTCAGCCCCGTCGGCGGATCGGTGAGCGGCCGCATGCGGCCGCAGCTCGCCGTGCGCGTGGGACTCGTCACCTTCCTCGTCGCGGTCGTCGGTGCGGTCATCGCGCTGTCGGCCGGCTCCATCTTCGTGTTCCTCGGGGCGAGCCTCGTGGTGAGCCTGGCCATGGGTGCGACGACCACCGGCATGATGCGCGCGCTGCTGAACGACGCCCCAGCGGGCCGACGCGCGGGGCTGCTCGCGACCGTGTACCTCATCTCCTACACCGGCGCGGCCGTACCCGGACTGGTCGCCAGCGCCTTCGCGGCTCGGGTCGACCTCGTGTCCATCGCTTTCGGCTACGGCGTCCTCGTCGCCGTGGCTGTCGGCACCGGCATCGTCGCCTCGCTGCTGGTCACCCGCCGCGCCCGCTGAGACGACCGCGAAGCGCGGGAACGCCACGGCCCCGTGCTCATCGAGCACGGGGCCGTGAAAGCCGACGCTGCCTCGTTCCGCTCCTCCGCGTGGCGAGAGACGACGATCGCCTCGATCCGGCCCGCCCGCCGTGAACGTGTCGACGGCGAGCGGGCGCGGTGGTCACTGCTGACCGGACGGGCGCACGAGGATCTCGTGCAGCGCCAGGTGACGCGGCCGGGTGATCGCGAACGCGATGATCTCGGCGATGTCCTCGGCGGTGACCTCGGCGCGGCTGTACAGCTCGCCGACGGCATCCTTGGTCGCACCGTGGGTGATGTGCCCGGGCAGCTCGGTGGCGACGACGCCGGGCTCGATGAGCGTCACCCGCACGTCGGGCAGCAGCTCGAGCCGCAGCGACTCGGACCAGCCGTTGATGCCCCACTTGGTGGCGGCATACACGCCGTTGCCGGCACGGGCGGTGCGACCCGCGACCGACGACAGGTTGATGATGTCGCCGCCATTGGTGCGCAGCTGCTCGAGGAACACCTCGGTGGCCGTGATGGCTCCGAGCAGGTTGACCTCGATCATCCGCCGGTAGTCGTCGCGCTGAGCGTCGCTGAACGGGCCGAGGAGCATGATCCCGGCGTTGTTCACCAGCACGTTGGCACCGCCGAGTTCGTCCTGAACGCGGGCGGCCGCTGCCACGAGCGAATCACGCTCGGTGACATCGGCCTGGATCGCGATCGAGCCGTTGCCGAGTTCGTCGGCGAGCTTCTCCAGCCGCTCGACGCGGCGGGCCAGCAGTGCGACGCGGTAGCCTGCACCGGCGAGGGCGCGGCCGGTAGCCTCACCGATGCCGGATGATGCTCCGGTGACGACCGCGACGCGGCCGCCGTCGTTGATGCTTGTCATGGTTGCCTCCTGGGGAACGGGTCAGCCGTCGAGGCGACGCGCCGACAGCCACCGGACCATGTCGGGGTCCTGGTGGTCGAAAAACTGCGAGCGGCCGGTGTCGAGACCGGCGATCTTCGCCATGTCGTCGTCGGAGAGCTGGAAGTCGAACACGTCGAGGTTCTGCGCCATCCGCTCGGGCTTGACCGACTTGGGGATCACGACGACGTCGCGCTGGATCAGCCAGCGCAGCACCACCTGGGCGGGGGACTTGTCGTACGCCTCGCCGATGCCGGTGAGCACCGGGTTGCTGAACAGGTCGTTCTTGCCCTCGGCGAACGGCGCCCACGACTCGATCTGCACGTTCTCGCCGCGCAGAAGGTCCTGGTACTGCGCCCGCTGGTGGAACGGGTTGGTCTCGATCTGGTTGACGGCCGGCACGATCTCGTTGTTGATGATGAGGTCGAGCAGGCGATCGGCCGGGAAGTTCGACACGCCGATGGCCCGGGCGCGACCCTCCTTGTTGAGCGCCTCCATCGCGCGCCACTCGCTGTAGTAGTCGCCGAACGGCTGGTGGATCAGATAGAGATCCACGTAGTCGAGTCCGAGCTTCGCGAGCGAGGTCTCGAACGCCCGGGTCGTGTTGGCCTCGGGAGCATCGGCGACCCACAGCTTGGTGGTCACGAACAGCTCCTCGCGGGCAATGCCGCTCTTCGCTATCGCGGCGCCCACTGCTTCCTCGTTGCCGTACGCGGCGGCGGTGTCGAGGGAGCGGTAGCCGGCGGCCAGCGCGTCGGAGACGACGCGTTCGGTCTCCTCCGGCGGAACCTGGTAGACACCGAATCCGAGGATCGGCATCTCGACACCGTTGTTCAGGGTGACGTTGTGCATTCTCTGTTCCTTTCGTGGGGTTCGATCAGCGGGAGGCGCGGCGGCGCCGTGCCTCCGCGGGGACGATGAAGACGATGGTCGCGACCAGAGCCGCCGCGAACATCACCGTTGCGCCGACGTAGGCCGAGGAGATATGGCACAGCAGGGTGGTCGCGCCCGCTCCGACCGTGGTGAGCACAGCGATGCCGAGCGTGCTGCCCAGCTGGTGGGCGGTGTTGACCAGGCCCGATGCCGCACCCGCGTCGGCCGGCGCGGCGCCGGCGATGCCCGCGGCGGTGAGCGGCCCGAGCCCCAGGCCCTGCCCGAGCCCGATGAGCGCCATCGGCGCCGCGATACCCACCAGGTAGGGCACGTCGGGGCCCGCCTGCGAGAGCCATCCGGTGCCGGCGACGAGCAGCACCAGTCCGGCCGTCAGCACCGGGCCGCTTCCGAACCGGTGGCTGAGGCGGGCCACCGTCAGCGACGCGGCGAACTGCAGCACCGTCATGGGCAGGAAGGCCAGCCCGGTCTGCAGCGGCGACCATCCGTACACGCCTTGCAGGAACTGGGTGGTGAAGAAGTACAGCGAGATGGCCGCGCCGGCGAAGAGCAGCCGGGCGACCGCCGCGCCCGAGCGTTCGGCGCTCGCGAACAGCCGCAGGGGCATGATGGGCTGGCGTGCACGCCACTCGTTGAGAACGAAGGCGGTCAACACGACGGCGCCGACGACCACCGGCACGAGGGTGAGCGGGGCGAGCCATCCCTGTTCGCCGCCGTTGACGATCCCGTACACGAGGGCGCCCATGCCGATGGTCGACAGCACCGCGCCGGCGAGGTCGAATCTGCCGCGGACGGGCCGGATGCGGGGCAGGTATCGCGCGGCGAGCACGATCATCACCACCGCGATCGGCAGGTTGATGAAGAAGCCGAGGCGCCATGATGCGAGAGAGGCCAGCGCGCCGCCCGCCACCAGGCCGACGCTCGCTCCGATGCCCGCCGTCGTGCCGTAGGCGGCGACCGAGGAGGTCGCCAGCGCGGGCCCCGAGCAGCAGGAGCCCGCCGAACACCAGGGTGTAGGCGTTCTGCACCCATGACAGCGCGGCGGCGTCGAGACCCATGGTGGCCTGGATCTGCGGCAGTCCGGTGAAGATGATCGAGTTGTCGAGCACGATCATGAAGTAGCTGATCAGCACGATCGCGAGGATCATCGCGGGATGGCGGGCGGGCGCGGAGACCTCAGGAGCCGTGTGGGCGCTCGGAGTGCTTGTCACTCGACCAGTGAACCGGGCTGTGCGGGCGGGTGGGAGTGAGGATTTATCCGTGTACTGGCAGTCATCCCCTGGCCCGCCGCCGGACCAACTCAGTTGTGCCCGGCGGAGATCGGCGTCCGTCCGCCGTCCACCGTCAGCTCGGTCGCGTTGATGAACGACGCCCGGTCGGGGGCGAGGAAGACCACCGCATTGCCGATGTCCTCGGGCACGCCGACGCGACCCAAGCTGCATCGTCCGCGGCCCGTCTCCCGCCGCCGAGGATCCATCTTCCAGTGCCCGCGCGAAGGTGTGGGGGGCCCTCTCAGTGCCTGGATCACCCGTCACTGTCACCGGCCGCTCGGATCGGTTCGAATGGACGGGCGGCCGCCGTGTGCGTGCCGCTCCCGAGATTCGAGACCTGGAGTTCTTCCCCATGCGTGCTACTTACCTGTTCGGCGCCGGCGATGTGCGCGTCGTCGACGTTCCCGACGCGTCGATCGAGGAGTCGACCGATGCGGTCGTGCGTGTCGTGCGCGCCTGCATCTGCGGATCCGACCTGCACCCGTTCCACGGCGCCGAGGCGAGCGTGGACGGCATCCCGATCGGACACGAGTCGATCGGCGTCGTCGAGGCGGTCGGCGCTGATGCGCACACCATCGCGGTCGGCGACTTCGTCGTCGTTCCCTTCGGCTGGTCGGACGGCACATGCCAGTTCTGCCGGGAGGGCCTGCACACCTCCTGCGAGCACGGCGGCTGGATCGGCGTCGGCGGCAACGGCGGAGCCCAGGCCGAGGCGCTGCGTGTGCCGCAGGCCGACGGCACCCTCGTCGTCGTCCCCGGTGTCGACGAATCCAGCGAACTGCTGCCCTCGCTGCTGACGCTGGCCGACGTCTTCGGCACCGGCTGGCACGCGGCCGCCCAGGCGCGGGTGCAGGAGGGCGACACCGTCGCCGTGATCGGCGACGGTGCGGTGGGCCTGTTGGCGGTGCTCTCCGCGAAGCTGCTCGGCGTCGAGCGCATCATCCTCATGGGCCGTCATCGCGCCCGCACCGATCTCGGTGTCGAGTTCGGCGCCACCGACGTGGTCGCCGAGCGCGACGCGGAGGGCATCGCGAAGGTCCTCGAGCTCGTCGGCCCGGCGGGCGGTGTGCACAAGGTGCTCGAAGCCGTGGGACACAAGCCGGGGTACGACCAGGCCGTCGGCATCCTTCGTCCCGGCGGGGTGATCAGCCGTGTCGGCGTGCCGCAGTACGAAGAGGCCGGCGTCGGGTTCATGAGCCTGTTCGGCAAGAACGCCACGCTGACCGGCGGCCCCGCCCCGGTGCGTGCCTACGCCGACCGCCTCCTGCCGCTCGTCCTGGACGGCACCGTCGATCCCGGCCGCGTGTTCGATCGCACCATCGGCCTCGACGACGTCCCCGCCGGCTACCGCGCGATGGACGACCGCGAGGCCCTCAAGGTCCTCATCTCCTTCTGACCGCCCGAGCACGAAAGCGACGCCATGCGCCTCGAACCGTCATCCCCCACCAGCAAGAACCCGCCCGAGCAGTTCGTGGGCGACGTCTGGGTCGACCCGATCGCGGTGCCCCACGAGGGCGATCAGCGCATGGTCGTCGCGACGGTGCGCTTCGCCCCCGGTGCCCGCACCGCGTGGCACTCGGACGCCCGCGGTCAGTACCTGCGCATCACCTCCGGCGTGGGCCGCTTCGGCACCCGCGACGGACGGATCATCGAGGCACGCGCCGGTGAGACCGTCTACACCCCGCCCGGGCAGGAGCACTGGCACGCCGCGGCCGAGGGCTGCTTCATGGAGCACCTCGCCATGCTGGAGAACGGCGACGACCCGGCTTCCACCACGACGTGGCTGGAGCACATCACGGACCACCAGTACCGCGGCGCCGCCGTGATCGAGGACTGAGTGACGGCCGACCTCTCGGCGGTGGTGGTCGGCGGCTCGCTCGCCGGCCTCACGACCGCGCTCGCCGTCGCCCGGCGGGGCATCGCCGTGACGGTGCTCGAGCGGTCGGGCCCGCAGCCGCGTGACGGCGGCTCGCTCGCCGCCACGTTCGCCGAGCTCGTCCACCTCATCGGGCCCGACCGTGCACGCACGACGTTCGCGGCGCTGCCACCCGGTGCCGCGCGCAGCCACGACCCGGTGTTGTGGACGGAGCTGCGGGAGGGCCTGCGCGCGGCCGCCGACGACGATCCGCTCGTGTCGCTGCAGCACTCCCGCGTCGTCACGGCGGTGTCGCAGACGCCCGCGTGGGCCGAGGCCGTGACCGCCGACGGCACCGTGGTGAGCGCGTCCGTCGTCATCGGAGCGGACGGGCATCGCAGCGTGGTGCGCCGTGCCGTCGTGCCGGAGCACCCGGATGCGTCCTACGCAGGCTACGGTCTCTGGATCGGTCGCACCGACGAGTCGCGCCTGCACGGGGCCGCCACCGCCGAGCCGGGCCTGGACATCCACGGAAGCGGACCGCACTACCTGCTCGGATACCCGATGCCGCCCGCCGACGGAACCGCCGGCCCCGGCCGTCGCCGCTTGGGCTGGGCCTGGTTCGACGCCACGCGGAACCCTCTCCTGCGCGAGCTCGGCGCGGTGAAGGGGTCGATCGTGCAGCACTCGGTGCGCGCCGCCGACATCCCCGAGAGCACGTGGAGCGAACTCGAGGCGCACGCGCGCGCGCAGTGGCCCTCACCCTGGCGCGAGGCCATCGTCGACAGCATCCGCCGTCGCGAGGTGACGGGCATACCGATCGCGGAATACGTTCCGCAGCGCTCGCCGCCGGCCGGCTGGCGATCGTCGGCAATGCGGCGCACGTGCCCACCCCGATGACCGGCACGGGCTACGCCGCATCGCTCGACGATGCCGCCGCGCTCGCCGCGGCCCTCGACGGGGCGGGCGAGGACGACGTGGCGGCCGCCCTCGCCCGCTACGAGCGCGAGCGACTTCACGACGCGCGCCGGCTCGTGGCATCGGGTCAGCAGTTCAGCCGCAGCTTCGCGCGGGAAGGCTGAGACCAGACGGGTACTGACGCGGCCTGGCTGGCCTCCGCGGCAGCGCCTAGCGTGGTGTGCATGGACAATCGAGCCGAGATCCGCGCCTTCCTGGTGTCGCGGCGCGCCCGCATCACCCCTGAGCAGGCGGGGCTGCCCGCCTACGGCAGCAACCGCCGGGTGCCGGGTCTTCGGCGCGAGGAGCTGGCGATGCTGGCCGGGGTGAGCGTCGATTACTACACGCGCATCGAGCGCGGCGGCCTGTCGGGCGTCTCCGACTCGGTGCTGTGGGCCATCGCCGACGCGCTGCGGCTCGACGAGGTCGAGCGCGCCCACCTGCACGACCTCGCCCGCGCGAGCGGCTCGGGGCGCCGGCCCGCCCGGCCGCGCAAGGACGACGGCGTCACCGACAGCCTGCGGCGGCTGGTCGAGGCCATCACGGTGCCGGCGGTGCTCCAGAACCACCAGCACCAGATCCTGCACGCGAACGTCCTCGGTCGTGCGCTCTACGCCGACGTCATCGACGGCCCCGCCCGAGGCAACTACGCGAGCTTCATCTTCTTCGACACGCGCTCGCGCGACTTCTATCCCGACTGGGAGCGCATGGCCGCCGACAATGTCGCGATGCTGCGCGCCGAGGCGGCACGCGACCCGTACGACAGTGCGCTGACCGCGCTCATCGGCCAGCTGAGCACCCGCAGCGACGAGTTCAGGCGCCTGTGGGCCGCGCACGACGTGCACGCGCACCGCAGCGGGCGCAAACGTCTGCGCCACCGGGTCGTGGGCGAGCTCGAGCTGAGCTTCGAGGCGCTCGATCTCGCCGCCCATGAGGGGCTTCGCATCTACACCTACTCGGCCGACCCGGGCACCGCGTCGGCCGACGCCCTCGAGGTGCTCGCCATCTCGGCCGCGACCCCCGCCTCCGCGCAGGCGCGGTAGCGCCGCCACGGTCGGTCCCGCTATCCGTGTACTGACGGTCACTCCCAACCGCTGCGGGCAGCGCATAGCGTGGAAGACATGGACAACCAGGCAGAGGTGAGCGAGTTCCTCCGGACTCGGCGCGACCGTCTGACACCGGAACAGGCCGGACTCATCGGCGGCGGTCGTCGGCGCGTGGTGGGACTGCGTCGCGAAGAGGTGGCGATGCTCGCCGGAATGAGCACCGACTACTACGCCAAGATGGAGCGCGGCGACCTCTCGGGCGTCTCTCCCGAGGTGCTGGACGCCCTCGCCCGGGCGCTTCGCCTCGACGACGCGGAGATCGAGCACCTCCACGATCTCGCCCGCGCAGCCGCACCGTCGTCGGTGCGCCGCCGTCCCCGCACCGTGGCGCCCACGGTCTCGGCCAGCCTGCAGAGCTTCCTCGACGCCGTGACCGGCGCTCCCGTGTGGGTGCGCGACCACCGCATGGAGATCGTGGCGGTGAACCCACTCGGACGCGCGCTTCTCGCACCGATCCTCGACGACCCCACGAACCGGCGCAACAACGCCGTGTTCATGTTCCTCAATCCCGCGGCGCGCACGTACTACCCCGACTGGGAGTCGGGCGCCGACGGCATCGTCGCGACCATGCGCAGCTACGCCGGTCGCGACCCGCACAACAAGGCGCTCACCGACCTCATCGGCGAGCTCGTGACCCGCAGCGACGCGTTCCGGGTGCGCTGGGCGGCGCACAACGTGCGCTTCCACCGCAGCGGCACCAAGCGCATCCTCCACCCGGCGGTGGGTGACCTCGAGTTCGCGTTCGAGGCGATGGATCTGCCCGCCTACCCGGGGTGGGAGATGTACGCGTACACCGCCGAGCCCGGCTCGCCGACCGAGGAGCGGATGCGACTGCTCGGCAGCCTCGCCGCCTCGTCGGCCCACGACCAGATCCCGTCCATGCAGAACCCTTCAGGAGGCCCCCGATGACCGGACAGTCCCGCGCACAGCAGCTCGTCGGAGATTTCGCGCCCAAGCTGGCCCAGCTCACCGACGACGTGCTCTTCGGAGACGTCTGGGAGCGCCCTGGCCTGTCGCCGCGCGACCGCAGCCTCGTCACTGTCTCGGCTCTGGTCATAGGCGGCAACACCGATCAGCTCGTCAGCCATGTGCGTCGGGCGCTGAAGAACGGCGTGAGCCGTGAGGAGCTGAGCGAGGTCATGGTGCACCTGGCGTTCTACGCGGGATGGCCGAAAGCCCTGTCGGCCGTGACGGTCGCCCGCAAGGTCCTCGAGGAGGACGACGCGTGAGCGATTGGGATTCCGCTGAGCTCGCACGCCTCGACCGGGCCGACGAGCTGAACATCAGCTCGCGCCGCGCCGACGGGAGCCTGCGCGGCTTCGTGCCGATCTGGATGGTGGCCGTCGACGGCGACCTGTACGTGCGCTCGGCCCGCGGACCGAACGGCTGGTACCGCCGCGCCCTCGCGAGCGGGAGCGGTCGCGTGCGCGCGGGCGGCGTCGAACGCGACGTCACCTTCACCGATGCCCCCGACGCACCGCACGCCGCCATCGACGCCGCGTATTTCCGCAAGTACAAGCGATACGGCGACAGCATGGTCGGCCACGTCACCGGAGACTGGATGCGGGAGCTCACCGTCCGCATCGACCCTGCGTGAGCCGGATCGTATGCACCGCCGCACCCTGCTGCGTGCCGCTCTCGTCGCCGGGATCGGTGTCGTCACCGGCACGCTCGCGAGCGGGTGCACGCCGGAAGCGCCCCGGGCGAGCCCCCGGCCTCCGGACGCGGACGCGACGCCCCGACCCTTAGGAACGGAAACCGTGACCCCCTCCACACGACCCCGCGTGCTGCTGGCGTATTTCTCCCGGGCGGGGGAGAACTACCACTACGGCGACACCGTCGACCTCGAGGTGGGCAACACCCAGGTCGTGGCCGATATGATCGCCGGGCTCATCCCCGTGGAGGTGTACCGCATCGAGGCGTCCGATCCTTATCCGCACGAGTACGGGGCGACCGTCGACCGCAACGTGCGGGAGCAGAACGCCGACGCTCGCCCGGCGATCGCCGCACCCCTGCCCGACGTCTCCGTCTACGACGTGGTGCTGCTGGGCAGCGGCATCTGGAATGTCCGCCCGCCCATGATCATGAGCACTTTCGCCGAGGGCGTCGACCTCGCCGGGAAGACCGTGCACCCGTTCGTCACGTTCGCCGTCAGCCGCCTCGGACGTACCGTCGAGGTCTACGAGCGGCTGCTGCCCGACGCCCGCATCGGCGACGCGCTCGCGGTGCAGGGCGAGGAGGCTCGATCCGCCGGCACCCAGGTCGAAACATGGCTGAACACGATCGGCTTGCGGGGCACATGAGCTGGTCGAACGGGATGCCGTAGGCGCCCGCTCTTGATGGGTGATCATCGCACTCCCGCCGAGTCTGCCACGATGGACAATTGAGTGGTGCGCTCGAATCAAGGAGGATCGACCATGGCCGACCTGGAACACGTCGCCGCCATCTTCCGCGTGCTCGCCAATCCGATCAGGCTCCGCATCGTCGCGGAGCTGGCGGCGCCGGGAAGGGCCGAAGCCCCCTCCGTCGACCCGTGCGTAAGTGATATCGCGACGCGGCTCGAGATCTCTCGATTCACGGCCTCGTTCCACCTGAAGGAGCTCTGCGCTGCAGGTGTCGCAGTGCGGCATCGGTCCGGCCGTCGTTGGAGTCACCGGCTGACCGACGAGGTCGTGAACACGATCGATGAATGGTTGTTCGACCTACCGCCTCTCCCGCAAGCACTGCCCACGGCTCCATAGTCGTTCGGGTCAGCACCAATCGAGCGACGATCTGTCGGCCGAGTTGAAGGCCCATCTCACCTTCACCGGAAGCTTCGAAGTCCCGCGGCGTCTCGGACCAGGGATCGCGGCGCTCTTACCTTTTGCGGCAGCCCCCTGTCAGCAGGGCTTGAGCAGGACCGTTGCCGCCCCGTGACAGCTTCCTCGCGTGGCTGCGGGTGGACGCCTCAGCGCACCCCACCTAGTCCCCGTCGTTTCGGCACAATGGTCCGATGCCTCATTACGCGCGCCCGGCCGCGGCTGGTCTTGCGTTGCGTGACGTATCCGAGCTCGTGAGCAAGGTCCTGGGCAAACTCGGGGAAAGTTTGAGCGCTGCCGGGTCGGCTGCCGAAAGGTCGCCAGCCGCGGAACGACACGGAAAGAGTGGCTACGCGCACCGTAGAAATCGGATCCGATAAGAGTTCAAATCCCACCGTCACCGCCAGCTTGAAGCCCCGTGACTCGCCCCGGCATGTCCGGAGAGCTGTTTGCTGGTGTCAGCCGGCTTGTTCGACCGGTTCGTTGCGAGCGTAGTCGAGCTGTTCGACTTCGAGCGGCGTGAGGTCGTCGATCGAGCCGTGCGGACGCTCGCTGTTGAACCAGAGCACCCAGGACGCGGTTCCCGCTTCGACGTGATCGACGTCCCGCCACGGGCCCTCGTGGTGGATGAGT
>Ga0182741_1000682_pt1 | contig 48683 bp, 48 predicted proteins | sample eDN5th37CBELigOP_FD_128874 | JGI IMG/M metagenome (GOLD analysis project Ga0182741, IMG submission 128874) | Enriched Organic Plus compost microbial communities from Emeryville, California, USA - eDNA 5th pass 37_C BE-Lig OP (version 2) (version 2) ... | reverse complement strand
GCGGGCGTCGACGGATGCGGCGACGGCCGCGTTCGCGGACGAGATCGTGCCCGTCACGACGAGCGGCCGGAAGCCCGTCGAGGTGACGGTCGACGAGCACCCGAAGCCCGGCACGACGCTCGAGGTGCTCGCGGGGCTGCGGCCCGCGTTCCGGCGCGACGGCGGCACGGTGACCGCGGGCAACGCGTCGAGCATCAACGACGGCGCCGGCGCGACGGTGCTCATGCGCGAGGCCGACGTGCGCGCGCAAGGACGTACGGCGCTCGCGACGATCGAGGCGGTCGTGACGGCCGGGAACGAGCCCGAGCTCATGGGCTATGCGCCCGTCTACGCGCTGCAGCGCCTGTGGGATCAGACCGGTCTGACCGCGGCCGACGTCGACGTGATCGAGCTCAACGAGGCCTTCGCGGCGCAGGCGGTCGCGGTGACCCGCGACGCCGGCCTCGACGCCGAGAAGGTGAATCCGTACGGCGGCGCGATCGCGATGGGTCACCCCGTCGGCGCGACGGGCGCGATCCTCACGGTGCGCGCGGCGCTGGATCTGCACCGGCGCGACCTCGAGTACGCGGTCGTGACGATGTGCATCGGCGGCGGCCAGGCGCTCGCGGCGCTGATCCGCCGCTGGGAGAACTGAGGACGGGGCGAGGTCGGGGGAGGGGCTGGCATGACGGTCGATTCCTTGGATGCTGTCGGCGCGGAGACGGATGCCGAGCCCGGCCTTCCCGGGCTCCACCAGGTGTTCGCCGCGCTGTCGAATCCGGATCGGCTCGCGATCCTGGCGGCGCTGCGTCCGGCGCCCGATGATGCGCGACCCGAGCGGACGGTGACGTCCCTCGCGCGCGCCACCGGGCTGTCGCGCTTCGCGGCCTCGCGCCACCTGCGCCATTTGTGCGACGCAGGGCTGGTCGAGGTGAGTCGCCACCGCACCGCACTGCTGCACCGGCTCGCGATCACCGGTCTCGCCCAGGTCGAGGACTGGCTCTACCCGATCGTGGACAGCCTGGAGGGCGCGCAGCCCCCGGAGTCCGGCTCCCGATGAACTGAAAGCGACGCCTCGAGGGTCTCGGGCTCACCTCTTGCCGGGGATCCGCCGTACGACGGGTGCGAGTGCGCCGCGCAGCAGGCCGACCAGGCCGTAAGGCAGGAAGAACGCGAACAGGATCAGCACGATGCCGTAGGCGGCGCCGGTCGCGGCCGGGCTGATCGACGACGTGAACGTCGGCACGTACTGCACGAACAGCGCGCCGAGGACGGCCCCCGGCACCGTCGCGAGGCCACCGACGACGATGAGCGTCACGAACGAGATCGAGAGGGTCAGGCCGAAGTTCTCGGGACCCACGAACTCGAGCAGCATCGCGTACAGGCCGCCGGCGACGCCGGCATAGGCGGCGGATGCGGCGAAGAGGCGCGTCTTCGTCTGCCACACGTTCACGCCCAGGGTCTCGGCGACGAGCTCGGCGTCGCGCACCGCGACGAACGAGCGGCCCAGCCGGCCGCGCGCGAGTCGGCGCGTCACGAGGTAGCCGATCACCGCAGCCAGGAGCGCGAGGTAATAGACCCACTGGACGTGCGCGAGCGGAACCCACGTGGGCGCGTCGCCGTCGATGGCGATGCCACGGCTGCCGTGCGTCCATGGCTCGAGCGCGCGGATGGCGGCGGGCGTCGCCATCGCCATCGCGAGGGTCACGAGCCCCAGCTGCAGGCCGCGCAGGCGCAGCGCCGGCAGCCCGATGAGGTATCCGACGACGAACGGCAGGAAGCCGGCGACGAGGAGGGTGGACGGATGCGGCATCCCCAGCTCACCGCCGACCGCGACGGCGTACGCGCCCACGGCGAAGAACGCCGAGTGCCCGAGCGAGACCTGCCCGCCGAAGCCGACGAGGAGGTTCAGGCCCAGGCCGACGATCGTCCAGATCATCACGAGCGTCACCGTGAGGTTGATGTAGCTCGGGTTCACGAGCGGCACGACCAGCAGCGCGATGCCGGCGGAGACGCCGAGCGCGATCGTCAGCCAGCGCGGCGGGGCCAGCGGCGGGCGCGGGCGGCGCAGCCACTCGGCGACGGAGCCACGCGGGCTGCGCGAGGCGAGGAAGGCCCGTACCGGGGAGGTCGTCGTCGTCATGCGCGCACCAGCTCCTTGCGTCCGAACAGGCCCTGCGGTCGCAGCAGCAGCACCGCGACGATGATGACCAGCGCCACGACCTGCTTCACCTCCGACCCCACGACGGGGATGTAGCTGCCGGCGAGGTTCTCGATCACGCCGACCGCGATGCCGCCGACCAGCGCCCCCACGGGCGAGTCGAGCCCGCCGAGGGTCGCGGCGGCGAACGCGTAGATGAGCACCGGCCCCATCATTCCGGGGTGCAGAAACAGCTCGGGGGCGATGAGCGTGCCGGCGAGGGCGCCCACTGCGCCCGCGATGCCCCACCCGATCGCCATGGTCCGCCCCGTCGAGATGCCCGACAGCTCGGCCGATTCCGGTGCCGCCACCGCCGCCCGCATCCGCAGTCCCACACGTGTGAAGCCGAACAGCGCCGCCAGCACGATCGCGACCGCGAGCACGGTCAGGACGATGCCGATGTCCTGCCGTGACACCGCCGCGCCGGCGACGGCGACCGCGCCCGACCCGAACAGCGCCGGAACCTCCTTGGTCTGGTAGGTCCAGATCCAGCCGATGAGCGCGTTGAGCGCGATCATCATGCCGAGGGTCACGATGATGAGCGGCAGATGCTGGTGCCTCCGCACCAGCGGGCGGATCAGCACCCGCTCGATGCCGGCCGACAGCAGGCCGAGCGCCAGCATCGAGATCACCAGAGCGATCCAGATCGGCAGCCCCCACGCCGTGAGCTGCCACGAGACGTAGGCGCCGAGGAGAGCGAGCTCCCCCTGCGCGAAGTTGAGGGTGCGCGACGCGCGATACACCAGCACGATCGCGAGGGCGAGCGCCCCGTAGATCGCGCCGGTGGCGACGCCGTCGACCAGCTGCTGCAGAAGCATCGTCGTCTCCTCACACGCCCAGGTACGCCCGGCGCACGTCGTCGTTGTCGCGCAGCTCGGTGGCCGAGCCGCGCACGGTGATGGTGCCGCTCTCGATCACGACCGCCTCCTCGGCGATGCCGAGCGCGAGCTCCGCGTTCTGCTCGACCACGAGCATCGCGGTGCCGGTCTCGCGGCCGATCTCGTCGAGCGTCGCGAACACCTCATCCGTGATCTTCGGTGCGAGGCCGAGGGACGGCTCGTCGAGGAGCACGACGCGGGGCCGCGCCATGAACGCGCGCGCGATCGCGAGCAGCTGCTGCTCGCCGCCGCTGAGTCCCGAGGCCGGTCGCGACGCGCGCTCGGCGAGGCGCGGGAATCGCTCCAGCCACTGCGCGGCGTCGGCGGCGGCCTCGCGACGCGGGCGTGTCGAGCCACCTGCGAGCAGATTCTCGCGCACCGTGAGATCGCCGAACGTCCCCCTGCCCTGCGGCACGTGGGCGATGCCGGATGCCGCAACGCGGTGCGTCGGCATCCCGGTGAGCTCCCGCCCGTCGAGGCGGATCGATCCCTCGACACGGCACAGCCCCGAGATCGTGCGCAGCAGCGTCGTCTTGCCGGCGCCGTTCGCGCCCAGCACGACGAGGCGGCCGCCGGCGGCGATCTCGAGCGCGACATCGCGCAGCACGGTCACCGGTCCGTACCCGGCGCTCGCGACGTCGATCGACAGCAGGCTCATGCGGCGGCGCTCCCCAGGTACGCCGCGACCACCTCGGGGTCGCGGGCGACGTCGGCCGGTTCTCCCTCGGCGATGAGCCGCCCGAAGTTCAGGACGACGACGCGGTCGCACACGCTCGTCACCAGCCCCATGTGGTGCTCGACCAGAAGGATCGCAGTGCCGCGCTCGGCCGTCAGGCGTCGCAGCGTCTGCCCGAGCTCTTGCACCTCGCTGTGGACCAGGCCGTTGGCGGGCTCGTCCACGAGCAGCAGGCGCGGCTCGCTCATGAGCGCCCGCGCGAGCTCGACGCGCTTGAGAGTGCCGAATGGAAGCGTGCCGACGATCCGGTCGGCGACCTCGGCGAGCCCCAGGTCGGCGAGGAGCGCGCGGGCGGTGGCCCGCACCGACTCCTCGGTGCGGGCGACCCTCGGCAGGGCGAGCGCCGTCGCCCACCACCCGCCTCGCGTCGAGTGGTAGGCGCCGGCGAGCACGTTCTCGAGCACGGACTGCGAGGGAAGCAGTCCGAGGTTCTGGAATGTGCGGCCGACGCCGAGGCTGGCGATGCGATGCCGCGGGAGCCCGGTGACCTCGCGCCCGGCGATTCGGATGCTGCCCGACTGCGGGCGGTACAGGCCGCTGATGCAGTTGAACAGACTCGTCTTGCCTGCGCCGTTGGGTCCGATGAGCCCCACGACCTCGCTGTCGCCGACGGTCAGGCTCGGCCCGTCGAGCGCCTGCAGCCCGCCGAACGACAGTCGCACGTCGCGGACCTCCAAGAGAGCACCCATGCTCACTCCTCCGATGGGGATGCTGGGGGTCGGCGGGGGCGCGACCCCCGGCATCCGCGTTCTCAGTCGACGGTGTAGGTGCCTTCGGTGAGGTCCCAGTTCTCGCCGTTGAACACCTGCACGCCGATCTCACGGAACACGTACGGGTAGTCCGGCGCGGTGCTCACCGAAACCGGGGCGAGGTCGAGTTCGAGGCCGTCGAACGAGTTCGCCGCCTCGAGCAGAGCCTGACGCGTGCAGCCCTCCATCTGCTGCAGCGCCGCCTCGAGCAGCTGCGCGGTCTGGTACCCGGCGGCGGCCGGGGCCGACAGGGCGTTCACCTCGTCGGGGTGCGCGGCGGCGAACTCGGTCCATGCGTCGAAGCCCGCGTCGCCGGCGAGCGACGGGTCGGTGATGTCCTTCGTGTACGCGACCGAGACGACGCCGTCGGCGGCGCCGGGCCCTGCGGGCTTGAGGAAGAACGTCGCGTCGGCTGCGGGTGCGTTGATGACGGTCGTCGCGTCCCACCCGAGCTCAAGCTTCTTCTTCAGCGACTGCGTCGCAAACGCGCCGACGGCCCAGTCGAGGAAGACGTCCGCACCGGATGCCGCGAGGCTGGTGACCTGGCTGTCGACCGAGGCGCTGGTGAGCTCGTACGACTCGGCGGCGATGATCTCGACGTCGGTGCCCTCGAACGCCTTCTCGAAGCCGGCGCGGATGCTCTCGCCGAAGTCGTCGTTCTGGTAGAGGATCGCCGCCTTCGCGCCGGGGTGCTCGGCGACGATGTACTCGGCCAGCGCCTTCACCTCGAAGCCGTACTGCGGCATGAAGCCGGTCGTCCACGGGTCGCCTTCGTGCAGGGTGAGGATCGCATCGCTGCCTGTGCCGGTGAAGAGGTTCGGCACGCCCTGCTCCTCGACATACGGGGCGACGCTGATCGCCGCGCCCGTGCCGAGGACGCCGGCGAGTGCGAAGACCTGCTCCTGCTCGACCAGGGTGCGCACGTTCGCGGCCGTCTTGGCCGGGTCGTAGCCGTCGTCGATGATCGTGATCGTCACGTCTCGCTTCGCCCCGTCGGCGAATTCGAGGCCGCCGTCGGCGTTGATGTCGTCGAAATACGCCTTCATGGTCTGGGCGATCGCGCCGTACGCGGCCGCCGCGCCGGCGAGCGGGATGCTGTTGCCGATCTTGACCTCGGTGTCGGTGAACCCCGGGTCGCACTGTGCGACGTCGGCGGACGGCCCGCCGGCGTCCGGGGCCTCGGCTTCGCGGCCGGCACAGCCCGACACGGCGAGGGCCGTGACGGTCAGGCCGGCGAGCCCGAGGGACAGCAGCCGGGATCGGGACGTGGTGCGATTGCGTGCGGACATCATTCCTCCTTGAACGTGCTGTGGTGCGGTGTGGTGCGTGCGTCGCCGACCGGGCGGTCGGCGACCTTCTCGAGGGTGAAGTAGTAGAGCCCGCCGTCGGCATCGACGGCGTGGCGCCCGGTCATGACGCCGAGCACGGCGGTGGGGGAGACGCGGACGAAGAGGTCGATGATCGGCCGGCCGTCGTAGACCATCGCGGCCGTGGTGAGGCCGTCGTGCACGGCCTCGCGCAGGGTGGCTCCGCCCCCCGCCAGGGCGCGGTCGACCGCGAGCGTGCCGTCGGCCGACTCGCACACGAGCGGCGCGACGTCGTCGTCGGAGCGGAACAGCTTGCCGAACCAGCGGCTCTCGTCGAGCAGGCGGTGCGACGGATGCCGGGGAATCAGGCCGCGGCCGCGCCAGAGGCCCCGCAGCTCCGCCGTCGCGACCGGCGGCAGCGACCGCCACAGCGCGGCGAGTTCCGCCGCGCGGATCACGCCGGCGTGGAGTTGTGAGAGCAGGTCCGGGGCCCGCTCCCCGGCCGCGGACCCGGCCTCGGCGACGAGCCCGTCGGCGGCCCGGTCGGCCTCGGCGCCGGCTTCGTCATCGGATGCCCGAGCCTCGGCGTCCATCACGACGACGGGCTTGATCACGCGCCCGGCGCGGGCATCCCCGACGGCGCGAGCGATCTCGGCGAAGGGATAGCGGGCGACCAGCCGCTCGACGGGCAGGCGCCCGGAACGCCACAGCGCGACCAGCAGCGGGATGTCGCGCGTCGGGTCGGCGTCGCCCTCGATAGTGCCGAGGAGCGTGCGGTTCCACAGCAGACGCGTCTGCGAAACCGTGACGCGGTTCGCACCCGGCTTCAGGGCGGCGGTCGCGCACACGCCGCGTTCGGCGACGGCGCCGAGCGCCGCATCGAGGGCGGGCTGCGTGCCGACGGTGTCGAGCACGTGGCTCGGACGGGCCCGGCCCGCGAGCAGGTCGCGCAGGTCGTCGGGGGCGCACGCCGCGGTCGCGCCGAGGTCCAGCGCGAGCCTGCGGCGCTCGTCGACGGGGTCGCTCACCACGATGTCGTGCACGCCGCGATGCCGCGCCACCATGACCGCGGTAAGTCCGGTCGTGCCCGCGCCGATGACGAGCAGTGCGTCCTGCGGCTGCGGGCGGAGGGCCGAGTTCGGCGGGATCGACATCCTGGCGAACAACGCCGGCATCAACCCCGTGTACGGGCCGCTGCTCGAGCTCGACCTGGCGGCGGCGCGCAAGATCGTCGAGGTGAACGTCGTCGGGACGCTCGCGTGGACGCAGGCCGCGGTGCGGCACGGGCTGGGCGGACGTGAGGGCGCCGCGATCGTCAACCTGTCGTCGGTGACCGGCGTCGTTCCGTCGCCGGGGATCGGCTGGTACGGCGTCACGAAGGCTGCGGTCGCGCACCTGACGGCAACCCTCGCGGTGGAGCTCGCGCCGCGCATCCGCGTGAACGCGGTGGCGCCGGCGGTCGTGAAGACACGATTCGCGCGCGCCCTGTACGAGGGACGCGAGGAGGAGGTGGTGGGCGGCTATCCCCTCGGCCGCCTGGGTGTGCCCGAGGACGTCGCCGGCGCCGTCGCCTTCCTCGTCGGCCCCGACGCGGCCTGGATGACGGGACAGGTGCTGACGCTCGACGGCGGTCTGCTCAACGCCGGGGGGACGGCGTGAGCGCGGCCGCGTGGGACGAGGCGGCGGTGGCCGATCTGCGCGATCGCACGCGCGAGTTCATCCGCGAGGTCGTGCTGCCGGCCGAGCCGCGTCCCGGCGCCCCGCTGCCCGACGATGCTTTCGCGGCGCTGCGCGACCGGGCGCGCGATGCGGGCGTGTTCGCCCCGCATGCGCCGGTCGGGTTCGGCGGGCTCGGGCTGCCGCTGACGGCGTGGTCGCCGATCTTCCAGGAGGCGGGCTACTCGGTGATCGGCCCTGCGGTGCTCAACCTCATGGCGCCCGACGAGGGCAACATGCACCTGCTGCACGTGGTCGGCACGCCTGCCCAGCACGAGCGGTATCTCGCCCCGCTCGTCCGCGGCGAGGTGCGCTCGAGCTTCGCGATGACCGAGCCGCATCCGGGGGCGGGGTCCGACCCGCGCGCGCTGTCGACCGTCGCCGAGCGCGTCGGCGGCGGGTGGCGGATCACAGGCCGCAAGCGCTTCATCAGCGGGGCCCGCGGCGCCGCGTTCGCGATCGTGATGGCGCGCACCGAGGCGGTGGGCGACCACCCGGCCGGCGCCACGATGCTGCTGACGCCCCTCGACGCTCCGGGCATCTCGATCGGACCCGACATCCACACCGTCGAGGCGGCGATCGCGGGCGGCCACCCCTACCTCGAGTTCGACGGCTGCTTCGTTCCGGACGAACACGTGCTCGGCGAGCCCGGCGAAGGCTTCCGCTATGCGCAGGTGCGGCTCGGGCCGGCGCGGCTCACGCACTGCATGCGGTGGCTCGGCCTCGCACGGCGCGCCCTCGACACCGCGCTCGACCGGGCGAACGGGCGGGAGATGTTCGGCGCGAAGCTGCGCGACCTCGGCGTCGCGCAGGCGCTCCTCGCCGACAGCGTGATCGACATCGAGACCTCCGACGCGATGATCGACAAGGCCGCCGCGGTACTGGTCGCCGAACCGCGGGCGGGCGAGGCGCTGTCGTCAGTCGCCAAGGTGCACTGCTCCGAGGCGGTCTACCGCGTGATCGACCGCGCGGTGCAGCTGTGCGGCGGTGACGGGGTCACGGACGCGCTGCCGCTCATCCAGTTCCTCAACGAGGTGCGCCCGTTCCGCATCTACGACGGGTCGAGTGAGACCCATCGCTGGGCGATCGCCCGGCGTGCGGCATCCGCTCGTTCGCGTGACGTCGACGCGGGTGCCACCCCGCTCGACGCCGTCACGCCGCGCGGGAGCGACTCGTGATCGCGCAGCCGGACGGCGTCGAGGTCGTCGCGTCGTGGGAGGAGGCGGAGCGTCTCGACCGCGCGCCGCTGCTCGTCGTGGAGACGGTCCAGGCGTTCCTGGAGTCCGCGGGGTTCGGCCGCGGCGAGCTGGCGTGGGAGCGCATCGGCGAGGGGCACTCCAACGTGACGTACGCGATCGCGTACGCGGGGCACGACCTGGTGCTGCGCCGGGGCCCGCGGCCGCCGCATCCGCCGTCGACGCACGACATGCGCCGCGAGGCGCGCGTACAGCGCCTGCTCTCCGCGGCAGGGATTCCGGTTCCGATCATCGTCGCCGAGTGCGATGACGAGTCGGTGCTGGGGGTGCCGTTCTACGTGATGGAGCGGCTGAAGGGCGATGTCGTCACGGATGCCGTCCCCGCCGCGCTCGACGGCGCCGAGGGGCGCCGCGGCATCGCGTTCGCGGCGGTCGACGCGCTCGCCGCGCTGCACGCGGTGCCGGTGGACGGGGGCGAGATCGCCACGCTCGGGCATCCCGGCGGCTACCTGGAGCGGCAGGTGAACCGGTTCGCCGCGCTGTGGGAGGTCAACTCGCGGCGGACGCTGCCCGAGGTGGCGGAGCTCGCAGGGTGGTTGAGCGCGTCGCTGCCGCGCTCGCAGCGGGCGGCCGTGGTCCACGGCGACTTCCGGATCGGGAATCTCATGTACGCGCCCGGCGCGCCGGCCCGCGTGGCGGCGATCCTCGACTGGGAGATGGCGACGCTCGGCGACCCGCTTGCCGACCTCGGCTACTTCACCGCGACCTACGCGCGCCCGGGCTCGCCCGCGACGCCGCTCGAGCTGACGAGCGTGACGCGGCAGGAGGGCTTCCCCGAGGCCGCGGAGCTCGTCGGGCGGTACGTGTCGCGGAATCCGATCGACGTGACGCAGCTGCCCTGGTACGAGACGCTCGCGCTGTGGAAGGCGGCGGTCTTCTGCGAGGCGCTGTACACGCGGTGGCTCGACGGGCAGCGTCCCGGCGACACGTTCGGTCCGACGCTCGAGGAGGGGGTGCCGCGGCTTCTGCAGGCTGCAAGCGAGCGCGTGCCGTAACCTCGTGGGACCGCATTTCAAGGAGGAGCCATGCGATCTGCCGTCATCGTCGACGTCGTCCGCACGCCGTCGGGGCGCCAACTACATCCGCCCGGTGTCGTCGGGCTGGGTGACCGCCACGGTCACCCCCGCCAACATCGGCCGGCGGTCGCAGGTGTGGGAGATCCGCATCGTCGACGAGGTCGGCAAGCACGTGTGCATCTCGCGGTGCACGATCGCCGTGCTCGAGCAGCGCAGCACGGACGCTGTGGCCGAGGCGAGGGGAGCCACGGATCGCGGCGACAGCAGCTGGTCGCTCCGGTGGCGGATCAAGTGTGCCGATCAACCGTCAGGTAGCCTGGGTGGAGTTCGCGCGGGAAATGCGCGTCTCGATGGTGAGGAGTGCGAATGATCGCCAATCTCACGGTCCTCAGGACCTTCGTGGCCGTCGTTGAATGCGGCTCGGTAGTGGCGTCCGCGCGGGCTCTCGGGTACTCGGCGTCCGCAGTCTCGCGTCAGATGGCGTGGCTTCAGCGTCGCCTCGGCGTCACGCTCTTCCGACCGGACGGGCGATCCATCCGCCCGACCGACGAGGCGCTAAAGTTCCTGCAGCCCTGTCGCACGCTGATCGAGGAAGTGCGACGGTTCGAAACATATGCGGCCTCCTTCCCGTCGCTCGCGCAGGAACCGAAGGTTATCAAAGCAAACGATTGGACGACGTAAGCTGATCCCTGCATGAGAGGATCGCGCGACGCCGTCGATGTAGACGGTGATCTCCGCCGGTCCGTCAGTCGGTGCGCGCAGGGTCGCGCGTGCCGCGGAGAGGATGACATGACGGGGAGCAGGTCGCTCGAGGGAAAGGTCGCGCTGGTGACCGGTGGATCGCGCGGGATCGGCGCGGGAATCGCGCGGCGGCTGGCGCAGGAAGGCGCCACGGTCGCGTTCACGTTCGTGCAGGCTGACAATCGGGCCCATGCCGTCGAGGAGTCGATCCGAGCAGCGGGCGGTGTTGCCCTCGCGATTAGGGCGGACGCCATGGTCGATGCCGAGGTCACCGCCGCCGTCGAACACGTCGTCGACACGTTCGGCACCGTGGACATCCTGGTCAACAACGCCGGAGGCGGGGCGATCTCGCCGCTGCACGAGCAGTCGATGGACGACATCGACCTGATGCTCGGCGTCAACATCCGCGCGGTCGTCGTGTGCACGCGGCAGGTTCTCCTGCACATGGCGGACGGCGGTCGCATCATCAACATCGGCAGCGTCAGCTCGGATCGGATGCCGTACGCAGGCGGCAGTGTCTACGCCCTCACGAAGGGCGCCGTCGCCGGCTTCACCCGCGGACTGACGCGGGAGCTCGCGCCGCGCGGAATCACCGTCAACACGGTTCAGCCGGGGCCGATCGCGACAGAGGGCACGCGCGACGAGGGGGACTTCGCCGACATCCTGCGGGCTGCGCTCGCCACGGGCGAGTTCGGTCGACCGGAGGACGTGGCCTCGCTCGTGGCGTTCCTGGCGGGTCCCCACGCGTCGTTCATCACCGGAGCCGGTCTGCTCGTGGACGGCGGATTCGGCGCGTGACGATTCGTTATGAATAACCAATCGTTTGGATGGTAGTCTCCATCGAGGGTGCACGCGGACGTGCGCTCCGAGGGAGGCGGCATGTCGGAACACCCGGACGACGAGATGCCCTCGCGCGCGACCGGAGTCATCCTGAAGCGACGGCCGAACGGCAAGCTCGTCGCGGAGGATCTCGCGCTCACCGAGAGCGTGATCGGCGAGCTCACGCCCGGCGAGCTCCTCGTGCGCAATCGGTTCTTCTCGGTCGACGCGTCCCTGCGGCTGCGGATGACGCCGACGGACTCCCCCTACCTTCCCCCGTATGACGTCGGGTCCGCCCTGGACGGCTGGGCCGTCGGCGACGTGATCGCCTCGACGGCAGACGGGTTCGCGCCCGGGGATGCGGTGCTGCACTACCTCGGTTGGCGCGACATCGCCCGCGTTCCCGTCGCCGGGCCCGCGTGGACCGCGCCGCGTCCGGTGGATCCCGCGCGCGACCTGTCGGCGTACCTCGGCGCCCTCGGTCCCACCGGGCTGACGGCCTGGGCCGGGCTCACGCTCGCGGCCGAGCTGCGTGCGGGCGACGTCGTGTACGTCTCCGCCGGCGCGGGGGCCGTCGGGTCGCTCGTCGTGCAGATCGCCAAGAGCCGCGGCCATCGTGTGGTCGCGAGTGCGGGTTCGCCCGCGAAGGTCGAGCACCTGACGGCGGTGCTGGGTGCGGATGCCGCGTTCGACTACCACGAGGGTGTCGCGGAAGGCCTCGCGCGGGTTGCCCCCGACGGGATCGACGTCTACTTCGACAACGTCGGCGGCTCCCACCTCGATGCGGCGTTGGATGCGATGCGCGAGGGAGGACGGATCGCGCTGTGCGGCGCGATCTCGGACTACGAGACGCCGGACGGCGTGCGCGCCGGCGTCACCAGGCTGTTCGCCGCCACCGAGCGCGGCCTCACGCTGCGGGGCTTCCTCGCGCGCATGTACGCCGACCGATGGGCGGACTTCGACAGCGAGATGAGCGCGCTGCTGAATGCCGGTGCCGTCACGGGCCAGGACGCGATCCACGACGGCCTGGCCGCGGCGCCGCATGCGCTCGTCGGGCTGCTCGGCGGCGCGCACATCGGGAAGACCGTCGTCCGTCTGTGACGCGCGCAGCCGAGGCTGCAGAAGGGACGCTGCCATGGGGCACGTGCAGGGCTTCAATCACCACGGCATCACCGTGGGAGACATGGACCGTGCTCTCGCGCTGTTCGTCGACGTGCTGAAGTTCGAACGCGGCGCGACCGTCGAGTTGGACCCTGGGTTCACGTCGGCCGTGACGGGCGTGAACGATTCCGCCCTGCGGGCGGTGTTTGTGCACGGGCCGGGCGTGGATGTCGAGCTGCTCGCCTACGAGCGGAGGGACGGCACGGATGCGCGCCCTGTCGCGCCGAACCGGCCCGGCGCGTCCCACATCGCGTTCTTCGTCGACGACCTCCGCCAGGTTGCGGACGATGCCGCGCAGGTGGGGTGGGCGCTCGCCGGCTCGATCGCGCCCATCGTCTCCGGCCCGCGCGCTGGCGGATCGGCGGCGTACCTGCGCGACCCGGACGGCGTGACGGTCGAGCTCGTGCAGCGTCCGGACTCCCTTTCCGGTTGACACCGCAGAGTCCGTTCGATCTAATTGACCGACCAACCGTTTGTTGCGTTGGATCCTCCCCCCTCTCGTCACATTGGAGTGATCAAGATGGCAGCAGCTGATCCTGCTCGTGGCAGCGTCCTCCCGGCACCGGGCAGCGCTGCGGGAGGCGTGAACTTCGTCTCGCTGAGCAAGCGTTTCGGACCGGTCCAGGCGCTGGAGGACGTGACCTTCGACGTCGCCCGGGGCGAGATCCACGCCCTGTGCGGCGGCAACGGCTCGGGCAAGTCCACGCTCATCAAGGCCGTCTCCGGACTCCAGCCCGCAGACAAGGGCGGTGCCCTCATCGTCGACGGGCACGAGTACCGCGCCGAAGAGATCACACCGGTGCTCTCGGCGGCCGCGGGCATCCGCGCCGTCCAGCAGGACCTCGGGCTGTTCCACGACATGACCGTCGCCGAGAACATCGCCCTCGGCAGCACGTTCCCCACCCGGTTGGGCCGCATCCGCAAGGGCGACCTGCACCGCCAGGCGGACGCGCTGCTGGAGCGCTTCTCGATCGACGCGGCTCCGACGGATCTGCTCGGCGACCTCGGTCGCGTGGCCCAGACCCAGGTGGCGATCGCCCGCGTGCTGCAGGATCACCTCGACGAGCCGCGGGGCCTGCTGATCCTCGACGAGCCGACGGCGTCGCTGCCGATCGAAGAGGTCGAGATGCTGCTGACAGCGCTGAAGTCGTACGCCGCCGCCGGGCAGAGCATCCTCTACGTGAGCCACCGCCTCGACGAGATCCTGACCTGGACGGACAGAACCTCCATCCTCCGGGACGGGCGCTATCAGGGCACATACGCGTCGGCCGATCTCGACGAGGGCGCGCTGGTCGAGCTGATCACGGGACGCGCGGTCGCCTCCCTTGCGAGCGGTCGGCGGGCCGTGCCGGAATCGAGTGACGTGGTCGCCCGCCTGAAGGACGTGGATGCCGGACCGCTGCGCGGCATCGACCTCGAGGTGCGCGCGGGCGAGATCCTCGGGATCGCCGGGCTGCAGGGGTCGGGCCGCACCGAGCTGCTGCAGGTGATGTTCGGCGTGCAGCGCGTCGAGCGTGGCGCCGTCGAGCTCGATGGCGAACCCGTCGTGCTGCGCGGACCCCTCGCGGCGATGAACGCCGGCGTCGCGATGGTGCCGGAGGACCGCGTCCACGAGTCATCCTTCGCCGACATGACGATCGACGAGAACATGTCGATCTCCGTGCTCTCCGAGTACTGGCGCGGGGGCTTCTTCCGCCGCGGCCGCATCAAGGCCGACAGCTGGGACCTCGCGGACCGCTTCGGCGTCAAGGTGGCCGACGTGTCGGATCCGCTGACGTCGCTGTCGGGAGGAAACCAGCAGAAGGTCATCCTCTCGCGCTGGATCCGCCGCGAGCCTCGCCTCCTGCTGCTGGACGAGCCCACCCAGGGCGTGGACGTCGGCGCGCGCTCGGACATCTACGCGATCGTGCGCGAGGTCGCCCGGGCCGGCACCGCCGTGGTCGTCGTGGCCAGCGACCTCGAAGAGCTCGCGCTCGTCGCCGACCGCGTCGTGGTCCTGCGCCAAGGGCGCATCACGGCCGAAGTCGAGGCCGACGACATCCATGCTTACCGACTCACCGACCTCATCTACGGAAAGGACATCGCATGACCAGCAGTGCTGTCGAGGCGTCGGAGGCTCGGCTGCGCCGACGCACGCGGCGCCGGGGGTCCCCGAGCCGCGTGATCGAAAGCGGTGGTCTGCTCCTGCTGCTGATCGCGCTGCTGCTCTTCTTCGGCCTCATGCCGGCCAGCCGCGACACCTTCTTCTCGGCCGCGAACATCAGCAACCTCCTCGGGAACCAGTCCGTCACGGGAATCATCGCGATCGCCATGGTGATCCCGCTGGTGTCGGGATACTTCGACCTGTCCGTCGCCGCCGTCGCGGGCATTGCGAACGTGACCGTCGCCGCCGCCCTGTCGGGCCTCGGCACGCCGATCCCGGTGGCGATCCTGCTCGGGATGGCCGTCGCGCTGCTGTGCGGTGTGATCAACGCCGTGCTGGTGGCGACGCTCAAGCTCAACGGATTCGTCGTGACGCTCGGAACGTACACGCTCATCGGTGGGGTGATCCTCTTCTTCACCGGGGGGCAGACCATCTACCAGGGCATCCCGCTCGAACTCGGTGCGTGGGGGATCGCGAAGATCTTCGGCATCCCGGCGCCGTTCTTCCTGCTGATCGGGGTCGCGCTGATCGCGTGGTACATCCTCATGCAGACGCCGTTCGGCCGTCGCCTGGAGAGCATCGGCACGAACGAGAAGGGTGCGCGCCTCGTCGGCGTGCGCGTCGACCGGAGCATCTTCATCAGCTTCCTCCTCTCAGCCGCCTTCGCCGGCGTCGCCGGTGTGCTGCTGACCTCGCGCAGCGGTGGGGCCGACCCGAACGCGGCGCCGGCCTACCTCTTCCCGGCCCTGACGGCCGTGTTCCTCGGGGCGACCGCCATCCGCCCCGGGAAGTACAACGTGTGGGGCACGATCATCGGCGTCTTCCTGATCGCCGTCGCGATCAACGGCCTGGCCCTGTCGGGGGCGGACACCTGGATCACCCCCGTGTTCAACGGCCTGGCCCTGGTTCTGGCCGTGGCGGTCTCGACCCTGCTCGGTCGCCGCCAGAAGAAGAACGACCCGAACCGTCCGTCGCCGCCGACGGCCCCGTCTTCCGCGAAGTCGGGAGACGACGAATCTTCTCAGGCGCTGGTCGGCGTCTGAGGCGCTCGCCCACCCGGGGCGCGCGCACATATGAAGGAGCAAGGACAAACATGACTTGGATGAGGAATCGGCGACGCGCCGTTGCGTCCGCCACCGCCGCTCTCGCGGCCCTCGCGCTGCTCGCCGGCTGTTCGTCGGGCGGGGGAGGAACGACCCCTGCGCCGGAGCCCACCGTCGAAGCGGTGGATCTGCTTTCGCTGGATGAGCTCTACGCGGGGACCGAGGGTGCGCCGCCGGCCAGCGGCCCCGCCGCGGTGACCGGCGCCAACGTGTGGTGGATCTCGTGTGGAGAATCCATCCCCGCGTGCTCGGGCCCCGCCGCCGCCGCAGCAGAGGCCGCCGAGGTGCTCGGGTGGGACTTCCACATCGCCGACGGTGCGCTCAACGTCGGTGGTGGGAACGCGACCGCGATCCGCACCGCGCTCGCCGCCAACCCGGATGCTCTCGTGCTGCACGGCATCAGCTGCGAAGCCGTGCGTCAGCCCCTGCTCGAGGCAAAGGACCAGGGTGTTCCCGTCCTCGCGCTCGAAGGGCTCGACTGCGCCGACCAGCCGCTGTTCTCGGCGCCGATGAAGTACGGCGAGGAGTTCACCACGGTCGAGGAGTACTTCCAGAGCTGGGGCTACTGGGACGGCAGCTACATCGCCGCCGCCTACCCCGAGGCGACGATCATCGAAGAGCGCGGCAGCGAGCCGCTGTTCGTCGAGGTCGCCAAGGGCTTCGACGCGGTCATGAAGAACTGCGCGCACTGCACGATCGTCGACACGATCTCCTTCACGTCGCCCGACCAGGTGCCGAACGGGCCGCTGTCGCAGCGCCTGCGCGCATCCCTCGCCGCGAACCCCACGGTCAACGTCGTCATGATGCCCGTCGACAGCGGCATCCAGACCGGCGGCGGCGCGCAGGACGTGGCGGAGTCCGGCATCGACGGCCTGACGATCGTCGGCGGCACGGGCGGCAACCCGCAGATGTGGGAGTACCTCCGCGACGGCATCGCGACCATGATCACGGCGCACGACGTCGACTGGTTCTCGTGGGCGGCGGTCGACAACGTCAACCGCGTCCTCGCCGGTGAGGAGACGGTTCCGCAGGGGCTCGGCATCCGCGCCATCACGCTCGAGGCGAACCTGCCGGCCGTGGGTGAGCAGTATCACTCGCCCGTCGAGTGGCGCGCCGCGTACGAGTCCGTCTGGAAGGGATAAGCAGATGAGTACCCCGGTCCCGGCTTCACAGGATGCGGCATCCGGCCGCAAGGTCACGTTCGGTCTGATCAACACCTTCGGCCAGCCCCCGCAGTGGGCGGTGCCGTGGAAGCAGCGTTACGACGCGCTGCTGGAGCAGATCGAGTGGATCGACCGCGACCTGGACATCGACGGCGTCTACGTCAGCGAGCACCACTTCTACGGCGACGGATACCTTCCCAACCCGATGGTGATGCTCGCCGCGATCGCGGCGCGCACGTCGCGTGTCGAGATCGGGACGAACCTCGTGCAGGCCCCGCTGTGGAACGCCGTCCGCCTCGCGGAGGACGCGCTGCTGGTTGATGCTCTGTCGGGCGGCCGCCTGCGCCTCGGGCTGGGACTGGGGTACTACCACCAGGAATTCGAAGGGTTCGGTCGCAGTCTCAAGCACCGAGCGGGCCTGATCGAAGAGACGGTCGAGATCCTCCGGTTGGCCTTCGCGGGCGAGCCCTTCGAGTACCATGGCACGCACTACGACTTCGGCACGATCCACGTGACGCCGGGTCCCGTGCGACCCGGCGGTCCGCCCATCTGGATGGGCGGGTTCGTTCCGAAGGCGATCGAGCGCGCGGCGCGCCTGGCCGACGGATTCCTCGAGTTCGACCCGGGCACGATGTCGACGTACTTCGACGCCTGCGAGGCGCTGGGCACACCGGCCGAGCAGCAGCGCGCGAACGTGACGTACTGGGCGATCATCGCCGACGACCCCGAGAAGGCCTTCGCCGAGGCCGGCGAGCACTGGATGCATCTGCTGAACGAGTACATCGTGCGCGATGCCTACACGGCGCGCCAGCCTCCGCTGCGCGAGCCCTACACGGACCCGAAGAAGGCGCTGGCGGACGGTCTCGTGCTGCTCGCGGACGGCGATCAGGCCGTGGAGATCTTCAACAAGGATGTCGACCGCGGCGCGGTCGACATCCAGCTCGTGACCCTCATGCCGGGTGAGCCGGTGGATCAGGTGGCGGAGCGACTTCAGTACCTCAACGACAAGGTGATCCCGCGGGTCAAGGCCGCGACGCATCCGGCCGCCGGTGCGTGACGGGATCGGGAACAGCGCAGGAGAGAAGATCATGGACAGATTCAGATTGGACGGGCGCGTCGCCGTCGTCACCGGCGCGAGCCGCGCGGGCGGCATCGGCCGCGCGATCTGCCGCCGGTTCGCCGAAGCCGGAGCCAAGGTGGTGATCTCCGACGTCGGGCCCGAGCGTGCCGCGGCGTCGGCCTTCGCCGCACCCTCGACCGAGGCGCTGGATGAGGCCGTCGCGGAACTGGAGTCGATCGGCGCCGAGGCGCTGGGCGTGCGATGTGACGTCACCGATGCGGAGGACGTCGAACGCCTGGTCCAGGCGGCGGTGGCGCGCTTCGGCCGCGTCGACATCTTCGTGAACAACGCCGGCATCGCGGTGGGGAGCGTCCCGCTCGTCGAGGTGACCGAGCGCAACCTCGACGCGATGATCGCCGTGAATCTGAAGGGCGCCTACCTGGGAACCCAGGCGGCCGCGCGCCAGATGATCGCCCAGGGCGACGGTGGCCGCATCATCAACACCGCGAGCCAGGCGGGCAAGAGCGGCTGGCCGCTGCTGTCGGTGTACTCGGCGACGAAGTTCGCCGTGATCGGGATGACGCAGTCCGCGGCCAAGGAGCTCGGCGCGCACGGCATCACGGTGAACGCGGTGTGCCCCGGGACGGTCGACACGGAGCTGTCCAACAGCCCGGACGGGATCTGGGAGATGAATGCGCGCGCGCTCGGCATCTCCAGGGAAGAGGTGCGCGCGGGAGTGGTCAAGGACATCCCCCTCGGGCGCTTCCAGACGCCGGATGACGTCGCCGACGCGTTCGTCTTCCTCGCCTCGGACGCGGCAGGCTACATCACCGGTGAGGCGATGAACTCCACCGGCGGTCAGGAGATGCACTGATCGAATCCCCGTCGGTCGACGCGATGTTGACGCGTCTGCGACGACCGCATACGCTACTAACAACCAACCGATTGTTCGAGTACTCGACTCGCTCGGTGGTGAAAGGATGAACTTTCCATGAGCAATGGCGACAACGAAGTCGACGCCGTCGTAGTCGGCGCGGGCTTCTCTGGTCTGTACGCGACACACCGCCTCGCGCAAGCCGGCCTGACGGTGCGCTCCTTCGACGCTGCGGAGGACGTGGGTGGAGTCTGGACGTGGAACCGGTACCCCGGTGCGCGCACGGATTCGCTCCACATGACCTACTGCTACTCCTTCGATGACGCGCTCCTGAAGGAGTGGTCGTACAGCGAGGTGAACCCGGCTCAGCCCGAGGTTCTTTCGTACCTCAATCATGTCGCAGACCGCTTCGACCTGCGCCGTCACTACACCTTCAGCACGAAGGTCGTCTCGGCGGTGTTCAACGAGGCCACGGGACGATGGGACATCACCACCGACGGCGGCGAGACCGTGTCGGCGACGTACTTCGTGACCGGCCTCGGCCTGGTCTCTGCGCCCCTCATGCCGACCGCGCCGGGCGTGGAGACGTTCGGTGGCGAGCTGTACCACACGGCGCAGTGGCCGCATCACGATGTGGACTTCGCGGGCAAGCGGGTCGCCGTCATCGGCACCGGATCCAGCGGCGTGCAGATCACAACCCGCATCGCGAAGGAAGTGGGTTCGCTCACGGTCTTCCAGCGCACGGCGAACTGGATCGCCCCGACCCCGAACCGCCCCGTGTCGGAGGAGGAGATCGAGCAGATCCGTTCCGACTACGACGGCGTGTGGAGCCGCGTGCGTCAGCACCCGGCCGGCTGGCCGTGGGAGACCACGGGACGCAACGCCGTCGACGTGACGCCCGAGGAGCGCGAGCAGATCTTCGAGCAGCGGTGGCAGGACGGCGGCTTCGCGCTGCTGTACAACGCGTTCGACGACCTCGGAACGAACAAGGAGTCGAACGACTTCGTCGTCGAGTTCATGGAGCGCAAGATCCGCGAGATCGTCACCGACCCCGAGACGGCGAGCGCCCTCATCCCGACGCACCCCTACGGGGCAAAGCGGCCGCCGACAGCTGACGGCTACTACGAGGCGTTCAACCAGCCGAACGTCAACCTGGTGAACCTCCGTCAGACGCCCATCGAGGCCTTCACCGAGAAGGGCATCCGCACCTCGGCGGGCGAACTCGAGTTCGACATGATCATCCTCGCGACGGGCTTCGACGCGATCACCGGCGCCTTCACGCGCATGGAGATCCGCGGTCTCGAGGGGCGCGACCTCAACGAGTACTGGGCAGACGGCCCGATCACGTACCTGGGTCTGACGGTGCCCGGCTTCCCGAACATGTTCACGGTCGCCGGCCCGCAGACGCCGTTCTCGAACCTCCCGCCCGGGGCGCAGGCTCAGGGCGGCTGGATCGGCGGAGCCATCGATTGGATGCGCGAGAACGGCGTGGCCTTCATGGCGCCGACGGAGGAAGCCGGCCGCAAGTGGACCGAGCTGTGCAACGAGATCGCCGAGAGCCTGCCGGGCGTGAGCGCCGGTGCGGCGGCGAACTCGTGGTTCACGGGTGCGAACGTGGAGGGCAAGACCGTCGCCTACAACATCTACTTCGGTGGACACGGCTCGCACGCCGACCTGTGCGAGGCGGAAGCGGACAACGAATACCCGAGCTTCGACAAGGCTGCATCGCTGGCGGAGCTTCGCGAGACGGAATCCGTCGCGTAGTCCCGCTGAATCAATCGTGCGCGAACTCTGTCGTCTCTGTGCGGGCGGCAGAGTTCGCGTGCTCTCAGGAAGGCGCCGGCGAAGTGACGCCGGCGAGTGAGGTGCAATGAACGCGAAGGCGGAACAGGACCTTCTTGTGTACGGGCGCGAGCTCTGCGCAGACACGACGAGGGCCCGTGCGGTGCTTGACGCCCGCGCGGTGCCCTACCGGTACATCGATGTCGGGGTCGACGAAGCGAGCCGCGAGCTCGCGCAGGGCCTCGCCGACGGCAGCGCGAAGATCCCGGTGATCCTGCTGCCGGGCGGTCGCGTGCTCGTCGAGCCGTCGGACGCGGAGCTGACTGCCGCGCTGTGACGCGGATGAGGCCGGGGCGGGCTGAACCCGTCCCGGCCGTTTGTCTGTCCAGTTTAGTCAACCAAACGCTCGATTGAAAAACTGTGGCGAAGCGTTCTACGCTCGGCGTGAGATGTGAGGAGTGGTGCCGTGAAGATCGTCGTGCTGGTCAAAGAGGTCCCTGATACCTACGGAGATCGCAGGCTGAGCCTGGAGACAGGGTTGGCCGACAGGGCCTCATCTGACGCCGTCCTCGACGAGATCGCCGAGCGTTCCGTGGAGGCGGCGCTGTCGTACGCCGACGCGCACGCGCACGCGGAGGTCGTCGTGGTGTCGATGGGCCCCGGATCTGCGCAGGCATCGGTGCGCAAGGCGCTCGCAATGGGCGCAGGGTCGGCGATCCAGGTCGTCGACGACGAGCTCGTCGGTGCCGACCTCGGCCTCACGGCCGACGTGCTTGCGGCGACGCTGCGTCGGATCGGCTTCGATCTCGTGATCGCGGGCAACCAGTCCACCGACGGCGCGGGCGGGGTGCTCCCGGCGATGCTGGCGGAGCTTCTGGATGTGCCGGCGGCGCTGAACCTGACGTCGGTGGCGATCGGTGAGGACGCCGTACGGGGTGTGCGGGCGACGGATGCCGGCACGGTGGAGGTGTCGGCGGCGTACCCCGCGCTCGTGTCGGTGACCGAAGCGCTGCCGGATGCGCGGTTCCCGAACTTCAAGGGCATCATGGCGGCCAAGAAGAAGCCCCTCGAGACGCTGTCGCTGGCGGAGCTCGGTGTGGAGGTGCTGCCGGCAGGAGTGTCGCGTTCGATCGTCGTGTCGCTGGCCGAGAAGCCACCGCGCGCGGCGGGCGTGAAGATCGTCGACGAGGGCGATGCGGGCGAGCAGCTCGCGGAGTTCCTCGTTCAGGGTCGACTGGTATGAGGGGCGTCCGACATGACACTCGCTGCTGATTCGATTCTCGTCCTGCTCGACGTCTCGCCGTCCGGCGAGGCGGCGTCATCGTCCGCCGCGCTGATCGGCGCAGCATCCGGCGTCGGCACTCCGGTCGTTCTCGTCCCCGACGAAACGGTCGCGCGGGATGCCGCGACGCTGGGCGCGGCGACCGTCCTGGTGGCCGCGGGCGACCGTGTGGACGCGCTCACGGCGGCTGCCGCGCTCGTGCAGCCGGACGCGGTCATCGTCTCGCATTCGATCGAAGGTCGCGAGGTCGCCGGGCGCTTCGCGGCACGGACGCGATCGGCGCTCGCGGTCGACGCGGTCGGCGTCAGCCGCGACGACGAGGGCATCGTCGCGCGACACTCCGTGTACGGAGGCGCCTACACCGTGCAGTCCGCAACGACGTTCGGGGCTCCGGTGATCACGATCCGCCAGGGCTCCGTCGATGCGCGCGCAGCGGCCGTGGCTGATCCCGTGATCCAGGCGCTGACCGTGGAGCCCTCCGGCCGCCGGACCGCCACGGCGGGTGAACTGAGTGCCGCCGTCGCCACATCGTCGCGGCCTGAACTGCGCGGTGCCGCGAAGGTCGTCTCGGGCGGTCGCGGGCTGGAGTCCGCGGAGAAGTTCGCGCTCGTCGGTGAGCTCGCCGATGCGCTGGGCGCCGCGGTCGGTGCGTCCCGCGCCGCGGTGGACGCGGGATTCGTTCCGTACGCGCACCAGGTGGGACAGACGGGGGTCTCCGTGTCTCCGCAGCTGTACGTGGCGCTGGGCATCTCGGGCGCGATCCAGCACAGAGCGGGCATGCAGACGGCCAAGACGATCGTCGCGATCAATAAGGACCCGGACGCGCCGATCTTCGACATCGCGGACTTCGGTGTCGTGGGAGATGTGTTCACCGTCGTGCCCCAGCTTCTGGCGGCGCTCGAAGCGAAGAAGGCGTAGACGGTGGCGACTTTCACCGCGACGCAGCGTCGAGGTCTCCCGCGCACGCCCGGGGGAGCGCCGTGGCCTCCCGGGGGCGACAGTGCCTCGCCTCCGCCGCCCGCTGCGGATGTCGTCGCGGTGCCGGCGGAGCCGACGGTGCTCCGCTCGGAGTCTGCGCCTGCGCACCCCGCCGGCGGCGGTCCCACCCCTCGACGGCGACGGCGGCGAGGGCTGCCGCGCACGCCGGGAGGTGAACCGTGGCCGCCGGCGGATGCAGCCGGTGCAGAGACGGGCGGCGCGCCCGCCGGGCCGGCGGAGATTCTTGCCGTCTCGCCCGGGCAGGACGTGACGAGCACTCGTGAGGGGTCGACGTCTGTTGATGTGTCGGTGCCGCTGCCGTTCCCTCGGACGGTGTGGCCGGGTGCGGCGGCTCGTGCGCTCGAGCGCGATCGTGCGGCGGGTGGGGTCTCCGACTCTCGGCTTCCCGTGCGGACCGGGCCCTTCACGCGGAGGCAGTGGCTCGGTGCGGGTGTCGTGGCGGGTACTGCCCTGCTGTTCGCCGTGGCGATGGTCGTGCTGGCGGTGCGCTGGCTGATGTCGTTCGGGGCGGTTGCGGACTTCGTCACGACGTTCCCGGGGGAGTATCACCTGCCGGTCGGAGCGCCGGTGGGCTTCCCGGCGTGGGTGGGGTGGCAGCACTTCTTCAATGTGTTCCTGATGGTGCTGATCATCCGATCGGGACTGCGGGTGCGGACGGAGAAGCGCCCGACCGTCTTCTGGACGCCGCGGCGGAACCCGAAGGGGAAGATCAGTCTGTCCGCCTGGTTCCATCAGTCGCTGGACGTGCTGTGGGTGGTCAACGGACTCGTGTTCGTGGCGCTGCTGTTCGCGTCGGGGCAGTGGATGCGGATCGTTCCGACGTCGTGGGAGGTCTTCCCGAACGCGCTGTCGGCGGTGCTGCAGTACATCTCCCTGGACTGGCCGACCGAGAACGGGTGGGTCAACTACAACGCGGTGCAGCAGTTGGCGTACTTCGTGACGGTGTTCGTAGCGGCGCCGCTTGCGGTCGTGACGGGCGTGCGCATGTCGGGGGCCTGGCCGAAGAGTGCGACGACGCTGAATCGGCTGTACCCGGTGGAGTGGGCGCGCCGCGTGCATTTCCCGGTGATGTTGTACTTCGTGCTGTTCATCTTCGTGCACGTCGTCCTCGTGTTCGCGACGGGGGCGCTGCGGAATCTGAATCACATGTACGCCGCGCAGGGGTCTGTGGATCCGGGGGCGCTGGCGCAGAACTGGGCGGGCTTCTGGATCTTCGCCGGGTCGATCGTGGTCATCGCCGCGGCGTGGGTCGCCGCTCGCCCGCTGGTGCTCGCTCCCGTGGCGCGGCTCTTCGGGAACGTCAGCGGACGCTGACCCGATCCGTTGTCCGCGCCGGAATCCGCTCGACCCTTTGGGTTCTTAATCAAACGAGTATATGGTTGAACCATCGATCGTCGAGGAAGACTTCGCCCATGGTTTCGCCTGCCAGAATCGCCGCGCACGACTTTCGCGGATCCGTCGCCGTCGTCACCGGAGCCGCGGGTGATCTCGGGAGCGCCGTCGTCGCGCAACTGCTCGCGGCGGGCGCCTTCGTCGTCGCCGTCGACATCGACCCGGCGGGCCTGGAGAACCTGCGCGCCGCCCTCGAGGCGCCTCCCGGTGCACTCGTCACCGCCGTCGCGGACGTGCGCGACAGCGCGTCCATGGAAGTCGCAGTGGCGAAGGTCGACGGCCTCTCCCCCGAGGGGGCGATCGACCTGTTCTTCAACAACGCCGGCATCGAGGGGCGGGTGTCGCCGATCGCGGACCTGTCCGCCGACGACTTCGCCCGCGTGCTGGCCGTCAATGTGGCCGGGATGCACAACGGGCTGCGCGCCGCACTGCCCCGGATGCGCGCCGGGGGATCGATCGTCAACACCGCGAGCACGGCGGCGCTCGCCGGGGCGCCGGGCCTCGCCGCGTACGTGACGTCCAAGCACGCGGTGCTCGGGCTCACGAGGACCGCTGCGCTGGAAGCGGCGGAACGCGGCATCCGTGTGAACGCCGTCTGTCCCGGCGCCATCGAAGGACGGATGATGGGCTCGCTCGACGCGCAGCGCGCCGACGTGCTGCACACCGACACGCACGCGGGCCGCACCTATGCGACCGCGGATGACGTCGCCGCGGTCGTGATGTTCCTCTTCAGCGACGCGGCCCGCATCGTCTCGGGCGAAGCGCTGGCGGTGGCTCGATCGTGACCGCCATGACGCGCCCTGTGCGCGCCCTCGTGACTGGCGGAGCCTCCGGGATCGGCGCGGCCTGCGCGCGCCGGCTGGCGGCGACGGGAGCGCTCGTCCTGGTGGCCGACATCGACGCGGATGCCGCGGCATCCGTCGCGCGCGGGATCGGCGAACGGGCCCGCGCCTGCCGCCTGGACGTGACGGATCAGCGCTCGGCCACGGACGCGGTCGCGCTCGCCGTCGCCGAGCTCGGCGGACTGGACATCGCGGTGAACAGCGCGGGTGTGGGCATGAGCCGTTTGGCGCCGGTGGACGAGCTCGCGTTCGCGGAGTGGAGGCAGGTCCTCGGCGTCGATCTGGACGGCCTGTTCCTCACGATGCAGGCCGAGCTCACGGCGATGCTCGCAGGCGGGGGAGGCTCCATCGTCAACATCGCATCCGTCATGGGCATCGTCGGCCAGGCCGGAGCAAGTTCGTATGTCGCGGCCAAGCACGGTGTCATCGGGCTGACGAAGGCCGCCGCGCTGGACTACGCATCCCGCGGCATCCGTGTGAACGCCGTCGGTCCCGGTCATGTCGCGACGGCGATGTTCGACAAGTGGCCCCCGGCCACGCGCGACCAGATCACCAAGCGCTACCCCGCACAGCGTGTGGCCGACCCCGAGGAGGTCGCCGAGCTCGTCGCCTTCCTCGCCGGCCCGGCTGCGGGATTCGCCACCGGAGGCTTCTACCCGATCGACGGCGGATACACCGCCGCGTGACCCGCGGATCCCCCGCATCCAAGAAAGGACACCCATGACCCCCACTGATGACCAGAAGGCGCTCCTCGACCGTGCGGTGCAGTTGTTCGTCGAGGCCACCCCGCCGGTCACGGCCCCGATCGCCGACTGGCGGGCCGGGTTCGAAGGGCTGGCGGCGAACTTCCCCGTGCCCGACGACGCCGTCATCGAAGCGGTCGAGGCCGATGGGGTGCCCGGGCTTCTCGTCCTGGCTCCCGGCAGCAGTCGTGACGCCGTGGTGATCCATTTCCACAGCGGTGGATACGTCCAGGGCTCGTCGACGGCGTATCGCGAGTTCGCGTACCGCCTGTCGGCCGCGACGGGGGTCGGCGTGCTGGTCCCGGACTACCGCCTGGCTCCCGAGCACGCGTATCCCGCCGCCGTCGACGACGGTCTCACGGTCTACCGCTGGGCGCTGGGTCGGTGGGACGCCTCGCGCATCGTGATCTCGGGCGACTCGGCCGGAGGCGGTCTCGCGATGGCCACGCTGCTGGCTGCTCGGGACCAGTCCCTTCCGCAGGTGGCCGCCGGCGTCGCGATCTCGCCGCTGCTGGACCTCGCCGGAGAGGGGGAGTCTGCGCTCACCAACGCCGAGACGGATCCCCTCATCGACCGGAACATGATTGTCGAGATGGGCAAGGTCTACATCGGCGACATCGACCCCCACGAGCACCCCTACTGCTCGCCGGTGTGGGGCACGCAGGAGAATCTTCCGCCGCTGTTCCTGCTGGCATCCGCGTCGGAGACGCTGCGGGATGATGCCGTGCGCTTCGCTCTCGCGACACGGGATGCCGGCGGTCGCGCCGAACTCTCCCTCGCGCCGGGAATGGTCCACATCTGGACGTTCTTCCCGTTCCTCGAGCAGGCCGCCCGCAGTCTCGCCGAGATCGGCGACTTCGTGCGGGCGGCCCTGACTCAGGAAGACGGTCGTCAGGACACGTAGCCGAGGGTGTGCAGGGCGCCCTCGAATGCGGTGAGGAAGCCGTCGATCTCGCGGTCGGTGATGACGGTGCTGAGCAGGAACAGTCCAGTGAAGGTCTGGTAGAAGCCTTCGTTGTCCAGGACGAGGTTGATGTTCAGCACCTTCTCACGGTCGTCCTTCCGCAGCGTCGGGTCGTCGACCACGCGTTCGTCGGCCCAGTGCACACCGATCAGGTTGCCCAGCCCCGTGGCGTGCAGCGGCACGCCGTACTGCTGCCCGAGAGCGTCGATCCGGGCGCGGATGCGATCGCCCTGCGTTCCCATCCGCGCCTCGGCTTCGGGGGTGAGCATCTCCAGGCAGGCGATCCCGGCGGCAAGAGACGCGGAGTTGCCGCCGAAGGTCGCCATCACGCTCATCGGGGCCACGCCGCCGTGGGCGTCCGGGTCGAGCTGATCCATGATGTCGGCGCGGCCGCCCACGGCGGATACCGGCAGCCCTCCGCCGATGACCTTGCCCAGCGTGGTCAGATCCGGAGTGATGCCGAAGTGCGTCTGCGCGCCGCCGTATGCGACGGGGAAGGTCACGACTTCGTCGAAGATCAGGACGATGTCCAGTTCGCTCGTGACATCGCGCAGGCGCTGCAGGAACTCCGCGGTTCCCTCGAGCATGCCCGCCGCGGTCATGACGGGTTCGATGAGGACGGCGGCGAGCTCGCCCGCGTGGGCGCGGATGACGGCCTCGGCTCCGTCGGCGTCGTTGTAGGGGATCTGGACGATGTCATCCAGCGCGCGGGTGTCGACGCCGCGCGGCACGAGGTCCGTCGGCGGGCGGAGAACCGAGCGGCCCGCCATGAAGGTGTCAGCGGTCCCGTGGTATCCGCCGATGGACTTCGCGATGCGCCGACGTCCGGTGAATCCGCGGGCGAGACGGATGGCGCACAGGTTGGCGTCCGTTCCCGAGGCGAAGAGGCGAACCTTCTCGATCGACGGCATGCGCTCGACGAGCAGTTCTGACATGCGCATGCCGAGGTCCCACTCCGGGGCTCCGCTCTGGACGAGCGTCGTCATCTGGCGCGACACGGCCGCGGCGATGTCGGGGTGGGAGTGGCCGTGGATGAGCACCCAGTCGCCGAGGCGCAGGTCGAGGTACTCGTTGCCGTCGACGTCCCACACGCGCGATCCGGCACCGCGTTCGAGCACGATGGGGTGCGGGTGGAACGCCCCCATCCCGCCCGGATGACCGGTGGGGATGATCGTCTTCATGCGCTCCCACGTCTCCGCCGATCGGCGGGTCCGCTGGCTGAAGATCTCGATCTGGCGTTCGTCGTAGGTGATCATCGCACTCCATCGTCGTGATTGGGCGGCCACTGCGCCGCTCCCGATATGCAACCACTTCGCGGGTTCTTGTACAACCAAACGATCGGTGGATGCGACTATGCTGGCCCCACGGTCGACGGTGAGCGAGAGGGGATCGGATGCGACGAGGCATCGTTTTCGCGACGAGTCTTCTCGAGCCGCTCGTGGAGCTGGCCCGCGATGCGGAGGCAGCGGGGGTCGACCGCGTCTGGACGACCGAGTACCCGGGCCGCGACGCTGTCGCCCGTGCCCTCGCGCTGGCCCTCACGACGGAGCGACTCGAGATCGGCACCGGAGTCGCGTACGCCTTCACGCGCCCTCCCCTGGCGATGGCCGCTCTCGCGAGCGATGTCCACCGGCTGTCGGGCGAGCGCTTCTCGCTCGGGATCAGCGCGGGCACGCGCGGCGTGCGCCGCTGGTACGGCGCGGAGTTCGATCCGCCCGCCCCGAAGATGGCCGAGTACGTCACGGCCGTGCGGGAGCGCTGGCGCGACACCGACACGTATCCCGCCCACCCGCCCGTCTATCTGCCCGCATTCCACCCCGTGATGACGCGCTACGCGTCCACCGTGTCGGACGGACTGCTGCTGCACCCCCTCGCGGCGATCCGCACGCACCTGCGCGACCGCGTGCTGCCCGCCATCGCACGCGGCTCGCAGGACCGGGAGAAGCCGCTGGACATCGCAGCCTGGCAGATGACCGCGATCGATGACGACGAGGACCGCGCGCGTCGCCGCGCCGCCGCGCAGATCGCGTTCTACCTGTCGACCCCGAGCTACGCGGTCGCCGTGGAGGGGACGCCGTGGAACGACGTTCCCGAGCGGGTGCGCACCGCCGCCGCGGAGTCGGGCGAGTACGACTGGATGATGCTCGGCGCGCTGATCCCCGAGGATCTCGTCGACGAGCTGGCGGTCGCGGGCCGCCCCGCCGACGTCTCGCGGCGGCTGGACGAGGTCGCCGACCGGCTCGGCCCCCTCGGCGTGACCGAACTCGTCGTGCAGACCGTCGGCGCCGGCCAGGACGACCAGACCGTCGCGGAGGACTGCCGTCAGATCGTCCGCTCGCTCCGCGCCACCGCAGAAGGAGAATCTCGATGACCGATCAGGACGACATCCGCGATCTGTGCTTCACCTACACGTACCACCTCGACGACGGTGAGTTCGACGCGGTCGGCGAGCTCCTGGCCGATGCGGTGCTCCGGCCGACGATGGCCGGCGTCGTCGGCGAGGACATCCGCGGCGCAGAGGCCATCACGTCCTTCTACCGCGACCAGGTCGTCACCTACTCGCGAGGGCGGCCGATGACCCGCCACCTCATCACGAACCAGATCATCCGGCTAGACGAGACGGGCACGAAGGCTCGCTCCACGGCCTACTTCACCGTGCTGCAGCGCGTGCCGGGGCAGGAGTACCACGTGGTCGTGGGCGGTCGCTACAACGACGAGTTCGTGAAGGTCGACGGGGCATGGCGCTTCTCGGTCAAGAACATCGTGGCCGAGCACTTCAACGACATCGGCAATCACTTCCGGATCTCCGACGAGCGTGCGGCGCGTCCATGAGGCTGTGGACCGTCACACGCGAGGGCGCGGTCGTCGTCGCGGAGTATCACCGCGGCGGCGCGAACTACGTCGTCGATGCCGCCGTGGAGGAACTCGCCGGCATCGCGCGCTCCCTGCGCGGCGACGACGCGGCTCGGTGCCTCGTGCTGACCGGGCGGAGCGGCGAACCCTTCATCACGCACTTCGATCCCGAGCAGATCCTGCAGGGCGTCCTCGCCCCCGAGACCGTGGTGCGCCGGGGGCCCGTGCGCAATGCGGCGGTCGGTGAGCTCTTCGGGGTCTTGTCCTCGCTGCCGTTCCCGGTCGTCGCGGCGTTGAGCGGCGACGCGATGGGGTTCGGGTTCGAACTCGCCCTGGCGTGCGACCTGCGCATCGGCCAGTCCGGCGACGCGCTCTACGGCCTGCCGGAAGTGCGCCTGGGCATCATCCCCGGCGCGGGCGGGACGCAGCGGCTCGTGCGCCTCATTGGGTTCGACCGAGCCTTCGACATCGTCGTGCGCGGCCGCGCACTGTCGCCGGAGGCGGCGCTCGCCGCGGGGATCGTCACGGAGGTCGTGGCGGACGCCCGCGCTCGTGCGCTCGAGCTCGGGCACGAGTTCGCCGGCCTGCCGCCGGTCGCGGTCGCCGTCGCCAAGCGTGCGCTGCACGCGGGCGTCGACGCGCCGCTGTCCGCAGCGCTCACCATCGAGAGCGACGCCAGCGTCCGGGCCAAGCTCGCTCCGGAAGCACGAGACCACCTGGAGGAATACGTGTCGATGTCCCCGTCCCAGCGTCGCGAATGGCTGAAGCGATGACCGCGCCGGCTTTTGCGGTGACGCGGTCCGCCGGCGTGGCGACCGTCACGATCGATCGTCCTCCGGTGAACGCGTTCGCGGCCGACACCTATCTTCAGCTCACCGACGTCCTCGCCTCGCTCGCCGCCGCAGACGATGTCAAGGTCGTCGTGCTCTCCGCCGCGGACGGCGCGCGTGCCTGGTGCGGCGGCGCCGACGTGAACGACTTCGTCGGGATGAACGGCGATCGTCGCCGGGATCGCTACACGATCGTCAACGACGCCATGCGTCTTCTGCAGTCCTTCCCCCGGCCCACGATCGCGGCGCTCTCGGCTCCCGCCGTGGGCATCGGCGTCCTGCTGGCCGCGGCATGCGACCTGCGGATCGCCTCCGCGTCGGCCACGTTCGCCTGCCCCGAGATCGACTACGGCCTCGTCGCCGGTTCCGCGAAGCTTCTGTCGGATCTCGGCGTGCCCGAGTCCCTCGTGCGCGAGATGGGGTTCACCGGCCGCCGGGTCAGCGCTCAGAGGATGATGGCGGCCGGATTCCTCAACGACCTCGTTGAGCCCGCCGCCCTCGGGGGGACCGTCGCCCGGCTCGCCCAGACGATCGCCGGCAAGAGCCTTCCGGCTCTGATCGCCCGCAAGCAGGCGTATGTCGAGCACGAGGGGATGGGGTGGTTCGACGCGTACCGCTTGGCGCAGGGCCTCTCGGCGACGCTTGTGGAGTCGGCGGACTCGCAGGAAGGCGTCTCGGCCTTCATTGAGGGGCGCTCCGTGCGCATCCTCGACCGCTGAGCGCGGGCTTCAGGCGCTGGCGGGCGGCAGGAGCGCTTCCTGCGTACCGGAGGCGACCAGGTCGCCCCGGGCATCGAACACCTGCGCGTGGCAGTGCGAGCGCGACCCCGTGAACGACGTGGCGCGCGCGCTCACGAGGTGCCACTGCGTCAGGTCGAACGGCCGATGCACCCACATCGCGTGGTCCAGGGAGGCCCCGAAGAGGCTGACGCGCTGAGGATCGAGGGGAATGTGGGCGGGCCGCGTGATGAGGAAGTCCATCGCGTACACGAGGAGTGCGGCATCCGTGTTGCTCGTCTTCGCGGGGATGTCGCCGCGGAACCGGATCCACGTCTCGGACTGCGGCTCGCCGTCATCTCGCGGGGCGGGGCGCACATCGAACGGCGCGCGGATGGCTTCGCCGCCCGGCGAGAGCGCCGATTCCACGGAGGCGAGGGCGGAGGGTGGCGGCACAGGGGGCGGCGCGTCCTGGAACTGCGGGCTCGTCTGGCCGTCGTGGAACGTCGCATGGGCGGTGAGGATCGTGCGGTCTGCCTGGAGGGCCTCGATCGTGACGACATCGAGCGTGCGTCCACGCTTGAGCGGTCGCACGCGGTAGCGGACCGGGTGCTCGCAGTCTCCGGGTGCCACGAAGATCGCATGCAGCGCATCCGCTCTGCGTGTGCCGCCGATGGCGAGGTCGGCCGCGCGCAGCGCCTGCCCCAGCGTCGAGCCGCCGAAGATCCGGGAGCCGCGTCCGCGGACTCCCCAGCCGACGTACTCGTCGCCCTCGCGGACGAGATCGATGACCGACATCGCGTTCGTGATCACGGCACGCTCTCGAACTGTGCGGCCAGCGACCGGCGCAGGATCTTGCCCCCCGCGTTGGTGGGCAGCTCCGACACGAAGCGCACGTCGGTGGGCAGCTTGTACGAGGCGAGTCGCTCGCGGGCGAACGCCAGGACGGCGTCGGCACGTGCCGTGCTCGGATCGGTCGGGATGATGAATGCGACGGGCGTGCGGCCCCACCGCTCGTGCGGGGCGCCGACGACGGCGCAGACGGCGACGTCGGGCGATTCCGCGAGGACGCGCTCGACCTCACTGGGGTAGATGTTCATGCCGCCGCTCACGATGAGGTCGGAGCGCCGGTCGACGAGGTAGACGAAGCCCTCCTCGTCGATCGAGCCCAGGTCGCCGGTCGCGAACCAGCCGTCGCGGAACGCGGCAGCCGTCGCTTCGGGGTCGCGCCAGTACCCGCGGGCCAGCGAGAGAGCGCGCACTTCGAGCAGGCCCACCGAGGCGCCGTCTTCGGCCAGCGGTGCGCCGTCTTCGTCGACGACGCGCACCTCCGTGCCGGCCACGGCGCGACCGGCTGTCGAGAAGACGCGTGCGCGCCCTGAGGAGTAGTCCTGCGCGGTGGTCGCCGTCATCAGGCCTCCGGAGTTCTCGGTCATGCCCCAGCCTTCCACGAGACGCGTCCCGATCGCGTCGACGAGGCGCTCGAGGTGCGCCTCGGGTGCCCGGGCGGTCGAATGCAGCACCGACACGAGGGAGGCCACTCGGCGCGGATCGGCCTCGACGAGCTCGCAGAAGTCGGGGATCGGAGGGCTCGGCAGCAGCGTGAACGTCGCACGGTGGCGTGCGACCTCATCGACGATGCGTTCGGTGTCCCATCCGCGCAGGAGGACGGTGGTCCCGCCCACGCGCAGATGGGGCAGGATGTGCGCCGGGATGCCCGCGGTGAAGGAGAGTGAGAAGCCGAAGACCTGGATGCTGCCGAGGGCGTAGCGGCAGACGAGCATGTTGGTATCGCCGAGAATCCGGATGGACGCGTGTGTGAGCTCGGCTGCCTTCGGATAGCCGGTGGTGCCGCTGGTGTACCCCAGGACGGCGACCGCTCCGGCCTCGGGCGTCAAGGCGACGGCGGTCGGGGATGCCGCGGCCACGAGATCCGCGAACGCGAGCGTCGCCGGCACCGGGCGCTCCGAGCCCAGCGAGATCGCGTGGCGGAGCGGGATGTCCAGCTCGGCGACACGCGCAGCGACGGTGTCGTCGAACACGAGGACCTCGGCGCCGGAGGACTCCAGTTGGTAGCGCGCTTCGTGTGCGGTGTGCCGATGGTTCAGCTGCACGACGATCGCGCCCGCGCGCAGGCACGCGATGTAGACCGCGATGTACTCCAGGCGGTTGTCCATCCAGATCGCGACGCGCTCGCCCGCGCGGATGCCCAGTCCCTGCCAGGACTGTGCCACGCGGTTGGCGAGGATATCGAGCTCGCCGTACGTGAGGGCTCCGCCGTCGGCGTGGATCAGCGCGGCGCGCGACGGGTGGATGCGAGCGCCCAGGGCGACGGCGTCCGCGTCGGCGAGGTGGCGGCGATCGCGCGCGGAACAGACTCCCGCTGGGGGGTGTGAGGACATATCTCTTCCTTGGGATGTGTCGTGCGCGTCGCGCGGAGGTCGTAGGCGGACTATACCAAACGATTGGTTTTAGACCTTTGCAATCTACCAACCATCCAGTAGTTTGATTTGCAATCCGGCTGTCTCCCGCGGAGCGCGGTCGCACATCCGCGGGACGCCCCGAATCACAACGCTGTGAAGGGAATCCCGCATGTTCGAGATCAGTAGATGGAGCCCCGAGGAGATCGTCGAAGTCGGCGTCGTCGAGGATGAACGCGAGTGGGTGCCCACGGCCAACCCCGGGGTGCACGTGCGGCCCCTGCTGTTCGACACCGTCCGCGGTGCATGGGTGAACATCACCCGCATCCGCACCACCGGCATGATCACCCGGCACGCTCACCCGTGCCCCGTGCACGCCTACGTCCTGAAAGGCGAGTGGCAGTACGCCGAGCGTGAATGGCCGGCGACCGCCGGGTCGTACGTCTTCGAGCCGCCGGGCGACGTGCACACGCTGATGGGCATGGGTGAGGAGTCGCTCACGCTCTTCTGGATCACCGGGACGCTCGTGGAACTCGACGAGAACGGCCAGACGACCGGGTACGCCGACGTGTTCACTCGGATCGCCCAGGCGGAGCGGCACTACGAGGCGGTCGGCCTCGGCGCCGACTACGTCAAGCGCTACATCCGCTGACCCGCCGCACCCGCAGCGCATCCGATCCCCCTGGAGGCAGGCCATGCCGTCATTCCGTCGTACCTTCGAGCAGCTGCACATCGGCGGAGAGTGGGTTCCCCCCGACTCCCGGCGCACGATCAACGTGATCTCGCCCACCGATGAGGACGTCATCGGCAGCGTCCCCTCGGCGAACGCCGTCGACGTGGACCGCGCCGTCGCCGCAGCGCGGCGCGCGCTCGAACGGGGCGAATGGGCGGACTCCACGCCGGAGGACCGACTGCGCCTCCTGCGCCGCGTGAGGGAGCTGATGGCCGAGTGCAGCGACGAGCTCGCCGTCCTCGTGACAGAGGAGATGGGATGCCCCATCGCCCAGTCGCGGGCCCTGCAGGTCGGCTCCGTGCTCACGCTGGTCGACGATCTCCTCGACGTCGGGGAGGCTTTCGCGTACAGCGACCTCCGGCAGTCGCGAGGAGGCCAGGCGCTGGTCGTCCGGGAAGCCGTCGGGGTCGTCGCCGCCATCGTGCCCTGGAACGTTCCGCTGAGCCCTGCGTTGATCAAGCTGACCCCCGCACTGCTGGCCGGATGCACAGTCGTGCTCAAGCCCGCACCTCAGACGCCGCTGACCGCGTTCGCCCTCGCGCAGATCTTCGAGGACGCCGGGCTTCCGGGGGGCGTCCTCAGCGTCATCCCCGCGGAGCTCGAGGCGAGCGAATACCTGGTGTCGCATCCGGATGTCGACAAAGTGGCCTTCACCGGGTCGTCGGCGGCCGGGCGGAGGATCGCCGCGGTCTGCGGCGAACTGCTGCGGCCGGTGACCCTGGAGCTCGGGGGGAAGTCGGCGGGCATCATCCTGGACGATGCCGATCTGGATCGCACGATGGAGCTGCTGCGCATGGGCACGCTGCGCAACAACGGTCAGGTCTGCACCCTCAAGACCCGCGTGCTCGTCTCTCGCCGTCGCGCCGCGGAGGTCACGGAGGCGCTCGCGGCGATGGTCTCATCCCTGTCCGTCGGCGATCCGCGCCTCGACGCCACCGACATCGGGCCGCTCGTCTCAGCGCAGCAGAGGCAGCGGGTCCAGTCGTACATCGACAGGGGGAGGGGCGAGGGGGCGACGGTCGTCGCCGGCGGTCGCGCTCCGGCGCAGGATCGTGGATGGTTCGTGACCCCGACCGTCTTCGCGGACGTGGATCCGTCAATGGTCATCGCCCGGGAGGAGATCTTCGGTCCCGTCGCCTGTGTCATCGCCTACGACGACGAGGACGACGCGATCCGGATCGCGAACGATTCGGCCTACGGGCTCAGCGGCGCGGTGTACACCGCCGACCCGGAGCGCGGGCTCGCCGTGGCCCGCCGGATCCGCAGCGGTGTCGTGGAGGTGGACGGCGCGCCCATCGGGTTCCGCGCGCCGTTCGGCGGGGTCAAGGCCAGTGGCCTCGGGCGCGAAGCGGGCCGCGAGGGGTTCGAGGCGTACACGCGCGTGGCGTCGTACGGTCTCCCGCCGAGCCTGTTCGCGTCGTTGCGCGGGGCCGGGGAATCTCATGAGCGGGCGGCGGCGGGACCCGTGAGATGAGCGGTGTCCTCGGGCGACTATGCAAGATGCGATCCGGGTGCGATACTACCAAACGATCGGTTTATTAGAAGTAGGCATGAGAGGGCTCGATATGGACAGCACGACAGTGCTCGAGACCGTCAGAGACGAGACGTTCGACGAGTTCGTCGCCCGCGCGGGCGACTGGCTCGCGCAGACCGTGCCGGACCGGTGGAGACGGCAGCGCGGCTCTCTGACCCCGGCCGAATCGGATCAGATCCGGCGCGATTGGGACATCGCACTGTACAAGGGAGGCTTCGCGGGGATCTCGCTCCCCGCCGAGTACGGGGGCCTCGGCCTCGGCCTCGCGGAAGAGATCGCCTTCAGCGTGCTGGCGGGCAAAGCGCAGGCGCCGGATGGATTCGGACGCGTGGCGAAGGTGCTCGTCGCACCGATGCTCATCGCCGACGGCACAGCCGACCAGCGTGCTCGCTACCTGCGCCCGACCATCGCCGGCGAGACCGTGTGGTGTCAGGGATTCTCCGAGCCCGAGGCCGGGTCCGACCTCGCCGGCGTCAAGACGCGCGCGGTGAAGGTCGACGGTGGCTGGGAGATCTCGGGTCGCAAGACCTGGACGAGCTTCGCGCAGCACGCGGACCACTGCTTCCTGCTGGCGCAGACCGATCCCGACGCGCCCCGCTACCGCAACCTCGGCATGTTCCTGGTCTCGATGAACCAGCCCGGCGTGACGGTGCACGACATCAAGCAGATCTCCGGGGCGGTGCACTTCGCGGAGGTGCACTTCGACCGCGCGTTCGTTCCGGATGCCGACCTGGTCGGCGAGCCGGGGCAGGGCTGGAAGATCGCGATGAACGTGCTCCAGCACGAGCGCGGCGGCTCGGAGACCGCGGCGCGCTACGTCGAGATCCGCGCGGACATCGATCTGCTGCTGTCCAGCTGTGCAGATCGTCCGGAGCTGCAGAACGAGATCCGCGAACTCGACATCCGCACGGAGCTGCTGCGCTGGCAGCTGTCGAAGGTGGTCGACCTCGAAGCAGCGGGCGGCGAGGCGTTCGAGCGGGCGGTGTCCATCCTCAAAGTCCTGTGGAGCGAACTCTGGCAGGACGTGACCAGATTGGGAGTGTCGGCGATGGTGCCGAAGGATCGAGATCATTGGCGTTACCAATACTTCGAGTCGCGTGCCGTGAGCATCTACTCGGGAACGAATGAGATCCAGCGCAACATCGTCGCTGAGCGCGTGCTGGGACTTCCCCGATGAGCGTGGGTCTGACCGCGCCCGGCGATATCGGCGAAGCCGTCGCGGAGGCCATCGCCGACATGGTGCAGCGCGCCACGAACGGCGCGCCGGTGTCCACCTACGCGCAGAGCGATTCGCCCCTGACCTGGCAGGCCATCGAGGACGGCGGATGGGACCTCATCGGCACCGATGAGGACGCCCAGCTGCGCGACCTGGCCGAAGTGGCTCGGGCGTGGGGCCGTGCCTGCATCCAGCTCCCGTTCATCCCGTCCCTCCTCGCGAAGCGGCACTCCGGGGCCGCGCAGGCGGAATCCGGCCCGGTGAGCTTCTCGGTGCCCAGCGCCACGCTCCCCGAGAGTGGTCTCGTGCCCTACGGGCAGCTCGACCTCAAGGTCGCGCGCGGACTCGGAGCCGGTGTGGACGAGCTCGCAGAGGGGGCGGGTGGAGGCCCCGAGGAGTTCGACATCCTGCTGCGCGGCGCCCGTGCTCCGTTCATCAGCGACTTCTCGCCGGAGGCCGCGCGCGAGACGGCTGTGCTGTTCGCCGCAGAAGCGGCCGGCGCTGCCGCGCGACTGCTGGACGACGGCATCGCCTTCGTCAAGGAGCGGCAGCAGTTCGGCAAGCCGGTCGGCTCTTTCCAGGCGGTCAAGCACCATCTGGCGAATGCCCTCATCGACGCCGAGATGGCGGAGACGGCCGTGATCTGGGCGAGCCTGAACCCGGCGGAGGCCTATCGCGGCTCGCTGTTCGCGATCACCCGGAGCATCGCGGTGGGCGAGCTCGTCCTGCAGGCGCACGGCGGCATCGGCTTCACGTGGGAGCTGGGTCTGCACTTCCTCCTGCGGCGCATGGTGGCGGCGCGCGATCTCGTCACGGGCTTGGAGTCGGCATATGCCTGAGGCCGTCATCGTCTCGGTCGCGCGTTCGCCGATCGGGCGGGCGTTCAAGGGATCGCTCATCGGCGAACGGGGCGACGAACTGCTCCTGCAGATGGCGCGAGCGGCGCTCGCCGCTGCGCCGTCGTTCGACCCGTCGGAGCTGGATGAGGTGCTGGTGGGCTGCAGCCTCGCCAGCGGAGAGCTCGGCGGCAACATCGGACGCACGATTCCCCTGATGCTGGGGCTCGACGATGTGCCGGGCTACACGCTCAACCGATACTGCGCGTCGAGCCTGCAGACGACGCGATCCGCGGTGCATGCGATCCGTGCCGGTGACGGCGATGCTTACCTGTCGCTGGGCGTCGAGAGCGTCTCCCGCGTCGGGGACCGCGGGCCGGATCCGCTTCCCGGCGAGCGGAGCGCGCGGTTCTCGGCCTTCGTCCCGTCGGAGGACTGGACGGACCCGCGCGCGAGCGGCCGGGTTCCCGATGCGTTCATTTCGATGGGAGAGACGGCCGAGAACGTCGCGCGCCTGCGCGGCGTGACCCGCGAACAGATGGATCACTACGCGGCCGAGAGCCAGGCCCGTGCGGCTCGTGCGGCGGAAGCGGGCTTCTGGACCCGCGACATCGTCCCCGTGACGCTCTCCGACGGCACCGTCGTCTCGCAGGACGACAGCCCGCGCCCGGGGACGACGGTCGAGGGACTGGCGGCGCTCACGCCGTCATTCCGGCCGGATGGCACGATCACCGCCGGCAACGCGTGCCCGCTCAACGACGGTGCCGCGGCGGTGCTCCTGATGAGCGACGGGCGCGCCGAGCGACTCGGCCTCACGCCACGCGCGCGGGTCCTGTCGACGGCGGTGTCGGCGCTGTCGCCCGAGATCATGGGGCTCGGCACAGTCGAGGCTGCCCTGCGCGCGGTGGATTCCGCGGGCCTGACGATGGACGACATGGATCTCGTGGAGATCAATGAGGCGTTCGCCGCGCAGGTCATCCCGACGTACGAGGATCTGGGTGTCCCGCACGACAAGGTGAATGTCATGGGCGGTGCACTCGCCGTCGGTCACCCGTTCGGCATGTCCGGCGCGCGCATCACCTCGACGCTTCTGAACGCCCTGGAGTGGACCGGCGGCCGCTACGGCCTGCAGACGATGTGCGTCGCGGGTGGCCAGGGTATGGCCATGGTGGTCGAGCGCCTGCCGTGAGTTTCCTCACTCGGCGCGCAGCGCGCGCCGAGTGAGGTCCACGAACGCCGTGGACATCTCTTCGGCGTTGTACTGCTTGCCCGCGCGGGTCGGCCAGTCGCGGATGCTGTTCAGTGCTCCGAGCACGTACTCCGTCAGCAGGACGTCGTTGACGGACGTGGTGATCGTGCCCTCGGCCTGGCCGGCGACGATCAGCGCGTGCAGGTGCTCCACGAACTCCCGTCCCATGCGCTGCGTCTTCTTGCGGTGCTCGCCGGTGAGGTGGCGTGCCTCAGTGAAGTAGATGTGCGCACGGTCGACGTTGCGCAGGAACCACAGCGAGATCTGCGCGAGGAACTCGGTTAGCTCCTCGAACGGCGGAAGCCCCAGCGCGGCGACTTCTTCGCGGACCCGGTCAGCCTCGACGTGCGACTCTTCGAGGATGCGCGCGAGGAGTCCCTCTTTGGAGGAGAAGTAGTGGTACAGGCTGCCCTTCAACACGCCGACGCGGTCGGCGATCTCCTGGATCGACGTCGCCGCGTACCCGCGCTGGGACATCACGGAGATCGCAGCTGCCATCACGTTGCTGTCGCGATTGCGTCGTTCTACGCGGGGTCGCCGCTCTTCGTCGGACGCGGCTGAGGTGTTCGTTGTAGCCATGATCGGCAACGATACAGCGGATCTGGTAAAGGGCCGCGGTAAAGGCACGACGACGTTGCGAACTTCTCCGTCAAACGGTTGGTCATCTTCAACCGAATGACTGTTTGATAGGATAACCCGCACAATCCCACCACGATGGAGTGACGATGAGCCTGGTTTCCGTCCGTGTCGACGAGCGTCTCGCGACGGTCACGATCGACAACCCGCCCGTGAGCACCGGCAACGCGCGCCTGCGCGCCGCCCTGTTCGCGGCTTTCCAAGAACTGCACGAACGAGACGACGTGGATTGCGTCGTCGTGGAGAGCACGCAGGCGCACTTCTACTCGGGATCGGACATCCGTGAGTTCGACGGCGACATCACTCTTCCGTCGCTGCCGCAGGTCATCGAGCTGGTCGATGCCCTTCCGGTGCCGGTCGTCGCGGCCCTCAACGGCCTGACCCTCGGCGGGGGACTGGAGTTCGCGCTCGCGTGCGACGTTCGCATCGCCGCCGACGATGCGAAGCTCGGCCTGCCGGAGGTCACCCTCGGCATGCTCCCGGGCGCCGGCGGGACGGTTCGCCTTCCGCGGCTGGTCGGGGTGCCCCGCGCTGTCGGGATCATCTCAGGCGGCAAGCCGGTGCGCGCGGACGCTGCCCGCGAAATGGGGCTCGTCGACGACGTGGTGCCGCTGGCCCAGCTGCCCCAGGCGGCTCGCGACGCCGCCCGGCAGGCGGTCAAGCGACGCGCGCGGACACTCGATGTCCCCCCGGCCTCTCCGGAGGAGATCGACGCGGCGCTCACGATCGCCGAGAAGGGCGGGCGTGCGCGCCCGAACGCCGTCCGCGCCGCGGAGCTGGTCATCGAAGGAGCGCGGATGGATCCGGATGACGCGCTCGCCGCCGAGCGCGTCGTGTTCGACGCCCTCCGGGTGGGTGCCGAGGCGCGCAACCTCCGCTATCTGTTCTTCGCGAAGCGTGCAGCGGCGAAGGATCTCGCCGCAGGTGCCGCGGCGCGCGATGTCGCCACGGTGGGCATCGCGGGTGCCGGCACGATGGGTTCCAAGATCGCTGCGGCCTGCCTGTCCGCGGGTCTGTCGGTCGTGCTGTACGAGGTCAACCCCGACGTGCTCGAGCGCGCCACCGCGACGCTGAGCGACGCGTCCGCTGGGGCATCCCGGTGGGGATCGCTCACGACGTCGAACACGATCGACGCTCTCTCTGCTGCTGATATCGTCATCGACGCGGTCTTCGAAGACGAGACGGTCAAGCGCGAGCTGTTCGCCGCCCTCGAGCCGATCATGGCGCCGACCGCGGTGCTCGCGAGCAACACGTCCTACCTCGATCTGAACGCGCTCGCCACGCAGCTGGCCGATCCCCCGCGGTTCGTCGGCGTGCACTTCTTCAACCCTGCCGACCGCAACCCTCTGCTCGAGGTCATCCGCACCGACCGCACGTCGGACGAGACCCTCGCCACCGTGGCGAAGCTCGTGCGCCGCCTCGCGAAGACGCCGATCCTGGCGGGTGTCGGCGACGGGTTCGTGGCCAACCGCGTGTACTCGGACTACCGCACGCAGGCGGAGTATCTCGTCGAGGACGGCGCGAGCCCGCGGGAGGTGGACGATGCGATGCGCGCACTCGGACTTCCGATCGGTCCGTTCGCGGTGGCGGACATGTCGGGCCTAGACATCGCCTGGGCGCGCCGCAAGCGCCTCGCGCCCACCCGCGACCCGCAGCAGCGGTACGTCACCCTGGCCGACAGCCTGTGCGAAGCGGGCCGTCTGGGCAAGAAGGCCGGCGCCGGCTGGTACCTCTACACGTCCGAGGCTCCACGCGGTGCCGACGACCCGGACGTGGAGGCGCTGATCCGCGCCGCGCGCGAGGCGAAGGGCATCGAGGCGCGGCACGTCCCGGCGGAGGAGATCCAGCAGCGGATCGTCTGTGCCATGGTGGTCGCCGCTGCGGGCCTGGTCGCCTCCGGACTCGCCCAGCGCGCGAGCGACATCGACGTCGCCCTCACGGAGGGGTTCGGCTTCCCGGCCTTCCTCGGCGGCCCGATCCGCTACGCCTCGATGCAGTCCGCGCAGTGGCTGGTCGAAGGGATGGCGCGCGTCGCGGCATCCGACCCGATCGGCTTCGCCGGCGCAGCCCTCGTGGACGGTGCGCTCTCGCCGCAGATCGAAGCCGTGCTGGCCGACGTCCGCCCCTGACGGCGACGAAGAGAGGAGGCGGTCCGATTCGGGTGAATCGGACCGCCCCCTCTTCGTTTCGGCTCAGCGTCCGTCGTCGAGCGGGATGCCGACCTGGGCGATGAGCTCGTCCAGGGTGATGTCGTCGTAGATCTCGCGGACGAGGGGACGCTCGCCGCCGAACTCGAACAGCGCGACGTCGGTGTAGGCGCGGTCGATGCAGGCGCGCCCCGTCAGGGGGTAGGTGCACTCCGAGACGATCTTGCTCTCGCCGGTCTTGCTTAACAGCTCCATCACGACGTACACCTTGCGGGCGCCGACGGCGAGGTCCATCGCGCCGCCGACGCCCGGGATGGCGGTCGGCGAATTCGTGCGCCAGTTGGCGAGGTCGCCGCTCTGGGAGACCTGGTAGGCGCCCAGCACGCAGACGTCGATGTGGCCGCCGCGCATCATCGCGAACGAATCGGCGTGGTGGAAGTAGGAGGCCCCGGGCGTCTCGGTGACGTAGATCTTGCCGGCGTTGATCAGGTCCTCGTCGATCTCGTCGCCGATGGCGGCGCCGCCCATCCCGAGCAGACCGTTCTCGGTGTGCAGGATGATCTCCCGGTCGGAGGGGAGGAAGTCGGCCACGAGCGTCGGGACGCCGATGCCGAGGTTGACGTACGACCCGTCGGGGATGTCCAGGGCGACGCGTGCGGCGATCTGCTCGCGGGTGAGCCGGGTCATCGGCGGGCCTCCTCGTTGTGGCGGGTGACGTCCAGGATGCGGTCGACGTAGATTCCGGGCGTGACGATCGTCTCGGGGTCGAGTTCGCCGCGCTCGACGAGCTGGTCGACCTCGGCGATGACGGTCGCCGCCGCGGTGGCCATGATGGGCCCGAAGTTGCGGCCCGTCTTGCGGTAGACCATGTTGCCGAGCCGGTCGCCGCGGTGGCCGCGGATCAGGGCGAAGTCTGCGTGCAGCGGCGCTTCGAACACGTAGTCGACGCCGTCGATGCGGCGCACTTCGCGGCCTTCCGTGAGCTCGGTGCCCACACCGGTTCGCGTGTAGAAGCCTCCGAGTCCGGCACCCGCGGCGCGGATGCGCTCGGCGAGCGTGCCCTGCGGAATCAGCTCGAGCTCGATCTTGCCCGCGAGGTACAGCTCGTCGAACACCGTCGAGCCGATGGCCTTCGGGAAGGAGCAGATCACCTTGCGCACGCGCTCCGCGGCGAACAGATCGGAGATCGCCGCGCCCCCGGCGCCGGCGTTGTTGTTGATGATGACGAGATCGCGCACGCCCTTGCGCAGGAGCGCCTCGATCAGTGCCGTGGGCTGGCCGGGAGGACCGAACCCGCCCACCATGATCGTGGCGCCGTCGGTCACATCCGCGACCGCCTCGTCGGCGGTCGTGACTTCTTTGTCGATCACGCGGCTCGGTCTCCTTCGTCTGGGCCCATGCGGTCAGCAATAATCTACCATTCGTCTGGTTGATTAGTGAGGTCGTTGGGAAGTGTTTGCTAATCAACCAAACGTGCGATTGAATGCTGGCATGGCTTCTACTACTCAACGGAGAGTGGCGGTCGTCGGCAGTGCGCAGACGCTGCTCGCCGACGAACGACCCGACCTCCAGCATGTCGATCTGATCACGGAAGTGGTGACCCGCGCGCTCAAGGGCACGGGCATCCGGGTCGAAGATATCGACTTCGTCATCGATTCCGGCTCCGACTTCCTCGACGGACGCAGCATCTCCAACTGCGGCTTCCTCGGTGCGATGGCTGCACACCACAAGGAGGAGTCCCGCGTCGAGGAGGACGGCCTCTGGGCGCTGAGCTACGCCGTCAACAAGCTCACGGCGGGCCCCGCGTCGATCGGCCTCGTGATCGGATACTCCAAGCCGTCCGAGGGTGACGTCGACGCCTTCTGGTCGGGCATGCTCGAGCCGTTCCTGCAGCGTCCCGTCGGTCTGACCCACGAGACTGCTGCGGGCCTCTACGCGCAGAGCTACCTCGCCACCGCCGGGCTGAACGCGGACGACCTGGACGTCGTGTCCGACTCCGCGTGGCGCAAGGCCGCCGCGAACCCGCGCGTGTGCGCCCCCACCCCGAGCGGCGATGACTGGCGCTCCGCGGTGGCATCGCCCCTGCGGCGCTCCGACTACGCGCGCCCGGTGGACGGCGCCGTCGCGATCCTGCTGGCGATCGAAGAGGTCGCCGAGCAGACGACCGAGAGTCCTGTCTGGGTCACCGGCGTCGGATCGGCCATCGATCAGCACTTCCTCGCCGGGCGCGAGCCCGACACCCTCCCCGCCGCGGGCTACGCGCTGCGCTCGGCGCTGCGCATGGCCGGCCTCGCGTCGGCGGCGGACTTCGACATCGTCGAGGTCTCGGCGACCTCGACCGTCGGCGAGCTCATGGTGCTGGAGGCGCTGGACGTCGCCGAGCCCTACAAGGCGATCGAGCTGTACCGCTCCGACGACCCGCGGATCAACCCCTCGGGGGGAGCTCTTCCCGCCGACGTCATCATGGCGACGGGTCTCGCCCGCCTGCACGAGTCCGTGCTCCGCCTGGCGCGGCGCGGCGAGCACCACGACAACACCGCTCGCACGGCTCTCGTGCACGGGACCGGAGGATTCGCGATGCAGAACCACTGTGTCGTCACATTGGAGGTGGCGTGATGACCAAGGTCGCAATCGTCGGGACAGGGCAGACGGCACACGCGCGGCGGCGGACCGACGTGAGTCAGGCGGGCCTCGCGCGTGAGGCCGTCGTCGAGGCGCTGCTGGACGCGAACCTCACGATGGACGACATCGACAGCGTGGTCGTGGCCAGCGGTCCCGCCATGTTCGGCGCGGTGAACCAGCCCGAGAAGTGGCTCGTGGACGCGCTCGGCGCCCGCTACAAGCCGGTCGTCCGCATCACCAGCGGTGGCGGGACGGGTCTCGCGGGCGCGCTCGCCGCGATCAACCAGATCAAGGGCGGCTCCGCGCGCCGTGTGCTCGTCGTCGCCTACGACAAGCTCTCCGAGGGAGCGCTGCAGGCGTCGATCTCCACGCTCTACGACCCGTTCTGGGGTCGCGAGTTCGCCGTCGGCATCATGGGCTTCTCGGCCGCCTACTGGCACGCGCGCATGCAGCGACTGGGTCACACGGAAGAAGCGGCGGCGCTGGTCGCGGTGAAGAACCGCAAGAACGCGATGCTCAACCCCAAGGCCCACGTCAAGCGCGAGGTCACGGTCGAAGAGGTCCTCGCGTCGCGCCCGCTCTGCTGGCCGATCAAGGTCCTCGACGTTCCGCCCATCTCGGACGGCGCGTGCGCGGTGATCTTCTCCGGAGAAGCCGACGCCGAGGCCATCACCGACCGGCCGGCCTGGGTGCACGGCATGTCGTACTGGGGCGAGGCCGACAACGGTCCGGACCGCTCAATGATCCAGTCCGAGCCGCTGCAGCTGGCCGCGGCCAAGGTGTACAAGGACGCCGGCATCACCAACCCCTTCCGTCAGTTCGACGTCGCCGAGCTGCAGGAGCCGTACACGTGCTTCGAGCTCAGCTACTACGAAGGCCTCGGCCTCTGCCCGGAGGGCGGGGCGGCCGAGCTCATCGCGTCGGGCGAGACCGAGCTCACCGGCAGCCTGCCGGTGAACCCGTCCGGCGGATGCATGGGAGCCAACCCGATCGGCGCGACCGCGCTCATCCGCCTCGCGGAAGCGGCGATGCAGGTCACCGGGAAGGCCGGCGACCACCAGGTCAAGGATGCGCAGCGCGCACTCGTGCAAGCGGGCGGCGGCTGGGCGAACCTGCGCGGCGTCGCTGTCGTCGGCGCGGAGAAGTGAGGACGACCATGACAACGATTGCTGAAGAGATGCGGGCGATGCCCGCGCAGATCCGCATGCCCTACACGCTGACGCCGGGCACGGCGACCGGGATCTTCCTGGCCGAGCTGTCCAAGCAGCGCCTGCTGGGGTCCCGTCACGGGGAGCGCATCATCGTCCCGCCGACCGAGTTCTCCTCGACGGGTGAGCCGTCCGAAGGGTTCGTCGAGGTCGCGCCGGTCGGAACCGTGCGCTCGTTCACCGAGACCGCCATCGGGGTCATCGGGATCGTCGTGATCGACGGCACCGAGAGCCCGTTCGTGCACCGCATCGTCGGCTTCGCGCCGGGGGAGCTCCAGGTCGGCGCGCGCGTCGCGGCGGTCTGGGCGGACGAGCCCACGGGCACGTCCGTCCTCGATCTTGTGGGCTTCGGTCCCGAAGGCGACGCGAGCGGCTTCGCGCCCCGCGAGCCCGAGGGCGAGCTGTCGGAGACGATCGAGAAGATCGACTACACGATGACGCTCGACTACCAGCACGCCTACGGCCACTACTACGGCACGCTGTTCGACGGCGTGAAGAACGGCCGTCGCATCCGCGGAGTCAAGTGCACCGAGTGCGCGCGCGTGCTCGTGCCGCCGCGCGGACGCTGTGACGTCTGCTTCGCCCCGACGGGCCAGTGGGTGGACCTCCCCGCGACGGGAACCGTCCAGGCGAGCTCCGTCGTCCACATCGAGTTCATCGGACAGCGGGTGAAGCCGCCGTACGTGTACGCCGAGATCATCCTCGACGGTGCATCGACGAGACTGATTCACATGATCGGTGCGCTCGACCCCGAAGATGCCAAGACCGCGGCCGCGCCGGGCGCACGGGTGCAGGCGGTGTGGAGCGACCGGCACACCGGGAGCCTCGCCGACATCGAGCACTTCGAGGTCATCTGACCCTCAGGGTGTGGCATCCGATCTCGGGTGCCACACCCTGACCTTTCGCAAGCACGCCCGCGCGGGCGAGAAGATTGAGGACGCAATGAACGATCACGGCGACGCCGCTCCGGTGAACTGGGGCGGAGCGACCTGGCAGGGCGAGATCCCCTGGCCCCGCGCGGAGGACGTGACGGCCTACGACCTGGCGGTGCTGCTCGAGCACGGCATGACGCACCACATGGCCCACCCCCCGTATTCGTACACGATGGTCAAGAAGCACTCGCAGCACGGCTATCCGGGCGGGATCTCGTCGGCGATGGAGCTCATCACGATGGGCGCGCACGTCGGCACCCACGTCGACGCCCCTGGCCACATCTCGCTGGACGGCTGCGTCTTCGGCGGGCGCCCCGTGGAGGGCAACGAGTCTTCGTATGCGGGGGTGCGGGTCGGCTCGGTCGAAGAGCTCCCGCCGCTGTTCGGTGCGGGCCACCTCGTCGACGGCGAGAAGATCTACGGCCGTGAGCTGACGAACAGGGACTCCTTCGGCGCGGACGAGCTCGACGCCTGGTTCGCCGACCGTCCGCAGCCCGGTCCGGGATCGATCGTCCTGTTCCGTACGGGCTGGATGAAGTTCTGGAACGAGCCCGACCGGTACCTCGGTCTGGACACGGGCATCCCCGGCGTCTCGCTGTCGGGGGCGAAGTGGCTGTCGGCGCGCGGCGTGCGCGCCGTGGGCTCCGATTCTGTGAACTTCGAGCACAAACTGGACCCGACCCCCGCCCTCGCCGTGCACGCCCACCTGCTCGTCGAGAAGGGCATCCCGATCATGGAGTCCCTGGATCTCGAGCAGCTCGCCGCCGACGGCGCCTACGAGTTCTTCTTCGCGGCGTCGCCGCTGCGGATCGGCGGAGGAACCGGATCGCCGATCCGCCCGCTCGCCTTCGTGCCGCGCGGGGAGCGCACGGCGTGATGCATCCGATATGCTCTCTAGCAAACAATCGTTTGATTACACGACCGGGCCGATCGTTCGCCCGCCATCTCGCTGAAGGAGCCACCGTTGTCTCTATCGTCCAGTGACATCCGCCTGATCGTCGAGGCCCTGCAGGAATCCGGCTGGGACCAGGCGGACGTCACCATCGGTGACGTCCGGATCTCGGTCGCCCGCAACGGCCTCGGGCTTCCCGGCGAGGGCGCTCCGGCCGCGCTGGCCCCCGTCGCCGCCCCCGCTCCCGCCGCGGCCCCCGTCGCCGCAGCGCCTGCCCCGGCTCCCGCGCCGGCCGCGGTCGAGGCGGCTCCGGCTCCGGCGGCGCCCGTCGACGGCCACGTCGTCTCCGCCCCCAGTGTCGGCGTGTTCTGGCGTGCGCCGCAGCCCGGTGCCGCGCCGTTCGTCGAGGTGGGTGCCCGAGTCACCGCCGGCGACACCCTCGGCATCGTCGAGGTCATGAAGCTCATGAACACGATCTCCGCGGATGTCACCGGCACCGTCGTGGCGATCCACGTTCCGAACGCGGGCGCTGTCGAGTTCGGCACGCCGCTGTTCACGATCAAGGTCGAGGACTGAGTGAAGCGCGTTCTCATCGCCAACCGCGGCGAGATCGCGGTCCGCGTCATCAAGGCGTGCTTCGACGAGGGGCTGGAGAGCGTCCTGATCGTCTCGGAGGCCGACAAGGACTCCGCCGCGGCCCGTCTCGCCGACCGCGTGGTCGTCATCGGTCCGGCATCCGCGTCCGAGAGCTATCTGTCGATCGACCGCGTCATCGCGGCCGCGAAGATCGCGGAATGCGACGCGCTGCACCCAGGGTACGGATTCCTCTCGGAGCGCGCTGAACTCGTCGACGCGTGTGAAGAAGAGGGCATCACGTTCGTGGGCCCGCCCGCGGACGTCATGCGGCGCAGCGGTTCGAAGCTGGGTGCCCGCGCCGTGGCGCGCGAACTCGGC
>Ga0182741_1000681_pt1 | contig 48709 bp, 42 predicted proteins | sample eDN5th37CBELigOP_FD_128874 | JGI IMG/M metagenome (GOLD analysis project Ga0182741, IMG submission 128874) | Enriched Organic Plus compost microbial communities from Emeryville, California, USA - eDNA 5th pass 37_C BE-Lig OP (version 2) (version 2) ... | reverse complement strand
GCGCACCGTGAACCCGTCGTCGGAGAGCCTGCGGATCGTCGAGCGCTTCACGCGGGTCAGCGACGACGTGATCGAGTTCGAGATGACGGTCGAGGACCCGGTCACGCTGACGCGGCCGTTCACCGTTCAGTACCCGATGTGGCGCGATGACGAGTACAAGATCTTCGAGTACGCGTGCCACGAGGGGAACACCGCGGTTCGCAACTACATCGAAACCTCCCGGTACGAGCGGCGTCAGCGGGGCCTGTGAGCGCCCGCTGACGGGGCTGGCCGGGCGTGGGCCAAGGAGCGGCTCGCGCCCGGCCGGCGCGCTGAGCGCGCGTCGATCGATCAGCGATCGGCCTTCGTTCGCCGCTCCGGCTCGACGTCGTTGCCCTTACCGATAGCGGGCGAGTGAGCCGAGCCACTCGATGACGCCGGCAAAGAACGCCGTGTCGATGACGGCCCAGTGCACGGCCTGCTGTAGCAGAATCCACCCGGCGCCGATCCACGTATAAACGTGGATGCTCCGTTCCCGGCGCCACTCGTGAACGACGATGGCCAGGGCCATCGCGTCGAGCGTCAGATACATCGCGACGACGGGAAAGGTCGTAAGCCCCAACGGCACCATGTACAGCCGATGGATGCCGGGAGGCAGGATCGGCAGCATCGCGAACAGAATCAGACGCCGGTGGATGTCGGGCCTGCGCGTGTTGCGGATCGCGAGCGTGAACAGGAGCCCGAAGCCCGTGACCGCGGCGATGCCGAGGTAGATGCCGTGCGCGGCGCCGGCGCTTGCGTTCGAAGCGCCGAGGATCGTGATCAGCGCGCCCATGAAGATCACGGCGGTCGCCAACGCGATGCCGAGCATCCCGAGGCTGCGGTGCAACGCGACGTTGCGCAGATTCACGAGCGAGACTTGCGCGATCAGCAGGATCATCCAGCTGAAGTAGGTCAGGCCGTGCAGGTGCACGACCGGCGGCGCCGGGCTGAAGGTGCCGGCGGCCAACGGGTACCAATAGGTCATGCCGAAGCCGCCGAACACGAAGAAGGCCATCAGCATGACCATCCAGAAATAGAAGGACGCGCGGAACGTCGTCGATACGACGGCGGGCTCTGCGGCGGCGCGCGCGCTCATAGGACCTCCCCCGATACAAACGGCCTCGTTCACGTGACGGTCGTCAGCGCCGTTTCACGGGGCGCGACGTCTTCGGGGCCGATAGGGCGCCGGCGCATGCGGCACCGGCCTCACGACCACCGCATCGTATCATGCGGCCGGGCCCGGTCTCGCGAGCGAGCGAGGCAGGCGAGAGCTTCTCGCAGGCGGGTACACCCGTCGGAGTCGAGCCCGGCCGAGCGATCCGTGGGGCGCGGGCGTTCGGCCGGAGCCATGCTGTTTTCCCCCGTGCTGCATCATGCTACTTTCGCACGCGTGCTGGGGGAGGAGGACATCATGGGGCGTTTCCTCAAGCTCTCCGTCGGGTTACCGACGGTAATCTTCACGCTGTCGGCTGCGGTCGCCGCGATGGCCTGGCCCGGCCGCGCCGACGCGCAGTGGCCGGCTTTTCCTGATCCGACTGCGCCTCGCGATGCGGACGGCAACGTGATCATGGACGCGCCGACGCCGCGCACCGCAGCCGGGACTCCGGATCTTTCCGGCCTTTGGATGCGCACGCAGAGCGGACCGCCCAACGAGCGGCCGCGATCGCAGGACGGCGGCGCGCCGATCGACGTCGTGACCGACCCGGTCCCGTTCGACCCCGAAGGGCCGCCGATCGCGGCGTTCTTCGAAGCGGGCGCGAACATGGAAGGCGGTCTGCCGTATACGCCATGGGCCAAGCAGCTGCGCGACGAGCGGTTCGCGCTGAACGCGCGCGACAACCCGGATGCGAACTGCCTGCCGATGGGATTCCTCCAGTTCCACCAGCAGCCGCAGCCGCGCAAGATCATCCAGACCGACCGGCTGATCCTGATCGAGTACGAAGCGAACTACGGCTTGCGCCACATTTATATCGACGGCCGGGAGCTGCCGCCGCAGGGCGAGCCGCAGCCGTGGTGGTACGGCTATTCGGTCGGCCACTGGGAAGGTGACGATCTCGTCGTCGAGACCAACAATCTGCGTGGCGCGGAGGACGGGCCGTTCGACGGCTGGCTCGACGTGAACGGCAGCCCTTACTCGCGGGAAGCGAGGATCATCGAGCGCTTCCGGCGTCCGACGTACGGGCATTTGCAGATCGACTTCACGGTCATCGATCCGAAGGCCTACACGAAACCGTGGACGGTGCGCATCGATCAGCGGCTCCTGCCGGACCAGGAGCTGATCGAGTTCGTCTGCAACGAGAACCAGCAATTCGGCCGAAGGATCCAGTTGGATTAGGGAGGTACGGGGGATGCGAGGATACGGAGCCGCAAAGAGCGCGCGTCGCCGGTTTGGGGCGATGACGACGATCGGAACGTTCGCATGCTGCGCCGCCGGCCTGCTCGCGGTGTCGGCGCCGCTGTCGGCCCATCATTCGTTCTCCGCGGAGTTCGATGCGACGCGGCAGATCAAGGTCACGGGCGAAGTGTCCGAGCTCGAGTGGACGAACCCGCACGCGTGGGTCCACGTGCGGGCGAGCGAGGTATGCGAGCGGCGCGGCAGCGGAAACCTGCGGGACACCGGCAGCACCGAGGAGTGGCAGTGCAGGACCGTCGACGGGGATCAGCCCGCCGAATGGGGATTCGAGCTTGCGAGCCCGAACGGGCTGATGCGCCAGGGCTGGACCCGCAACTCGGTCAAGCCCGGTGAGACCGTCACCGTTGAGGGATCGCGTGCGCGAGACAACAGCCAGAACGGCAATGCCCGGACGGTGACGAGGGCCGACGGTGTGCGTCTGTTTGCGGGGTCGAGCCAGGGTACGACGCCGTAACGGAACGCCATGGCGCCGACGCTTAGCGACTGAGAAATCGATCCTTCGAGGCGAGGCCCGGATCCGCAAGCTTGGGCCGCGGGCGTGTCTATCGTTCGGTCAGCGGGTGGAGATCTGAACGTGTCCAGACAGGCCACTGCACTATTCCTGGTACTTTCGGTGCTCGTGGCCGTCAGCGCTATCGTGATCGGGCGAACCTTCACTGTAGTCGATGCCGGCCCGTATGACAGCCACCTATTCGCGTACATAGGCGAGCGCTGGTTCTCGGGGGATCGACTTTACGTAGATATTTGGGACAACAAGCCTCCCGGTATATTCCTCTTGATGGGGCTCGCCGCATCGCTGGGAGATCCCTTCATAGGAATCGCTCTATTCGAACTCGCGTTCGCGGCAGCCGCGTGCCTGCTCGTCGCCCTTCTGATTCGCTCGAGTGGGCTGCCTGTCACCTTGAGCGTCGGAGGCGGGTTGCTCGTCGCGTTGATGTCGAGCCTGGCGATATATAACCAGGGCGGCGGCCTGACCGAGTTGTTCCTCTTGGCTCCAAGCGCGGGCGCCATCTACTGCTTCGTGACGTGGCTCGGTACTCGGAGAGTCGTATTCGCGTTGCTCTCTGGCTCGTGCGTTGGGATAGGCCTGCACTTCAAACTGCCGGGGTTCGCACCCTTTTTGGCTATTGCTGCCTTCGTCGTCGTTCTGCTGGTCATGCGTAAGCTGCGTGCTGGCGAGGCAGTAATCGTGTTGTCGGCTGTCGTTGGGGGAGCGATTCTTGCGTGGCTGCCGTCGATCGTCTTCTTCTCGATTCAAGGAGGACTTTGCGAACTGCTCGACGTAAGCTTCGTCTACCCATTCGCGTACGGTGCCCACAGTCAACCCTCGCTCACCTCGACCATTACCGGCACGGTGGAACGCCTGTGGCCCATGGCGGCTCCCCTCGTCATTTCGGCAGTCGGAGTGCCGTGGTTGACGCGAGAGGGCATGCGCCGCGTCGCGAACCCCGACCTGTATGCCGGCGAGCCACCTACTGCATTGCCCTATCTGTTGATTCTGGCTTATCTCTGGCTTGGAGCGGATTTGGCGGGCGCGACGGCGGGTGGGCGAGGGTACCTTCACTACTATGTTGCCATCTGCGCCAGCGCGGCATACGCCGCTTGTTTGGCTTCTGCATGCTTGCTACGGAGTGTCGCCATTTACGACGATCGCATGACAGGTGCCGCGGCGCTTCTCATCATCGTGCTTTCGAGCTCACTCGCTTGGCGCGTTGCGATGGAGGGAATGCATGTCGCTCGGCATGTATTCGGGGGCGAGCAACATGGCGAGTGGCCGGGCGAGGCGGTCGCGCGAGCGGTTGCCGAACAGGCGGACTCGAATGATCTTCTGCTCGTGTGGGACTACTTGCCGCTCATCTATCAGCGGACGGGTCTGAAGACCCCATCGAGGTTTACGACGGCTCTGAATCTCGCGGACTCGCCTGCGATCGCCAATAGGATCGGTCCCGAATTGCTCGGCGACGTAAAAGCCGACCCTCCCACTTTCGTCGTAATAGACTTCAGCGAGAAGCGCTCGCCAACCTCGCTTCCGTACTTCGAGCAGCTGCTATCGTGGCTCGAAGGCCGTTACGAGCTCTTCATGGAAGACGATGCGGTTCGTGTATATAGAAGGAAGTGAGCGAATCCTGACGGCGTGCATGGGATAGACACGAGGAACGGGACGCCCGGTGTTACTTCCTTTTGCCCCAGGTATAAATCTGTGTAATGGCGTAATTCCACACCGCACCGATCGCCACGCCAGCGAGAGCTGCTAACACCCACTGTGTCTGATTGGAAAAGAGATAGGAGGCGATGCCGACATTCGCCAGCGCGCCTATGCTGCATGCTAGAGAGAAAGTAGCCAGACCGCGAAGCCATGACCATCCCCGCAACCTCATGTCGCGGTAAGTCATTTGGTTGTTCAGCCAGAAATTGAAGATCATCGCCGTGAGCGTGGCACCGCTCTGCGCATGCGTGAAGGAAGCGTCGAGCCCCGTGTGGAATAGCGTCAATGCGGCCATATGCACCAGGACGCCGGTGGCCCCTACGGCGGCGAAGGATATGAACCGAACGGGAACGTAGCGCCCGACGGTCTTGTCGAGCAGCAGCATGACGAATTCCCACAGCACCATCGAGTCGAGCTTGCTCTCGCCGGCCTTTCGCTGCCCGAACAGATAGGGCACTTCTACGACCTTCAATGGCCGTGGAGAAGATGACAGCAAGTCGAGCAGTATTTTGAAGCCGATTGTGGACAGCCGCCTGACGCTCGCTTCGAATGCCTCTCGTCGGATCATGAAGAAGCCGCTCATCGGGTCTGTCACGCCTTGGTTGCACACAAGGTGGCTCAGCTTCGTGGCGAGCCGGCTCATCGAGGCCCGCGCAGGGGCCCAATCGCCTATTCCGCCGCCGCCCGTATACCTGGACGCGACTACCAGATCCGCGTCCGATGTGCGTAGCAGTTCCAGCATGACTGGAAGCTTGGTCTCATCATGCTGCAAGTCCGCGTCCATTACCGCCAGATAGGGGGCCGAAGAGGCAAGCATTCCCTCGACGCAAGCGCTGGCAAGTCCGCGCCTGCCGATCCTGTGAAGGCAGCGTATACGGCGATCGAGGCGCGCAATACGTCGGACAACGTCGGGGGTACCGTCGGTCGAGTCGTCGTCGACGAAGATCATCTCCCAACTGGTATTATGGAGCAGACTGCTGACACGCCTGATGAGCTCCGCGACGTTCGGGGCCTCGTTCAACGTCGGAACGACGACGCACAGCTCGATGCCTGGAGTTGCTTCGACTCCAGGGATGCCTGGGGTCGGGTACAGTTCCGACTGCTCGAGCATGTGCGTGTTTCCTGGCTAAGTGATCAGGCAATAGCGGAAAGAGCGTGGCACCGCGCCGAACTCTACAACTGCCCCCCGGGGAATGTCGTGAACCCTGTCTTCATTTTCCGGGGGCTTCACGCCGCAGCATCCAAGGCTTTGCTGCGGATGCTGCAGGTCATGGACAGGTGCTGGGCATATACTATAGCCATTCCGTACCGTGCTGATCATCTCTCATGCAGAGTTAGGGGCGCCTTGCTGGATCCAGTGAAGGCATGACACCGCAGCATCTACAAGAGCGAAGGCCATGAAGCGCGTCGAGAAGAGCCAGCGCACCCGAAGAACGTTGTCCACTGCGGTTGCGGGCATCGTCCTTGTGTCCCTGGTTGGCTGTGACATCAGGTCCACCGACGCGGGAGAGGAGGAGGGCGCTCCCGCGAGCCCGGGTTCCGCCACGTCGACATCGACGTCGGCAGCGCTCGGCGCCTGGGGAGTCGATCTCTCGAGCCGCGACCTGTCCGTGGATCCGGCCGACGACTTCTTCCGATATGCGAACGGTGCCTGGCTCGCGAGCTTCGAGATTCCGGCCGACAAGAGCCGATATGGTGTCTTCGATCGGTTGCGTGACGTTTCCGACGAGCGCGTGCGGCAGATCATCGACGAGCTCCTGTCGTCGGAGCCCGCGCCGGGTTCCCTCGAACAGAAGATCGCCGACTACTACGCGAGCTACATGAACGTCGAGCGCCTGAACACGCTCGGCATCGAGCCGCTGCGGCCGCAGCTCGCGGCGATCGAGCGTATCGGCACGCAAGCCGAGCTCGTCGAAGCGTTCGGCCGTGCCCGCCGCGAGGGTACCGGTGCCCCGTTCGGCTTCGATGTCGGCCCGGACCGCGTCGATCCGGACCGTCATCAGCTGAGCCTCGCGGTCACCGGCATCAACCTGCCGGATCGGGATTACTACCTCGAGGATCGCTTCGGCGCGATCCGTGACGAGTACGTTCGTCATGTCGCACGCATGCTCGCGTTCGCCGGCTTCGCGGAGGCGGAAGCCATGGCGGGCGCGGTGCTCGCCGTCGAGACGCGCATCGCCGAGATCATGTGGCCGCGCGATCAGCGCCGTAATCGGGACCTGACGCACAACCCGATGACCTACGCCGAGTTCAAGGCTGCGTACCCGGGCTTCGACTGGGATGCGTACTTCGCGGCGGGCGGTATCGAGCAGGTGACGGACCTCAACGTCAGCTACCCGAGCGCGATGGCGCCGACGATCGCGTTGATCCGCGAGGTCCCGATCGAGGACTGGAAGAGCTATCTCGCCTACACGCTGATCGTGAACCACGCGGATCTCCTGTCCGAGGAGATCGACGACGAGGCCTTTCGCTTCTACGACACCGTGCTGAACGGCGTTCCCGAGCAGCAGGAACGCTGGCAACGCGCGATCGCGCGGGTCGGCGGCCTGAACGGCCTCGGCGAGGCGCTCGGGCAGCTCTACGTTGCGCGGTACTTCCCCGAGTCGTCGAAGCGGCAGATGGAAGAGCTCGTCGAGAACCTCCGGCTCGCGCTCGCCGAGAGCATCCGGGAGAACGACTGGATGGACGAGGCGACGAAGCGCGAGGCGATGCTGAAGCTCGAGTCGTTCCGGCCGAAGATCGGCTACCCGGACGTCTGGAAGGATCTATCGTCGATCGAGATCGACCGTGAGGATCTCTTCGGCAACGCACGCAACGTTCGCGACTACTTCTATGCGGACATGATCGCGCGCCTCGGCAGACCGACGGATCGCGAGGAATGGCGGATGACGCCGCAGACCGTCAACGCCTACTACAACTCGTCGTTCAACGAGATCGTGTTTCCCGCCGCGATCCTGCAGCCGCCGTTCTTCGATCCGAACGCCGATCTCGCGGTGAACTACGGCGCGATCGGCGGCGTGATCGGCCACGAAATGGGGCACGGCTTCGACGATCAGGGCTCGAAGTCGGACCACGCGGGCGTGCAGCGCAACTGGTGGACGGAGAGCGTCCGGGCCGCGTTCGACGAGATGACCGGAGCGCTCGCGGAGCAGTACTCGGCCTACGAGCCGTTGCCCGGACACTTCATCGACGGGCGCTTCACGCTCGGCGAGAACATCGGCGACGTCGGCGGGCTTTCGATCGCGTACCGCGCGTATCGGCTCGCGCTCGGAGAAGAAGAGCCGCCGGTGCTCGACGGTCTCACCGGAGATCAGCGCTTCTTTCTCGCGTGGGCGCAGGTGTGGCAGGGCAAGATTCGCGACGAGGCGCTGATCTCGCGGCTCAAGTCCGATCCGCATTCGCCGGCGGAGTTCCGCGTGAACGGCGTCGTCCGTAACCACGATGCGTGGTACGAGGCGTTCGACGTGCAGCCGGGCGATGCGCTGTACTTGCCGCCGGAGGCGCGGGTACGAATCTGGTAGGCTCGTTGCGCGGCCCGGATGAGCGCCTGACGACGCCGAGCGGACGGGGGCGGAAGATTCCGAGCGGCAACCATAAGGAAAGGAAGAATCGTGACAGGAACAACGAAACCGCTTTCGCGGAAAGCCATCGCCGCGTCGATCCTCGCCGGTCTCGCGACCCCGGCGCTCGCGCACCACGGGTTCGGCCTCTTCCAGATGGACAAGGAGGGGAGGTGGTCCGGCACGCTGACGAAGATGCACCTCGTCAACCCACACTCCTACATGGAGTTCGATATGGTCGACGAGAACGGCGAGGTCGTTCATATGCGGTGCGAGATGCGCGCCGCATCGTTGCTGCGGCGTGCGGGTTGGAACACCGAGATGTTCGTCCCTGGGTCGCACGTCGAGATATACGGCCGCCCGCACCGGGACGACCCGACGGCCTGCTACGTCGAGACGTTCACGCTGAACGACTCGATCGAGGTCAATCGCAACGATCAGTTCACGACGGACACGAAGGTCGATTTCTCGAATCGGCCGTACCGTCTCGCGGACGGACAGGTCAATCTGAGCGGCGACTGGGCCGTCGAGCAGCTCGTGCTGACGATCGGTCCCGAGGGCGGCAACGGCTCGATGGTGCCGCGGAGCCTGATCGAGGAGTTCGCGAGCGGTGCGATCACGCTCCAGGAGATCCAAGCGATGCAGCCGCCGAGGCCGCGGGCGGTCTACACGGAAGCGGGCGAGGCTGCTGCACGGGCGTTCAACGGACGTTCGCCCGAGGACAATCCGTGGTTCGCGTGCAAGCCGACGAGCATCATCCGCGACTGGACGGCGGACTGGCCGATCAATCGCTTCGTGCAGAGGGTGACGCCCGAGGGCGAGTCCGTCATCGACATCACGTACGGCCTCTACAACTTCGAGCGCCGCATTCATGTCGGCATGGAGTCTCATCCCGAGAATCTCGAGCCGAGCTATGCGGGGCATTCGATCGGCTGGTGGGAAGGAGATACGCTCGTCGTCGATACGATCGGCTTCACCGCAGGCGTGCTGTCGCCGCCGACGAGGAACAGCGAGCAGCTGCGTATCGTCGAGCGGTTCACGCTCGATCCGGAGACGATGGCGCTCAAGCGCGAGTACAGCGCGACGGATCCCGTCTATCTCGCGGAGCCGTACGAAAGCTACGACGTCATGTATCTCTCGGACGTGCCGTTCCAGCGGGCGGAGTGCGTCGAGATGACGCCCGAGTTCCAGCAGAACTGAAAATCGGGGTCAGAGCCCTTTGACGAAGTCTAAGGGCTCTGACCCTGCGGCACGAACTTGTGGACGCCGCGCGTCACGTCTGCGACGTAGATCTCCCCGCTCGGGCTCGCGGCAACGTAGTGCGCCTCGCCGAATTGATCCGGCCGCTCGCCGGGAGAGCCCATCGCGGCGAGGACCTTTCCGGATCTGTCGAGCTGCAGCAGCTGCCCGGTGAAGCCGTTCACCATCCAGATGTAGTCGCCGGCGAAATCGATCGAGCAGGGAAGGCCCGCGTACTTGAGCTCCCGCAGGTAGTTGCCGTCCTGATCGAAGATCTGGATGCGCGAGTTCTCGCGGTCCATGACCCAGAGATCGCCGGCGTCGTCGATCACGATCGAGTGGGCGACCTGGAACTTGCCGGGCGCGTCGCCCTTGCCGCCCCAGGACTTCACGAAGGTTCCGTCCGCGCGGAACTTCAGCACGCGCGGATCGCCGCGCTCGCCGGGCAGGTGACCCTGCGCGATGAAGAAATCCCCGTTCGGGGCGAACGCGATGTCGTTCGGCTGGTTCAGCAGGCGCGTCCCCGCGGCTTCGTCCCAGTCACCCGCTTGGCCGCTGACGCCGAGCGTCATCAGGACTTCGCCTTGCCGGTTCAGCTTCACGACGATATGCGTCGAGCCGTCGGCGACCCAGATATTGCCTTCCGGATCGAGGCGAAGCGCGTGCGGACGGCGACCGAAGAGTCCGCTGCCGAACGCACGCAGCAGCTTGCCGTGCTCGTCGAACTCGGAGATCGGGTTCGGCCCTCTGTTCAGGACCCAAAGGTGACCGTCGTCGTCGAACGTGACGCTGGCCGGCAGGCCGAACTCCACGTCCTCCGGAATGCTGAGCGGGTCGGCTACCCAGCGGTAGTTCAACGGCGGGGCCTCCTCCGGAATCAGGAGCCGCGGATCCGAGGGCGGCTGCGCCCACAGAGCGGCGCTGATCGCCCAAGCGCCGAGCAGTAGAGTGATCTTTCTCATCTTCGATGCCCCCGTCGCGGCGTTCCGCTCGCGGACGCCTCGCCTCCCTCGATGTATTCTAGTGCCGAGCTTGCGATTTTCGATCACCCGGAGTCAACGAGCCCGACGAGCGGTCGTCCGCAAGCACGCCGCGTTGCGGATCCTCGTTTTCGATGTGCCATCATTCGTAGGGCAGCACGCGATGCGCGATGCGGCCGGGCAGCAGGAGTGGATGAGGGATGATGTTCCACGAGAAGGCGACTACGCGGCGGGCCATTCTTGCCGCCGTCGCTATTGCCGCGGCCGGTTGCACTGCGGAAGAGACCAACCGGGCTTGTGATCGAGCCTGTCTGCTCGATGTCGCGGAGCGCTACCTCGCCGCGGTTGCGGCAGCGGAGCCGGGTCTCGCGCCGTTGTCCGAAGACGTTGCGTTCGTCGAGAACACCACGCGGATCGAGCCCGGGGAAGGCATCTGGGCATCGGCGGCGGGAGCAGGCAGCTTCCGAATAGTCGTGCCCGATCCGGTCGCCGGCGCCGTGGGCGTCATGGCCGTGGTCGACCGGCGAACGCCGGAGGGCATCGTCCCGGCGATGCTCGCCGTGCGACTCGAGGTCGACGGCGGGCTGATCACGGAGGTCGAGCACCTCGTCGCGGACGTGCCCGAAGCCGATCCAGCGAATCTAGCGGCGCCTCGGCCGGCGTTCGTCACCGCAGTGTCCGAGGACGAGCGCATGCCTCGGGCCGAGATCAAGGCCATCGCAGGCTCGTACTACGACGCGCTCGAAGCGAGCGACGGCCGCCTCGCGCCGTTCGCCGAAGACTGCGAGCGGCAGGAGAACGGCGTGATCACCGCGGGCCCTGGGCTTCCGCCGGCGCCGTTCGACAGCGTGGACGTCGCGGGCCGCTCGCCTCCTGCGGTGGCGCGCGACTGTGCAGGGCAGCTGAGCTCGCGCCGCTTCGCGTACATCGACAGCATCGACGACCGTCGAGTGTTCGCGATCGACCCGGTCGTCGGCCTCGCGATGGGCCTCTCGCACTTCCGCCAATCGATGGCTCGCGGACCGCATCGCCTGATTGCCGCCGACGGATCTGAAGTGATGTGGGACGAGGCGCGGGAGCCTTACGATCTGCCCGCCGCGCACGTCTTCAAGATCACGGACGGCCAAATTCACGAGGTCGAGGCGCTCGGCATCTTCGTGCCGTACGGCTCGCGTACGGGAACGGAGGCGTTCGCGTCAGCGCCCGACCAGGGTCGCTGACTTGCGGCTCCGAACCCGTGATCGAGCGTTGTTGAGCCGCTTTACCAGTTCATGAACGAACCGTCCGGCCGGCTGTTCATCAGCATACCGGCCCGATATTCGTCGTACTCGGCGATCTTCGTCAGCCGGTCGATGTCGACGACGACGCCGATCCCGGGACGGTCGTTCGGCCACATCTTGCCGTCCCTGAAATCGTAGACCTCAGGAAGATAGGGCCACGTGCGGCGGCCGTCGCCGAGCATCTCCATCAGCGCGGTGACGGACGTCGCCGTCAGGCAGTGGACGAGCGCGGCCTCGGAGATCGGTCCGGTGAAGTGCGGGATGAGGCCGACGTAGTGCGTCTCCGCGAGCGCGACGATCTTCATGAACTCGGTGATGCCGCCGACGTTCGGCAGCGTCACGCGCGCGTAGTCGATCAGCTCGCGCTCGATGAGCCGGTTGATGTCCCACTTGTAACCGAACTGCTCGCCGACCGCGATCGGCACGCGCGTGCGCGCGCGCACCCACTCGTAGGAATCGACGTTCTCGCTGCGGATCAGGTCCTCGCAGAAATACGGATGGAGCGGCTCGAGCAGCGTCGCGAGGTTGATCGCATCCGGCATGTCGAGCTCGGTGTGGAAATCGATCGCCCAGCCGCCGTCGCCGGCGCCGCGGTGGAGCAGCTTGCAGTCCTCATGCATACGCCGCACGAGCTCGAAACGGTCGACCACGCGCTGACGAGGGTTATCCGTCGCATGGCGATACGCCCTAAAGCCCGCCTCGCGGCAAGCCCGTGCCGCGTCCTCGAGCGTGCCGCCGGGCGGGCGAGGGAACACCGTCGAATAGCATTCGATGTGGTCACGTGACCGGCCGCCCAGGAGCTGCCAGACCGGCACGTCGAGCGCCTTGCCCTTCAGGTCCCAAAGGGCGACGTCGAGCGCGCCGAGCGAGTGCAGCTTCTCGCGCCCGGCGGGATAGAAGTAGCCGCGCATCATCCGCTGCCAGTGGTGCTCGATCCTGAACGGATCGAGACCGATCAGCATGCGCGCGCATTCCTCCATCGTCCTCGGCTCGCCGCCTTCGCCGATGCCCATGAGACCCGACTCGGTCTCGATGATCACGACGTTCGTGGACTGATTGACCATCGGCTGGCCGCCGCGGCCTTGCGAGTCACCCGAGTTACTGTAGTAGTGGATGACTTTGATTCGGTCCTCCGGCAACGCCGCCTCGAGCGCCGGCGACAGGCACGCGCTCACGCCCGCCGCGCCGAGGCCGCTCAATACGCTCCGTCGATCCCACAATTGCCGTGTCATGTTCGATCCCCCGTTTTTCGGCTGCGAGGCCGTCGGCCCGCAGAGTCGTTCTAGTTCGTTCCGATGTACGTGAACTCGAGCAGCGAGCCCGGGTGCTCGAGCTCCGCCGTCGTCTCGCCGGTCGCGGTCAGCGTGCGCCCGAGGCTCGTCGTCACCGCATAGATGCGCAGCCCGTCCGGAGAGATCGCGAGATCCCGATAGCGATTCTGCGCCTTGAAATACGTCAGCGGCTGCGCGTCGGCGGCATCGAGCGGGATCCGGTAGATCGTCCCGCTCATGAGGCTCGTCACGAGAATCGATGGATTCCAGCCCGGAATGCCGGGCGACGCGTAGACGTCGAGGCCGCTGAGCGCCGCGGTCGCGTTGCCCATCGAGCGTGCGTCGTGCGTGCTCGGGACCGTGAAGAACGTCGCGAGCGGCGGCACGAAGTCGGGCAAGTCGACCTCCGATTCCTTGATCCTCGGCACGGTGTCCGGCACCTCGCGGCCGTAGGGCAGGTCGCGGCACGGCGTCGGCGACGACGCGGACCAGTTCGCGTATGTGTAGTACTGATCGTCCTTGAAACCCGCGATCAACGGCCAGCCATAGTTCCCGCCGGCGACGATGCGGTTCACCTCGTCGTCGGTGTCCTGGCCGTGCTCGGCGGCGTAGAGCGTGCCGTCCGGTCCGAAGGCCATGCCTTGCGGGTTGCGATGCCCGTAGCTGAAGACGTGGCTCCGCACGCCGTTCAGGACCGGATTGTCGTCCGGGATGGAGCCGTCCTCGTTGATCCGAAGGATCTTGCCCTCGTAGCCGCGCCAGTCGCCTCTCGCGATATCCGCCGCTACCGGCAGCTCCTGCGAGCGAATCGGCTCGCAGTAGTACGCGAGGAAGTTCGCGCCGTGGTCGCCGCGGCTCGCGTAGAGCTTGCCGTCGAGACCGAAGACGATGCGGCTCGCGCCATGATCCGGTCCGTGCGGCAGGTCGGTCAGGATGTCGACCGGCTGCTCGAGACGCTCGGCTTCGGCGTCGAAGCGATAACGCCTGATCTTCGCGCGGCGCACCTCGTCCGGGCCCGGATCCGCGTCGTACGTGTACATCACGTACACATAGTCGGAGCCGGCCGGGAAGTCCGGGTGGAGCGCGAGGCCGAGCAGCCCGTCCTGGCCTAGCCGCTGCACGACCTCGTCGATCGTTGCGACGACGGTGCGCGTGCCGTCGGCCGGGTCGATGCGCAAGACGCGTTTGCCGACTCGCTCCGTCACCCACAAGTACCCGTCTGCGCCGTACGTGACTTCCCACGGGTCCTCGAGGCCGCTCGCAAGAACGCGCGTCGTGAAGCGTTCCGGCGGCTCGGACCAGACGGCGCGCGGGTTGACGCCCGGTCCCGGGGCGACCTGGGCTGCTGCGGGCAACGACGCGGAGACGGAAGCAATGGCGATCAGCGCGTAATGAAGACGCGTCCGGCGCAACATTCGGCTCACTTCAAATGATGCATGCATGGTAAAAACGCTTACGGTTTATCATGGCGACGGCGGCGCGAGCGCGCGGTCGGTTGGGATCTCGAAACGTACGAAGGGGAGGCCTGTGAATTCGAATCGCAGAGAATTGCTGACGGGACTCGCTGCGGGCGCGGCGATTCTTCCGTTCTTGCCGAGCGCGGGCAGCGCGCAGCAGGCGCCGGTCGAGCGCGACTGGTCGGGAAACAACCCGCTGCGCTATCCGGATCCCGACATCATCGCGCTCGAGCCGCGATTTCGCCGCTACATGCTGTTCAACACGCCGCTCGTGCGGCTCCATACCGGCACGCTGTGGGCGGAAGGGCCCGCATGGAACGGCGTCGGCCGCTACCTCGTCTGGAGCGACATCCCGAACAACGCTCAGCTCCGCTTCATCGACGACGACGCTCGCGTGACGACGTTCCGCTCGCCGTCGGGTTACAGCAACGGCAACACGTTCGACTTCAACGGCCGGCAGATCTCGTGCGAGCACGGCGGCCGTCGCGTCGTGCGCTACGAGGCCGACGGCTCGGTGACCGTGCTCGCCGACAGCTTCAACGGCAGGCGGCTCAACTCGCCGAACGATGTCGTGGTCCATCCGGACGGCAGCATCTGGTTCACCGATCCGATCTACGGCATCAGCGGCAACTACGAAGGCTTCAGGGCCGAGTCGGAGCTCGATACCGCGGTGTACCGCATCGACGGAAATTCCGGACAGATCGAGATCGTCACCGACGAGGTCGTGCAGCCGAACGGGCTGTGCTTCTCGCCGGATTACTCGCTGCTCTACGTCGCCGACACCGGCGGCCGCGAGACGAAAGTCTGGGACGTCGACGGCACGAGGCTCCGCAACGGGCGTCAGTTCGTCCGTCTCGAGAACCCCGGCGGAGGCCCGGCAGCGGCAGACGGTATCCGCTGTGACGCCGACGGCAACATCTGGGCGGGCGCGGCCCCCGGCGTGCAGGTCATCGCACCGGACGGCACGCCGATCGGCGCGATTCGGCTGCCCGAGATCTGCGCGAACGTCGCGTTCGGCGGCGCGCGGCGCAACCGTCTGTTCATGACGGCGAGCCAGTCGCTGTACGCCGTCTACGTAGGCGTCGCCGGCGCGCATATCTGCTGAGGAAAAATCGGGGTCGAAATCGGGGTCAGACCCCGATTTCCCGCTTAGCCCATCGTCTCGGGTGCGCATCGTCGGCGGAAAATTCGGCTCTGACCCCGGTTTCTTTCCTTAGTCTTCGAGGCCTTCGATCGGCGCGACGCCGCGGGGGAGGCCGGGAGCCGCGGTGCTGCGGAGCGCTTGCTGCGCGCCCGTGCGGATCAGCGCCGTATCCGGAGGACCCTGGAAGAACGTGTAGCCGTCGCGCGTATCCTTCCACGCGGACGGTCCCGCCAGGTACTTGCCGGCCGAGAGCGTCGCGTCCTTGATGCGCGTGATGATCGCTTCGTAGTCCGGATCGCCCTGGCGCAGACCCGTGAAGCTGCTCAGGTCCGAGCTCGCCGCGAAGATCACGTCGACGTGCTCGAGCGCGGCGATCTCCTCGACGATCTCGACGCCCTGCGGGTTCTCGATCATCGCAACGATCATGATGTTGTCGTTGGCGTGCTGCCGGTATTCGCGTCCCCACAACGCGCCGTACTGCCCGCCGCCCTGGCTCCGCTTGCCGAGCGGCGGATACATCGCGAACGTGATCGCATTCTTGATCTTGTCCATGGTATCGACCATCGGGATGATCACACCGAGCGCACCGATGTCGACGGCCTTCTGAATGTCGCCTTCCGTCGCGTCGGGGACCCGAATGAACGGAATCGCCGGGCCCGGGCACGCGCGGATCATCGTCGCGACCTCCGAATAGGTCAGCGGGCTGTGCTGCATCTCGATCCACAGGAAATCGAAGCCCGCGCTCGCCATCGCGCAGTAGATGTTCACGTCGGGCGTCGTGACGGTTCCTCCGACGACCTGACCACCGGCTTCGAGCTTCGCCTTGACCGTATTGAAGTACTCCTGGGCCGGCACTTCAGCCGAGAAAGTCATCGGAACTATCACGGTAAGCAATAACAGGTATCTCGACAGAGCAGACTTTTTCGCTTTCATTGTCGCCGGCCTTCGAGTTGTGGAAGGATTGAGCGGCATCCTACCATGCGTGCGAAGTGTCATCCGGGGGAAGACTAGATGCAATCGCGATATTTGGCCGCTGCGGCATTGCTGTTCGCCGGGAGCGCGGCCGCGCAGAACGAAAGCGTCGAGCAGCACATCGCCGCGGCGCGCGCCGCGGCCGGAGAGCACGCCGGCATGGTGGATCGGCTGTGCCCTCGGCCGACGACGGCGGCCGCTCCGGGTCCCCGTGGTGCTCCGCCGCGCGGCGTGCCGCCTCGCGAGCAGTGGTACCGGGAGCCGGCGAAGGTGTTCGACAACCTCTATTACGTCGGCATGACCGAGTTCTCGACGTGGGCCGTCACGACGAGCGACGGCATCATCGTGATCGATCCCGTCTTCGACTACTCCGTCGAAGCCTCCGTCGTCGAGGGCTTGCAAAAGCTAGGTTTCGATCCGCGCGATATCCGCTACGTGCTCGTCAGCCACGGGCATGGCGATCATGCCGGCGGCGCGAAATTCCTTCAGGAGAATTTCGGCGCGCGGGTGCTGATGGGTGCCGCCGATTGGGACCTGCTCGACGAGACCAATCCGCCTTGGAAGCCGCGGCGCGACATCGAGGTCGAGGGCGAGCAGCGGCTGACGCTCGGCGACACGACGCTCGAGTTGCATCTGACACCCGGTCACACCTACGGCACGATCTCGACGCTGATCCCGGTGCGTGACGGCGGCCAGGCGCATTTGGCCGCCTTGTGGGGCGGCACGCTGTTCAACTTCGGGCCCGATGCCGAGCGGTTCACCGCTTACGCCGAGTCTGCAGAGCGTTTTCGTCGCATCGCGACGGAAGCGGGCGCGGATGTGCTGTTGTCGAACCACACCGATTACGACGGCAGCAAAGAGAAGCTCCCGGCGCTCGCGGAGCGCAGCCCCGGCGATCCGCATCCGTACGTCGTCGGCACGGACTCGATCGCACGCTATCTGACGGTCGCGCACGAGTGCGCGTTGGCGGCGCTCGCCACGCTCGACTGAGAAGGCGGAGCGGGTTCGTGAAGCTCGTGTTCGACGCACGCTCGCGTTCGCTTGCGCTGACGCTTTCGGCCGTCGCCATCGCGATGACCACGCCGACTGCGGAGGGCCAGACGAAGGCGGCACCGTCCGTGCTGCACGGGGCGTATACCGAGGAGCAGGCGATACACGGTCAGGCGCTCTACTACACGCACTGCCTCTCGTGTCACGGCGAAGACATGGCGGGCCTCGATCGGGCGCCGCCGCTCGCGGGGCCGCAGTTCGCCGGCGTCTGGGAAGGGGAGTCGCTATGGGCACTCGCGGAGCGCATCGCGATGATGCCGCCGACCCAGCCCGGCATGCTATCCAGGGACGAGACCGTCGCGATCTTGGCGTACGTGCTGTGGTTCAACGGTTTGCCGATCGGCGACGCGCCGCTCAGCGCGGAGCGGAGCGTCTTGACCGAGATGGCCTTTCACGCGCCGCCGCTCGGCAGCGAGTAGGCGCTGCAGTGCAGGGAGAATGGATTTGAGAACGACTCGAACCTTTCTGCGGGCCGTCGTGCTCGGCGGAGCGGGCGCGCTGCTGCTGAGCATCGCGCGGGCGCAGCCGGCCGAATCGACCGCCGGTCCGGAATGGCCGACGTACGGCGGCAACCTCGCGAGCCATCGCTACTCGCCGCTCGACCAGATCAACGCGGAGAACTTCAAGGACCTCAAGATCGCGTGGCGTTTCCGAACCGACTTCCTCGGCCCGCGCCCTGACACGCTGTATTCGGCGACGCCGCTCTACGTGAACGGCCTGCTGTACACGACGGCTGGGCAACGCCGCGCGGTCGTGGCGCTCGATCCCGCGACCGGCGAGCTGATCTGGATGCATCGCGAGGACGAAGGTGCTCGCGGCGAGGCGGCGGCTCGCCAGGGCGCCGGTCGCGGCGTGTCCTATTGGGCGAGCCCGGACGGATCCGATCGGCGCATCGTCTATGTGACGCCCGGTTATCGGATGATCGCGCTCGACGCGATGACGGGACGACCGATCGAATCCTTCGGCGACAACGGCGTCGTCGATCTCAAGCTCGACTTCGACCAGGAGATCGATCCCGTAAACTCCAACGTCGGGCTCAACGCGACGCCTCTGATCGTCGGCGACGTGATCGTCGTCGGCGCCGCCCATCGCCCGGCCGGCAGCATGGATTCGACGTGGGACGTGCGCGGATACGTGCGCGGCTACGACGTCCGCACGGGCACGCGGCTGTGGATCTTCCATACGATCCCGAGGCGCGGCGAGTTCGGCTACGACACGTGGGAGGACGGCTCGGCCGAGCGCAACGGAAACACCGGCGTCTGGGCGCAGATGAGCGCGGATCCCGAGCTCGGCCTCGTCTACCTGCCGGTCGAGATGCCGACCGCAGACTACAACGGCTTCAATCGTCCCGGCGACAACCTGTTCGGCGAATCGATCGTCGCGGTCGACGTCAAGACCGGCGAAAGGCGCTGGCACTATCAGACCGTGCATCACGGAATTTGGGACTACGATTTGCCGTGCGCGCCGATCCTGTTCGACATGGAGAAGGACGGGGAGATCATCAAGGCGCTCGCACAGCCGACGAAGTCCGCGTTCCTCTTCGTGCTGAACCGCGAGACGGGCGAGCCGATCTGGCCGATCGAGGAGCGTCCGGTGCCGCAGTCCGAATCGCCGTACGAGAAGACGAGCCCGACGCAGCCGTTCCCGACGTGGCCGCCGCCGTTCGATCGCCAGGGTATCTCGATCGACGATCTGAACGATCTGACGCCCGAGCTCCGCGCGGAGGCGGAGGAGCTCGTGAAGTCGTACCGCCTCGGGCCGTTGTTCACGCCGCCGGCCGTCGATGCGCCGGACGGGCCGCTCGGAACGCTGATGGTGCCGTCGGACGTCGGCGGGGCGAACTGGCCGGGCGGGGCATTCGACCCTGAGACGAACCGGCTCTACATCCACTCGCATACGGCCGTGTTCACGCTGCGAAACATCCCTGCGGACCTCCGGCCGTTCGATCCGAGCCCGGCCGGTCGGACCGAGAGCCCGGGTAGCCGCGGCGTTTCGCCGCCCGGGCTCGGCGCACCGGGCCTTGGGGGCGGCCCCAATGCGGCACCGTCGGGGTTGGGCGCGCCGGGCGGCGCGCTCGGCGCCCGCAGGGGCGGGACGTTCCTTCAGGGCACGATCCCGTTGATCAAGCCGCCTTATGACCGCATCACGGCCTACGACATGAACACCGGCGAGATCCTGTGGCAGAAGCCGCACGGCACGACGCCGGACAACATTCGCAATCACCCGGCGCTCGCGGGGCTCGACGTCGATCGGCTCGGCTCGTACGGCCGCATCTTCATCGGCGTGCTCGTGACGAAGACGCTGGTGATCGCCGGCGAAGGGGGCGTGCACACCAACGAGGCGGGCGAAACCGTCGCGCTGCTCCGCGCGTACGACAAAGTCACCGGCGAGGACGTCGACGGTCGAATCGAGATGCCGGCAAGACAAACCGGCTCGCCGATGACGTACATGCACGACGGCAAGCAGTACATCGTGCTCGCGGTGAGCCACGCAGGCGCCAATGCCGGCGGTGAGCTGATCGCTTACGCGCTGCCGTAAGAAGGGGCTTCTGAACGTCGACACCCAAAGCGACCGATCCGAGCGGGCCCACGGCGTGTGCGACGCGATCGAAATATTGCGGAGACAACAAGAATGAACAAAGCAAACGTGCTCGTCCGCTCCGTGGCGTTCGCCGCCGCTTCGACGGTCGCGTCGGGCATCGCGTCGATGGCCGCACATGCCCAGACAGACGGGCGTGATCTCCGGCTGACCGAGTCCGTCTGCACGTCGCAAGAGCTCGCCGCACCGATCTCTCCCGACCGAATCGGCGAGCCCGTTTCCGCGATCGTCCTCGATGCGCTGACGTGGGTCTCCGCGTCGGGCACGACGCCGGCGCACTGCATGGTTAACGGACGGCTCTTGCCGGTGGACGAGAGTCCGACCGCACGGCCGATCCGGTTCGGCGTCGCGATGCCCGCGGTATGGAACGGCCGGTCGATCCAGATGGGCGGCGGCGGCATGAACGGCACCGTTCCGGCACTCGCCGGCGGCTTCGGCGGACCGTCGAACCTCGCGAACGGGTTCGTCACGTACGGCAGCGACTCGGGCCACGCCACCGGCGACGACGAATGGGCGCTGAACGACGAGGCGATCCGGAACCTCGGGTTCATGCAGATGAAGAAGACGCACGACGTCGCGATGGTGCTGATCGAGCGCGCTTACGGCGAGCTCCCGGCATACAACTACTACGTCGGCGGCTCGCAGGGCGGCCGCGAGGGCCAGATGGTGGCCCAGCGATATCCCGAGGATTACGACGGCGTGCTGTCGACCGTGCCGATCGTCGGCTTCTCGACGCTGATGCTCGCGCCGACGCTGATCCGGATTCAGGAGATACCGCTAGAGAGGTGGGTGCCGCCGGTGAAGGGCAACGCGATCGTCGCCGAGTTCATGCGCCGCTGCGATCACCTCGACGGCCTGGTCGACGGCGTCATCAACAACTACTTCGATTGCCGAGCGATCTTCAACGTCAACGACGGGATCGGCGAGAGCGATCCGTGGTCCGCGAAGCGCTGCTCGGACGACGCCGATCCGAATCCCGACGATGCTTCACAGAACGCGTGCCTGACGTCGAAGCAGATCGAGACGCTCGAATTCATCTTCTCGGATCTGCCGGCCGACGCGAAGCTGCCGAACGGCCGAACGAACTTCGGCATGTGGGCGCCGACGACGGCCGTCGCCAATCCCGCTGCGCTGACCGGCCCGGCCCCGGCGCCCGTCGCCGCGGGCCCCGCGGGACCCGGCGGCTTCCCGGGACTCCCGGGCGGAGGGCTCTTGGCCGGCGAGCGTTATCGCGGCCAGGAGGGCGCAGCCGACGATGCGCGCGTGTTCTCCGCGCTCGGCTCGATCGGCGTGAACGGCTTCGTGATGCAGGACCTCCGCGCGAATCCGCTCGACTACGACGTCGAGCGCTATCGCGCGCGGCGCGAGCAGATCGCGGCCTGGCTCGACACGACGAATCCGGATCTCAGCGCATTTCGCGCGCGCGGCGGGAAGATGATCATCGCGATCGGCACGGATGACACGATTGCGCCGTCAGGCGAGCAATTGAACTACTACCAGTCGATCCTCGACACGATGGGGCGCGAGGCGGTCGACTCGTTCGCGCGCCTCTATGTGCTGCCGCAGACCGGTCACGGTCTGACGGGCCGGGCCGCGGCGATCGACGGCGACGGCAATCGAATCGAGCCGCGGCCGATCCCGAGCGGCTTCGATCGTCTCGCGCTGCTGCAGAACTGGGTCGAGAACGGCGTGGCGCCCGGCAAGAGCGAGGTGTTGACCGGCCCTTCGGGCAGCCTGCCGATGTGCTCGTACCCCGAGTATCCGCACTACGACGGCGGTGACGTCTCGTCCGCCGGGTCCTATACGTGCAGGATGCCGGCTTCGGCCGAGGAGTAGTATCGTACCGACCGCGATCGGCGTTGCCGTCCGCAACGCCGAGGGCGGGCGGCAGCGCGAGAGCACGCGCTACTTCGAGTGCTTGCCGAAGAACTCGAAGATGTGCGCCTGACTGGCCGTGATCACGGGACCATGGGTCACGCCGGGGAGCTCGACGTATTCGTGCTCCATCCCGAGCTCCTCCATCGTCGCGACCCACGTGCGTGCGAGGTCGACCGGGACCACCTCGTCGGCGGCGCCATGGACGACCATCACGGGGACGCCGGCCTCATCGAGCTTTCCGAGGATCTCCGTCCGGTTCTCGGTCATCGCGAAGGCCGCCGGCGCGACCGGCGCAATCGCCGCCCAGATATCGGCGTGCTTCGAGCCGAGGAAGAGGGTTCCGGCGCCGCCCATCGAGTGCCCGGTGAGGTAGATCCGGCTTTCGTCGACGTTGAACTCGTCGCGGATCATCGCGAGCACGTTCATCACGTCCTTCTCGCTCAGCTCGGTGAGATTCTCCGGCGCGCTCTCGCCGCCGAACGTACGACCGCCTGGACCGCGAATGACCGGAGATCCGTACCAGCCGCCGACGTTGTATCCCATCGGCGCCGCGAGGATGTAGCCGCCTTCCTCGGCGAGATCGATGGCCGTCGAATTGCACATGATCTGCGGCGGAGCGCCGAGCCCGTGCAATGCAATGATCAACGGTGCGGGCTCGTCGGCGGAGATTTTCGATGACGCGAAGACGCAGTAGGGGAGCTCCTCGTCGGTGTCCGCGAAGTGATACGTACGGTCTTCGGCGCGCGGATCGCTCGTCCATGCGCGACCTTGGCCGGGTTGGGCGGACGCGACGGAGGACATCAGCGTGAGCGTCAGGCACGAGGCGAGCGTCGCGATCGCGGTGGCAGCGCGTGATGAGAGCTCGAGTTGCATGGTGCGTTCTCCCCTTTTTGGGCTGTCGTTGTCGGCGCGCGACTCTTGAGGATCAGGGAAGCGTCGGGTCGGCGTCAATCGAAGGAGGATCCCGAGGCCGATCCGAGCGATATGCCCGGATGATGGACATGGAGCGCAAAGAAGGGTACGAATGCCCTCAGGCTCGTCCGATTTTAGATACCTGGTATTTACGGGGCTGATAGCACCACTCGAGAGACATGAATCTCAGGCAATTCGATCTCAACCTGCTGCTCGCGCTCGACGCGTTGCTGAAGGAGAAGAACGTCACGCGCGCGGCGGAGCGCCTCTTCATGAGTCAGCCCGCGATGAGCGGAATGCTCGCGAGGCTCCGGCAGGCGTTCGACGACGAGTTGCTGGTGCGCGTCGGCCGCAACCTCGAGCTGACCGAGTTCGCCGCAGGAATCGCCGAGCGGGTGCATCGGTGCGTCCAGGAGATGGAGGAGCTGCTCGATTCGAAGCCGAGCTTTTCCCCGGCGGAGGAGAGTCGCTCCTTCTGCATTGCGGCGAGCGATTACGCGGTCCTGCTCTTGTTCGGCCCGCTGATGCAGCGGCTGACCGAGGCGGCGCCGGGGATTTCGTTGCATTTCGTACGGCTCGACGTCCAGGCCGGCGAGCGCATCGCGGCCGGCGAGATCGATTTCGGCATTCTTCCGGCAGAGCTCGAGTTGCCGCTTCCTTCGATACCGTTGTTCGAGGACGGCTGGGTATGCGCTGCCTGGGCCGGCAACCCGTCGATCGGGGACGGGCTGACGCTCGACGATTACCAGCAGCATCCGTATCTATCCTTCAATATCTCGGATCCCGGCCACCTGTCGATGGCACACGAGTACCTGTCGCGTCACGGCCACGTGCCGCGGATTGCCGCGACGACCGGGAGCTTCACTGCCGCACCGTTCCTGTTACGAGGAACTCGGCTGCTGACGATCATGCCAAGGCGACTCGGCGAACGCATGCAGCAGGCGGCGGATCTGCGCCTGCTCGAGCTGCCTTTCGAGCTGCCGCCGCTGCGCGAGAAGCTCGCCTGGAACCCGCGCTTCACGTCGAGCCCCGCGCACGCGTGGATGCGGGAGCAGATCTCCGAGGCTGCGAAGACGTTATAGAAGAGTCATAGCACGCTCGGATACCTCGCATCCGAGATTGTCATTTCCGCTCGCGGAAGTTCGGCGGCAGTATCTGCCCGAGTGAAGCCCATTTACGAATGGGCGCTTACTCGAGGATCGCATGCTTCATACGATGGCCGTTCGCCGCGCGGTGTGCCCGTTTGCGGCGGCTACGATTCTCTCGATTCCTTTCGATGGCGCTCGTGCCCAGCCTGTCGACGTCGACGGCGCTTCCGCGGAAGCGCGCATCGCCGCGCACATCGACAACGCACGAACGCTCGCCGGCTCCGATCTGACGGCAACGTTCGATTTCTTTTGCGTGCCGGGCAACGCGAGACCCAACGACTTCTCGGCACCGCCGCTCGAGCCGGTCAAGCTGTTCGACAACCTCTACGCGCTCGGGAACTCCGAGACGGTCGTGTACGCGATCACGACGTCGGACGGCATCGTGCTGATCGATGCCGGCGTCGCCGCCGAAGTCGAGCCGGTGTTGCTTCCCGGTTTCGCCGAGCTCGGGCTCGATCCGGCGGACGTGAAGCTCGTGCTGCTGGGCCATGGCCACTCCGATCACTACGGCGGCGCGAGCTACTTCCAAACCCAACACGGTGCTCGCGTCGGCACGACCGAGGCGGATTGGGGAACGATCGCGGAAGCCGCGGCCTCGGGCCGGCCCGGCAGCACGCCGGCGCCGTCGCGCGATCTCGTCGTGCGCGAGGGCGAGCCGATCGTCGTGGGTGATACGACGATCACGCCGGTCGAGATTCCGGGCCATACGCCCGGCGCCCTGGCCTTCATCTTCCCCGTGCAGGACGGGGGCACGAGCCATGTCGCAGGACTCTTCGGCGGCACGGTGCTCGCGACGGCCTACACGCCTGCGCCGGGCCTCGTGCAGTACATCGACTCGATCGCGCACTACCTCGAGGTTGCAGCGCGCGAGGGCGTCGACGTCGAGATTCAGAACCACCCGATCTTCGACGATACGCCGGCACGTCTCGCCGCCTTGGCGGCTCGGCGGCCGGGCGACCCGCACCCGTTCGTGATGGGCGCGGAACGTTATCAACGCTTCTGGCGAATCGTTTCCGAATGCATGCAGGCGGACATCATTCGCAAGGCTTCCAGGTGAGAACGATGCAACGGATCGCAACACTCCTCGGCATCTCGCTCGCGGCGCTGTCGGTCTTTCCGGCGGCCGCGCATCACTCGTTCTCGGCCGTGTATCGCGCGGACGAGATGGTCACGATCGAAGGGAAGGTCGCGCAGTTTCAGTTTCGCAACCCTCATTCGGTTCTGCACGTGCTGGTGCCGGACGAGGCGGGCGGCACGACCCGCTGGGCGATCGAGTGGCAGGGCGCGAGCCAGCTCGGCGCTCGCGGCGTGACGGCGCAAACGCTGCGTCCGGGCGACCCCGTCGTCGTGACGGGCAACCCCGGCCGGATAGAGGGAGAGCACAGGATGCTGCTCCGGACCATCACGCGCACGACGGACGGCTTCGGCTGGGGCACGCGTCCGGGCGAGGTCGTCGACTAATGCGACGTCGCTTTCCGCTACGGCCGCCGGCGGCGGCCCTGTCGCTCGTCGTGCTGATGATGTGCGTATCCGCCGACGCGCAGCCGCCGGGCTTCGGTGGGCCTCCTGCGCCGCCGCGCTCTGCGCGCGAGTCCGCTCAGGTCGATCTCACCGGCTACTGGGTGGCGCTCGTGACCGAGGACTGGCTCTGGCGAATGGTCACGGCGCCGCGCGGCGACGTGACGAGCGTGCCGCTGAACCCCGCCGGCCGACGCGTCGCGGCCGAGTGGGATCCGGAACGGGATGCCGCGAGCGGAGAAGCGTGTCGTCCGTTCGGCGCGGCCGGGCTCATGCGGCAGCCGCTGCGGCTCCACATCAGCTGGCACGACGACAACACGCTGAAGATCGAGACGGATGCCGGACAGCAGACGCGGCTGTTCCACTTCGGCGATGCCACGCCGCCGAGCGAGAAGACCTGGCAAGGCTTCACCGTCGCCGAGTGGACGAGACCCGTCGGGGGCTTCGATTTGAGAGCCTTGATGGGCGGCGGGGCCCGCGGACCGGCGGAGAACCCGCCGAAGGGCTCGCTGAAAGCGGTGACCACCCACCTCCGCGCGGGTTACTTGCGCAAGAACGGCCTACCGTACAGCGAGAACGCGGAGCTCACCGAGTACTTCTCGCGCGTTTCCGCATTCGGTAACGACTATTTGACCGTGCTTTCGATCGTTCACGACCCGACGTACCTGAACACCGACTTCGTGACGTCGTCGCATTTCAAGCGGGAGCCCGATGACTCGAACTGGAATCCGTCGCCGTGCCGGACGGCACCGCCTCTTGCCGGAAATGGAGAGTAGGCGATGAGACGGCTCGATTTGCTCGTTGCGCTCGCGCTCGGTCCGGTCTCTGTCGCGTCCGCTCAGGTCGACTTCACCGGCGCTTGGGATCATCCTGGCTTGTTCGGGCACGAAGACTTCAACGACAGAGGCGCGGGACCCGAGATCGGCGACTACATGGGCCTGCCGCTCAACGAGGCGGGCATCCGCAAGGCCGAGACGTACTCCGGGTCCTGGCTTAGCGTCCCTGAGCATCAGTGCACGCCGCATCCGGCGGCGTACCAGATGTGGGGACCGAACACGCTGATCGTCACGACGGAGTACGACCGCGTCCAACGCGTCGCGAAGGCGATTCGGCTCGACGGAACGTTCGGCATCGACCGCATCGTGTGGCTCGACGGCCGTCCGCATCCGCCGCCGGAAGCGCTTCATACGTTCGAAGGCTTCTCCACGGGCCGCTGGGAGGGCGACACGCTCGTCGTCGAGACGACGCACATGAAGGCGGGGTGGCTGCGCCGGAACGGCACGCCGACGAGCGAGCGTGCGAGGATGCTCGAGTACTTCACTCGTTTCGACGACTACCTGCTCGTCACGACGATCGTCGACGACCCCGTGTACTTCTCGGAACCGTTCGTCCGGACCACCGAGTACGAGGTGACGGCACGCCCGGCGCCCGTTCTCGGCGATCCGTTCACGCGCAACGACGGCCCGATCTTCTACAAGTGCTTCCCGGCGGAAGAGACGACGGCCGACAAGTACTACGTGCCGCACTACCTGCCCGGCGAGAACGATCTGCTCGACGAGTTCTCGCAGAAGTACTCGGTGCCGCGCTGGGCGATGTCGGCCGGAGGGGCGACGATGTATCCGGAATTCGCCGCGCGCCTCGAGAGCGGCCGGAGCCGCGGCGTGGCGCCCGCGCCCGCCGAGGTGCCGCCGCGCGAGGCCTTGCCCGAAGGCATCCGCTCGATGCACGTGAAAGGCAAGGTCTGGGCGATCTTCGGGGCAGGCGGGAACGTTACCGTGCAGATCGGCGACGAGGGCGTGCTCGTCGTCGACACCGGATCCGCCTCGACGGCCGAGAGCGTCCGCGAAGAGATACGGAGGCTCGCCGGCGATCGGCCGGTTCGCTACGTGATCAACACGCACTTTCACGCCGACCACACCGGCGGCAACGTCGTGCTCGCGAGCGAGCCGCATCAGCAGGCGGCGATTCTCGCGCACGAGAACGTCGGCTTGCGCCTCGTGGAGACCGGCTCGGACGCTGCGAACCTGATCATGGATACGTTCTACGGCGACTCGAAGGCGATCTACTTCAACGGGGAGGTCATCGAGATCATCCACGTGCCGAATGCGCACACGGACGGCGACTCGCTGGTCTTCTTCCGCGGGTCGGACGTCGTCAGCGCGGGCGGCGTGATCTCGACGACGAGTTTCCCGAGCTTCGCCGCGAACCAGGGCGGGTCGGTCGACGGCCTGATCGCGGCGCTCAATCGGATCCTCGACATCACGGTCGCGGAGACGCGCGGTCAGGGCGGCACGATCGTCGTGCCGGGCCACGGCCGGCTCTACGACGAGGCGGACGTCGCGGAGTATCGCGACATGATGACGATCATCCGCGATCGCATTCGGCACGCGATCGACAACGGCGCTTCGCTCGCCGACGTGAGGCGCAGCCGTCCGGCGCTCGACTACGCGGGCGTGTTCGGTGCCTCGAGCGGGCCGTGGACCACCGATGCATTCATCGAGGCGATCTACCGGGACCTTTCCCGCGGTCGCTGAAGGGGGACGTATGAGAAGAGGAATTCATTGGACGATTTCCGCGCTCTGCACCGTCGGGCTCGCGCTGACCGCGACGTACGCAGGGGCGCATCACGGCAGCAGCATCTCGTACGACACTACGAAGCTGTGGACGACGTGGGCGACCGTCACGCAGTTCAACTATGCGAACCCGCATCCGACGATGACGTTCGATCGGATCGTCGGGGACGGCGAGGTCGAGCACTGGGTCGCGGAGCTCCTGACGAACCCGTCGACGATGGCCCGGGCCGGGTGGACGCGTAAGCGAACGCTCGAAGCGCTTGCACCGGGCACTCGCGTGAAGCTGACGCTCGGCACCGCGCGCGCCGGCGGCTTCAGCGGCATCGTGATGCGCATCGAGAACGAAGAGGGCGAATCGATCGGTGGCGGGTTCGGCGCCCCCGGTGCGCCGGATCTCGACGGCGTGCCCGGCGGCCTGCAGCCCGAACGAAACGAGCCGCTGCCCGGGCAGGAGCACGCCCGATGACGAAGCGACGAACGCTCATCGCGGCTGCGTGCTTCACGCTCACGCTCATCGCACAAGGCGTCGCGGCTCAGGGCGAGCGCCAGGCCGCGGCGCCCGGTGGAATCGGCTCGTCGGACACGGACACGCGAAGCTACGACAAGCGGGATTTCAGCGGGCTCTGGAGCCGCGCTCCGCAGCAGTACGACCTGGGCCCTTGCCCCGAATGCCGCGATCCGGCGACATGGCCGGGCTATGGCTTTTTCGGCGAGACGCCGCCGATGACGCCCGAAGGTCAGCGGCGGTTCGAGGAGAACCGGCCGTCGCGCGGGCTCGAGCTCGGCAGCGAGGAAGCCGAGCGCCGCACGGATATCCACATCGGGTATCGCCGCGCGGTGCTGCCCGCCTTCGGCAACGATCCGGAGATGCGCTGCGAGCCGCTCGGTCTCGCGCGATTGATCACGTTCTCGGGCATCGGCGCGGCGATGGAGATCGTGCAGACCGAGGACCGCATCGTGCAGCTCTTCGAGTGGACCTGGGACTTCCGCGACATCTGGATGGACGGTCGCGAGCTGCCGAACGTCGAGGACTATCTGCCGCGGTTCAACGGCTACTCGGTGGGTCGCTGGGAGGGCGACACGCTGGTCGTGACATCGACCGGTTTCGACGACCGGCAGTGGCTCGATCAATACGGATTCCCGATCAGCAGCGAGGCCGTGCTCGAGGAGCGATGGGACCGGCCGAGCCCGAACCGGCTCCGTGCGCGTCTCAAGCTGATCGATCCGCTGACCTACACCGAGCCCTGGGAATCGAGCCCGAAGGTCTGGGCGCTGATTCCGAAGGAGAAGATGGCGATCGGGGGGTGGTCGGGAATTCTCGAGGATCGATGCGTCCCGAGCGACGAATCGCTGTTCAACCAGTTCCGGGATCGCGCCGCCGGCATCGGCGATGGGGAGAGCGCCGCTCCGTAGGGAGATCGCGACCGCTTCTCGCTAATTCGAAAAGCTAACGAGCCGGGTGGGGGACCGCCCGGCCAACCGAGTTCATGCCTTTTCATAGGGGGGAAGACACATGAAGGCATCGACTGACCGCTCGGCCGTTACTCGCCCGCGCGTCACCGCCTTGTGCAGCGCGATCGGCGAAGCGCTTCTGTCCTTGTCCGCATCTGGCCGATTCGCTCGGGCGCGAGGCCCGAGATCGATCGGCATGGCCGCGTCCGGCGCAGCGATCCTGAGCGCGGCGTTCGCCCTCGCACCCGGTGCGCCGGCGGTCGCGCAGGAGGCCGATGGCGCGGTCGAGGAAATCACGGTCACCGGCTCTCGAATTCGGCGCCAGGACTTCACGGCGAACGCGCCGATCATGACGGTGGACCGGAGCCAGTTCGAGGAGACCGGCTCGATCGGCGTCGAGACGATCCTGAACCAGCTGCCGCAGTTCGTCCCCGCGGTCACTCAGTTCAACTCGGCGGGGCAGGTGGATTCGAACGCCGTCTCCACCGTCGGTGCGTCGACCGTCAGCCTGCGCGGACTCGGCGCGAACCGGAATCTCGTGCTGATCGACGGGCGGCGCGCGATGCCGATCAATCCGACGATGGTCGTCGACACGAACACGATCCCGGCGGCCGCGATCGAGCGCGTCGAGGTGATCTCGGGCGGCGCATCGGCCGTGTACGGCGCGGACGCCGTCGGCGGCGTCGTGAACTTCATCCTGAAGGACGACTTCGAGGGCGCGGAGGTCGGCATCCGCTTCGCCGACACCGAGCACGGAGGCAATCAGGAGGTCACTATCTCGGCGCTGCTCGGGATGGCCTCCGATCGCGGGAACCTCATGCTCGGCGTCGAGCGGTCGACGCGAGCGGAGCAATTCCTCTGGCAACGCGATTGGCGCGTCGCCGATTATGCGAACCCGAGCACGCCCGGCACGAACGGATTCGCGACCGAGACGTCGATCAGCAATCAGGCGTTCTTCGCCGATCTCACGTTCAACTACCCGGACCAGAACGTCGTCAACGCGCTCTTCGCCGACGGCGTGAACGCGCTCCCGTGCGCGCCGAACCCGAACGATCCCCCGCCGTTCGTCGGGATCCGATTGCCGGGCGTCTGTCCGACCGACGCGAATGGTGTGAATCTCGGCGTGCCGAACAACGCGACGTTCTACATCAACCGCACGCCGGACGGCACCGGCACCGTCTTCACGGGGTTGAACAATCCTGCCGGTGCGGCCGGCTCCTATCGCTATCAGGGGCCGTTCAACGTCGGCAATTACGGCGAGTTCCCCGGACTGCCGTTCCGCGTGATGCAGCCGAACGGCAACATCAAGGAGAACACGTTCTATCACCGCGCGTCGACGCCGCTCGAGCGGCTCTCGTCGTTCGCGAAGGGCGAGTTCGAGGTGTCCGACAACCTGAAGCTCACTGCGCAGGCGATGCTGACGCGCACCGAGACGCGGACCGCGCTCGGCACGCCGCCGGCGACGGTCACCGTCTGGAGCGCGCGCGTCCCGTTCGGCACGACGATCTACGAGCCGTCGGTCGTCTCGTTCGGCCAAGACGGGCTGCCCAACACGGGTGACGCCGGAGAGGACATGACGACGTTGCCGGCTTACCTCCCCGGAGGCGCGTATCAGCTCAACTGTCCGGCGGTCGGCGGCTGCACGGAATCGCAGGCCTGGCCGCTGCCGCCCGAGATGCAGACGCTCTTGATGTCCCGGCCGAACCCGGAGGCGGACGTCTACGTGGGCCGTCCGATGGACTACATGAGATACCTCCTGGGCGACGGTCTCGGCGGACGCAACACGACGACGACGATGCAGTTCCTGCTCGGCGTGGAAGGCGAGCTGCCGAGCGGCAAGCACTTCTGGGACGTCTCCGTCTCGACCGGACGCACGGATGCCTCGATCACGCAGGTCGGGCAGGTCAGGCTGAACACGTATCGTGAGCTCATGGCCTCGCCGAACTTCGGCGTCGCCTTCGTCGGCAACCCGAACACCGAGGCGGACGGTTTCGCGGAAGGCACTCCGACCTGCACCTCGGGTCTCCCGATCGTGCGGGACTTCCTGCCGACGCTGGACTGCATCGAGATGCTGCACGCGACGCTGGAGAGCCGAACCAACGTCACGCAAAACGTGCTCGAGGCCAACCTCGTCGGCGATCTCGCGGAATTGCGGGCGGGTCCGCTCGGCTACGCGCTCGGCGTCACGTATCGAGAGAACGGCTTCACGTTCCGTCCGGACAACCTGGTCCGCAACTCGTCGGTCACCGAGAGCATCGCGGGCGTGTTCCCGCAGATCGACAGCGGCGGCGAGTTCGACGTGAAGGAGCTCTACGGCGAGCTGCTGATTCCGATCGTCTCGAATGGTCCGACGGGCGTCCAGCATTTCAACGTCGAGCTCGGAGGCCGCATCTCCGACTGGAGCATGCCTCACGTCGACAAGGTGGAGACGTACAAGGCGCTGATCGACTGGGCGTTCACGCCGCGGTACCGGATGCGCGGCGGCTTCAACCGCGCGTTGCGCGCACCGAACCTCGGCGAGCTGTTCCTCGGACGCACGCAGATCTTCCAGCCGGGAGCGTCGGTCTTCGGCGATCAGTGCTCGCAGAACAACCAGGTCGGACCGTTCAGCGCGAATCCCGCCGTTGCGGGCGCGGAGCAGGCCGCGCACACGCTCGCAATCTGTCGCGCGCTGATGGGGCCGGGCGGTGCCCTGGCCTATTACGACAGCCGAGCGATCACGGACCAGCCGGAAACCGGTTCGCCGGGCGCGCTGAACTCGTTCGGCAATCCGAACGTCGGGGAGGAGCAGGCGAATACGTTCACGCTCGGCGTCGTCATGGACTTCCTGAACGACTGGACGCTGACGGTCGACTACTACACGATCGAGATCGAGGACATGATCGCGCTCATCGGTCCCGACACCGTGTACGAGTCGTGCCTCAGCCTCGCCAAGAATCCGAGCGGGGATCCGACGGTGCCCGCCTGCACGCAGATCATCAGGAACCCCGCCGACGGCGAGGCGACGAACATCGACCTGACGTTCACGAATCAGGGCAGGGCGAAGGTGTCCGGCCTCGACTTCCAGCTCAACTGGTCGAGAATGCTCGCGAGAGGCGGTCTGAACCTCAATCTGGTCGCGAACTACAACCTCCTGTCCGAGACGCAGGATCGGCCGGACGTGAACACCGTCGATTGGGCCGGGACTGACGGCTGCGCCCTGCAGATCGAGTGCCAGGGCTACGACTACCGCGTGTTCACGACGCTGAACTACTTCAGGGGGCCGTGGAGCCTGACGCTGCGGCATCAGTTCTGGCCGTCGATCAAGGACGGCTCGTACGCGAAGGGTCTGCCGCCGACGACGGTGCCCGATCCGTACGGCGGCGTCGACGAGAGCTATCAGCTCGTCTACCTCGGCGGCAGCTACTCGTTCGGCGAGAGGTATCGGCTGACGTTCGGCATCGAGAACCTGTTCGACACGAAGCCGCCGTTGGTCGGCGGGGATCCGGATGCGCTGCCGTTCCCGATCCCGCCGCAGCGGGCGACGTCGGCCGGGACGGGCGGCCTCGGTCAGGGCGGCAACTCGATCTACGAGCCGCTGGGCCGTCGCGGCTTCATCGGGTTGACGATGAGCTTCTAGCGGTTCGTCCGTCGAACGAGCACCCGTGCGCTCGCGAGGTCTCGGCATGGCCGAGACCTCGCAGCGATCACGCTATCGTCGCCTTCTAGGACGAGAGGGCCGCTCGAGTCCTATAATACGGGGCAAATCATCAGAACCATTCGAGCAGTAGAGCCCCGCTCCGCTATCTTTCCATGGAACAACGACCCGTCCTCGTGGCCGGCGGCGGCATCGGCGGCCTCGCCGTCGCGCTCACTCTTCATCAAATCGGGGTGCCGTGCGTCGTACTGGAGGCGGTTTCGAATCTGAAGCCGCTCGGGCTCGGCATCAATCTCCAGCCGAACGCGGTGCGCGAGCTCTACGAGCTCGGCATCGGGCCCGAGATGCTCGACGAGATCGGCGTCCAGACGAAGGAGTGGGCGCTGGTCGGCTTGAACGGCAAGGACGTCTACAGCGAGCCCAGAGGTCTCCTCGCCGGCTACAAGTGGCCGCAGTACTCGGTGCATCGCGGCGGCCTGCACATGCTGCTCTATCGCACGGCCGTGGAGCGTCTCGGCCCCGATGCCGTTCGTACCGGGGCCAAGGTGACGGCGTATCGCAATCACGACGCCGAGCAAGGCGTGACGGTGCGAATCAGCACGGCCGACGGCCGCCACGAGGAGCTCGAAGGCGCCCTGCTGATCGGCGCGGACGGGCTGCACTCCGCCGTGCGCGCCCAGATGTATCCGAACCAGCCGCCGATCAACTGGGGCGGCGCGATCATGTGGCGGGGAACGACGCCGGGCGTCCCGATCCGCACCGGGGCATCGTTCATCGGTCTCGGCACGCATCGCCATCGAGTGGTGTTCTATCCGATCTCGAGGCCGGACCCCGCAACGGGCCTTGCGACGATCAACTGGATCGCCGAGATCACCGTCGACAACTCCGGGGGCTGGACCAACGGCGACTGGAACAGGAAAGTCGCCGTCGACGAGTTCATTCATCATTTCGAAGGCTGGGACTACGAGTGGCTCGACGTGCCCGCGATGCTGCGCGGCGCGGCCGAGGTCTTCGAGTATCCGATGATCGATCGCGACCCGGTGCCGAGCTGGGTCGACGGCAACGTGGCGCTGCTCGGCGACGCGGCTCACGTGATGTATCCGACGGGCTCGAACGGCGCCACTCAAGCGATCATCGACGCGCGCGTGCTCGGCGCGGCGATGCTCGAGCACGGCGTGACGCGCCGCGCGCTCCAGGCCTACGACGATCGGCTCTGCAAAGAAGTTTCCGCGGTGGTGCTGCGCAATCGGGGAGCCGGTCCGTTCGGGTTGCTGAACATGCTCGACGAGCGCTGCGGCGGCATCTTCGACGACATCGACAGCGTGATTCCGCCGGCGGAGCGCGAAGCGTTCATGGCCCGGTACAAGGCGGCGGCAGGCTTCGCTAGGGACCAGCTGAACAGCGCCCCGCCGATCATTCCGCCGGGCGCGCGGGTCGGCAGAGGCTGAAGCGGTGCTGCGTCACTACGTGTTCTTGCGCTACCGCCCCGGCACGACCGACGAGCACATCACGGCGTTCTGCGAGCGAATGCACGCGCTCCGCGGCTCGATCGAGGAGATCCGTCACCTCGAGATCGGCCGCGACGAGCTGCACGACGCCCGCAGCTGGGACGTCGTGCTGATCATGGCGTTCGACTCCGTCGACGCGCTGCGCGCCTACCAACGCCACCCGGCGCATCGGGCGGTGATGGCCTTCAACGACCCGTTCGTCGCGGACGTCGCGTCGGTCGACTTCACGAGCGGCGCGCAGTAGTCCTCGTCTCCCTCCGCCGCGACGGAGAGAGTCCGTCCGCGGCGACTAGAGGCCCTTGCTCTGGTAATCCCAGGATGGATCGCGGCAAAGCCCGCAGTCCGGACCGACGAACGTCCGGGACGCTTCGGTGCTGCCGCGCAGCTGCCAGTCGAGCCAGGCGATCACGACCTCGGCCGCCACGCCACCGTTCGGCTCCCAGTACGTGCCGCCGTGACCCTTGTCGATGCTCGCGACCGCGATCGGCACATGATCGACCTTCGCGTAGTCGTCCATGCCGTTCGCGTACGCGATGTCGCTCGGACCGCCGAGCACGTAGAGCGTCGGCGTATGCAGGTCCTTCAGCCGATCCTTCGTCTCGACCATGCCGCCCATGCGCGTTTCGCCTTCGATGAAGAGTCCGCTGTTCATGACGACGACGGTCTTCACGCGCGGGTCCGCCGCGATCGAGAGCGCCTGAATGCCTCCGCAGCTGAAGCCGGAGATCGCGATCTGCTCGGGATCGATTCGGCCGTAATAGGGGCTGCCCTCGCGCTCGTTCTCCGCGAGCGCCCAGTCGATTGCCGCGGTGAGCTGCGCCGGACGCGTCGGCGCATAGCTCTCGATGCTCGCGCCCTCGGGCCGCGGCGGCGCCTCGGTCTTGCCGGGGCCGTTGTGGATGCCGCCGGGGGCAATGGCGAGATAGCCGTGCGACGCGACGTTCAAGAGATGCAGCCGCGCGCTCGCGCCGTCGTTCGAGCACCCGCCGTTGCCGAACACGTAAACGCCGAGCTTCGTGTCGCCGAGGCTCGCGAGATCGGCGGGCCGGTAGACGACCTGGTCGGGCAGGCCGGGGTCGATTTCCTTGATCGGCGTGAACGGACCGGTGCCGGGCGTGTCCGGAATCGCGTCTTGATTCTGCGGGGGCTGCGCCGACGCGGCGCCTGCCGCGGCGACGATCACGGCTGCAATCGCTGCAGCGATTCTGTTAGAGCTCATTGTGATCTCCGCAAGAAGGCCGAAGTCTTGGTATTTCTTCTTCGCGTCAGCGATGCTACCGGCTGCTCACGTCACTGTCAGCCCGACGTATCTGCCGTCATGCCGAGCAAGAACGAAAAGATTGGAAGCACGGTGCGGATCGTTGCGCTCTGCTCCGTTTTGTCGGCCGGGACGTTGCACGCGGCCGATCCCACAGGATCGGGACCGGAGCCTGCGATCGTCTACTCGGAGCAATCGCTGCCGACGCACACGATCTATCGCCCGGAGAACCTGCGAGACGACCGTTACCCGGTCGTGCTCTGGGGGAACGGCTCGTGCGTCAACAGCAGCTTCGGTTACCGGGAGTTCCTCGCCGAGGTCGCGTCGCACGGCTTCATCGTCGTCGCGATCGGCCCGTATCGCGATTCTCCGGCACCGCGTCAGCCGCGGCCCGCGGATCCGGCCGAGTGGCCGCCGTTCGAGACGCACTACAGCCAGTTGCTCGATGGCCTCGCGTGGCTCGAGGCCGAGAACGGCCGGGAAGGTAGCGCGTTTCACGGCAAGGTCGCGACCGACAAGGTCGCCGTGATGGGACATTCGTGCGGCGGCCTGCAGGCGGTGAAAGCGTCGGTGGATCCGCGCGTGACGACCGTGCTCGTGCTGAACAGCGGCATGTTCCCCGACGGCGATCAGTACATGATCCGTCACGAGCTCGAGCGCTCGATTCTCGACGAGATGCATGCGCCGATCGCGTACTTCATCGGCGGCGAGACCGATATCGCCTACGAGAATGCCGAGCTCGACTGGGAGGCGCTGCAGACGCTCGACATCGTCGCGATCAACGCGAACATGGACGTCGGGCACGGTGGGACGTACCGCATGCCGAACGGCGGGCCGTTCGCGCGCGGGCCGCTCGCATGGCTCGAGTGGCAGCTCAAGGACGACGCCGAGGCGCGCGCGATGTTCGTCGGCGAAGACTGCGGGTTCTGCACGGACAGCGAGTGGAGGTTGCGCCGTCACTTCCCCGAATGACGGCGCTTCGCGCCCCCGAATCAGCGGCAAGAAAAGCTGTCGGCAGAATTGGGGTCCCCGCCATCGTAGCGCGCCACCTGCGGGTAAGGGCAGAGCGGCCGCGTGACGCCGGGGAAAGCGCGCCCCGTTGCGATGATTCGATCCGGCGCCTGGCCTTCCTCGACCCACGCTTGAATCGCAGTCAGCATGTCGAACGTGTCCGTCGCCTCGCCGCCGGCGCAGTGCGTCATCCCGGGCACGAAGAACATCCGTGCCCAGTCGTGCGGCCCCTCGTCGTCACGGGGCGTAATCTTCGCGTACCAGTCTATCAGCGCGCCGGCCGACATCCCCTGATCGGACAGACCGTGGTAGACGATCAGCTTCCCGCCGCGGCCCGCGAAGGTCGAGTGGAGCGTAGCGATCGCATCGTTGATGGCCGCCGTCTCCGCCGTGAGGGCAACGTCGCGATCGAAATCGAACTCGAGCGGATCGAGGTCAGGGCGCGCCGGCGTCATTGCGAACAGGCGCAGCGTGTCGGCGCCGAGCGTGGCGTTCGCCGGCGGCCGGCCGTCGCTGCCGAGATGCATGGAGCGCCATGCGGGGTTTGCGATGCCCGTGTCGAACGTGAACGCGCCGTAGAGCGATTCGCCGCGCGAGCTGCGTGCGCCGCCGAAGATGTCGCGCAAGGCCACGACCTGTTCCTCGGCGAGACACTGTCCGCCGGCGTCGTTACCGGCCGTGCCGCACTGCAACGACCCGGGATCGAAGCTGCAGGCCTCGAAGTCGTTGATCATGCCGTCGGCGAGCCCGTCGAGCGCATCGCACTGGGCCGTGACGGCATCCGCGACGGCTCGGAGCTGCGCGTCCGTGAACGCGCGAGACAAGTCCGGCTTGCCGTCCTCGCCGATCGGAGCGATGCGGGTGACGGTCTGCAGGCTGTACACCTGGTTCACCGCGATCCGTGTCAGATTGAACGCGGGATCGCCTGCGACGACGCCGTCGAACTCGAGCGGCAGCCGCTGCGCGGCGAGCATCCCTTCCCGGCCGCCCGTCGAGCAGCCCATGAAATACGAGTACTCGGGTCCGCGGCCGTAGAAGCGGTGGATGATGTCCTCGGCCTCGTACGTGGTGCGCTGCACCGCCTGATACGCGAAGTCGAGCTTCGCCTGCTGATCGACCGCGAAGCTCGAATCGACGATGCTCCGGCCCCGATGCCCGCCGTCGGTGCTGACGACGGCGAACCCGCGGGCGAGGGCCGACGGCGCTCCGGAGACGTTGCCGAAGGCCGGATTCAACGCACCGTTCAGGCCGCCGCCGCCTTGGAACAGGAAGCGGCCGTTCCACTCGAGCGGCAGCCGGAGCTCGAAGCCGATGCCGAGGGAGACGCCGTCGATCGACGACGGCCGGGCGTCGAGCGTCACGCGCAACAGGCAATGCGCAGGCGCGGGGGCCTGCGGAGGGGCGTCCGATGCGGCCTGCCATTCGGCGGCATCGACTCGGAACCTCGGAGCGTCGAGCGCGGCGAGCTCCTCGCACGCCGCTCGTGACTCGGCCTCGTCGGCTAGAGCGGAGTGGGCCGCGCAAGTCAGGAGCCCGAGCACGACGGAAGAGCTGACTATCCGGTATTGCATGACCGTCCTCGTTGTTCTTTTCAGCGAAAAGGATACGCGCAATCGCGTCGTTGGCGACCCCGTTCGCCGTTTTTCCGCGCTTTTCGGCGATTCGTGCGGGACTTTCGCACGGCGCTCGCCTAATGAGATGATCGGGTCGTGCTCGCCGCCTGGCGCCGAGCCGCCCGGGGGAGGAATCCAAATGAGCAAGACGCTTGCGGCCATCGGCGGTGTGCTCCTGCTGATCGCGGCCGCCGAGTCGCCGGCGCATCATTCGGTATGGGCCGAATTCGACCGAGATCGCCCCGTCGAGATCAGGGGCCGGTTCATCGAGATGGACTGGGTCAATCCGCATTCGTGGGTGCATTTCGAGGTGACGACCGACGACGGGGAGAAGATCGTGTGGGCCGCCGAGACGCCTCCGCCGAACCAGCTGATCCGTCAGGGCTGGCGGCGTAGCGACATTCAGCCGGGCGACGAGATCGTCGTTCACGGGTACGCGGCGCGAAACGGCTCGCTGCGTCTATGGGCGCGGAACGTGGCAATCGTGGCTCGGGGCGGACAGGCGCTGCCCGAGCCGAAGACGGTCCTCGCGTTGCTCGACCCGAACCCGGAAGGCATTCCGGACGGCGTGCTGCCCGGGCGCCGATGAGCGGTCGCGACCGGCGAGCGGCGTTCATGGCGAGAGGCGCGCGGCTTCGCGCGGCCGCGTTTGCGCTGGTCGCGGCGAGCTCTTGCGCGATGCTCTCATTCGCCGATGCCGAGGACTTCTCACCAGCGAGAAACAGGTTCGGACAGCCGGACTTCGAGGGCATCTGGCAGGTGCTCGATCCCGCGCCGCACTACGACATCGAGCCGCACGGCGCGAGCTACGGCGTGCCCGCCGGCCTCGGCATCGTCATCGACCCGGCCGACGGCCGTATTCCGTACACGGCCGAAGGGCTCGCGAAACGCGACGCGAATCGGGCGAACCCTTCCGCCGATCCGTTCGCGCGCTGCTACAAGCCCGGCGTTCCGCACCTGATGTATCTGCCGTTTCCGTTCCAGATCGTCCAGTCGCGCAATCTCGTGACGATCAACTCGGAGTACGTTCACAACACGCGTTTCATCTACCTGCACCGAGACGATCACTTCGGGGAAGGGGAGATCGACCTCTGGAACGGCGACTCGGTAGGGCGTTTCGAAGGCGACTCCCTCGTCACGGACGTCTTCAACTTTCATCCCGACGTCTGGCTCGACCGCTCGGGCAACCACGCCGGCGGACCGACTCTGCGCGTCAACGAGCGCTTCACGCTGATCGATGCCGATACGATCCGCTACGAGGCGACGCTGAACGACCCCGAGAACTTCACGCAACCGTGGACGATCCGCGTCTACCTCTATCGGCACAAGGATCCGAGGAAGCAGATTCTCGAGTACGAGTGCCAGGCTTATGCCGAGAACTCGCTCGGTCCGCCCGAGCTGCCGGAGGTGCGATGACGAGCAGGGCGGCGGCCAGGGCGCTCATCGCCGTGTCATCGATGCTCTGCGCCGTGCTCGGCTCGGCGCTCGCCTCCGCGCAGGACGTGTTCCGCGCGGAGCAGCCCGCAGGCCCCCCGCCGGAACCCGGGCCGATCACGCGTATGCCGGACGGGAAGCCCGATCTCAGCGGCAACTGGAGCATTGCGGTCAGCATCGGCGACATCTCCGCGCACATCGTCCGAATCGACGGCGAGCCGGTCGACGCCGACGAGCGGGCGATTCCATACACGCCGGTCTATGCGCAGCTCCGCGCGGAAGCCGAGAGCCGGGCGTACGAGGAGCCGGAGCTCCACTGCTACATGTCGGGCGTGCCGAGCCACCTGTGGCGGCAGGCATACTCGGGCGCCGGGCTGATCATTCAGCAGAACGAGGACTACATCGTCTTTCTGCACGAGTTCCAGGGCTCGCGCCGGATCGTGCCGCTTTCGGGGCGCGCGCACATTCCGGATCCTATTCGCCTCTTCATGGGCGACGGCGTCGGCCGCTGGGAAGGCGACACGCTCGTGATCGAGACGACGAACCTGACCGGGATCACGTGGCTCGATACCGACGGTAACCGGCATTCCGATCGGCTCGTCGTCACGGAGCGGTTCACGCCGATCAACGACGACCACTACAGCTACGAGGCGACGTTCGTCGACCCGGAAGCCTACACGGCGCCGTGGACGATCGCGGCGCCGATGACCCGAGGCAGCGATCCGAACGCCGAGATTCTCGAGTTCGCATGCATCGAAGGCAACACCGATCACCTCCATTACACGGAGGAGGTCGGCGGCTCGTCGTCACGGCTCGGGCCCGACACCCGCTGATTCCACCGAAGAGGGTTCACGCCGATGAAGAGTCGCTCGGCCGCATTCGTCTCACTCGTGTCGCTCGCAGCGGTATGCGCCTGGGCGGCAACGGCCTCCGCGCAGCCATCGTCCGACGGCGCGCTGCCCACGTTGACGGCCGCCGACATCGACGAGATGTTCGAGCGCGTCTCGAACTGGGGGCGCTGGGGCGACGACGATCAGCGCGGCACGCTGAACCTGATCACGCCCGAGAAGCGCCGCCAGGCGGCCGCGCTCGTTCGCGAAGGCATCTCGGTTTCGCTGTCGCAGGATCTGTCGTCGGTCGAAGCCGTCGACAACACGATGCCGCTCGAGCTCGTGATGACCGCGCAGCCCGGGTCGCCGGTCGCGATGGACGAGCTCAGGATCTTCTACCATGGGCTCACGTACGCGCACATCGATGCGCTCTGCCACGCCCGCTATAAGGGCAAAGCCTATAACGGCTTCGATGCATCCGACGCGAGCGAGACCGGCTGCGCGACGTCGGGCGTCGAGCATTTGAAGGACGGCGTTTTGTCGCGCGGCATCCTGATCGACGTGCCGCGGCTGAAGGGGGTGCCGTATCTCGAGCCGGGCACGCCCGTGCTCGCGAGCGACATCGAGGCGTGGGAGCAGAGGGCGGGCGTCACGATCGGGCCCGGTGACGTCGTGCTCGTGCGCACCGGGCGCTGGGCGAAACGCGCGGACATCGGTCCCTATAGCCTGCAAGGCGGATCGCCCGGCGTTCACGTCTCGGCGCTGCCGCTGCTGCGCGAGCGGGACGTCGCGGTGCTCGGCACCGACGTCGGCCTCGACGTGATCCCGGCCGGGGTCGACGGCGTCGTGATTCCGACCCATACCGTCGCGATAGCGGGCATGGGGCTCCTGATCATCGATAATGCGGATCTCGAGACGCTGGCCGAGACCGCGGAGCGTCTCGGGCGCTGGGAGTTCATGTTCAGCGTCGCGCCGATCCCGGTCGCGGGCGCGACGGGCTCGGTCGTGAACGCGATCGCGACGTTCTGATTAGGGGGAAGAAATGTCGATGTTGACGAGGGCGGCCTTCGCCGTCGTGCCGCTCGGCGCGCTCGCGAGCGCGCTGACCGTTTTCGCCCAGACGGCGGACTTCGTGCCGGTCACGGACGAGATGCTTCAGAACCCGGATCCGGCCGACTGGCTGATGTGGCGCCGGACGCTCGACTCGTGGGGACACAGCCCGCTCGATCAGATCGACAAGAGCAACGTCGCGAGCCTGCGCCTCGTCTGGACGCGCGCGCTCGGTCCCGGGATGCAGGAGGGCACGCCGCTCGTCTACAAGGGCGTGATGTACTTCCCGAATCCGAGCGATCTGATCCAGGCGATCGATGCGGCGACCGGCGATCTGCTGTGGGAGTATCGCCGCTCGCTGCCTGCCGATCTCGGCGAGTACTTCCCCGTCCCGTCGATCAACCGCAACCTCGCGATCTACGCCGATACGATCATCGACACGAGCGCGGACGACTACGTGTTCGCGCTCGACGCGCGCACCGGCGAGCTCCGCTGGCAGACTCGGATTCTCGACTACCGGCGCGGCGCGCAGCAGACGTCCGGGCCGATCATCGCGAACGGCAAGATCATCTCGGGAAGAGGCTGCGAGCCCGAGGGCGGCCCCGACGCGTGCGTGATCACCGCGCACGACGCGCGCACGGGGGAAGAGCTCTGGCGGCGGCGGACGATCGCGGCGCCCGGCGAGCCGAACGGCGACTCGTGGGGCGACCTGCCGGACGAGGACCGCTGGCACGTCGGCAGCTGGCTCGTGCCGAGCTACGACCCGGAGCTCGAGCTCGTGTACGTCGGCACGTCCGTCACGTCGCCCGCGCCGAAGTTCGCGCTCGCGGGCAACGACCTGAAGTATCTCTACCACAATTCGACGCTCGCGCTCGACGCGAACACCGGCGAGATCGTCTGGTACTACCAGCATATCGTCGATCACTGGGATCTCGACCATCCGTTCGAGCGGCTGCTCGTCGACACCGTCGTCGCACCGGACAGCCGCTCGGTCCCGTGGATCAATCCGCGCGTGCGTCCTGGGGAGCGGCGCAAGGTCGTGACCGGGATCCCCGGCAAGACGGGCATCGTCTACACGCTCGATCGCGAGACCGGCGAGTTCCTCTGGGCGCGCCCGACCGTCGAGCAGAATGTCGTGCTCGACATCGACGGCGCGAGCGGCGACGTCGCCGTGAATCCGGAGACGCTGTTCGTCGAGCTCGGCCAGGAGCGCTTCGTGTGCCCGACGGCGCTCGGCGGCAAGAACTGGCCGGCGGGCACGTACGATCCTGCGGCGAACGTGATGTTCTTCCCGCTGCAGAACACGTGCATGACGGTTGCGCCGATCACGGCCCGGCCGACGCTCGAATCGTTGTACGGCATTCGAACCGACCAGCGCATCACGCCGAATCGCACCGAGGTCGGCAGCATCTATGCGATCTCGGTCGAGACCGGCGAAACGTTGTGGCGTTACGACCAGCGGGCCGCGGTGCTGTCGCTCTTGTCGACGGCCGGCGGGCTCGTCTTCGGCGGCGATGCGAACGGGCGTTTCCGTGCACTCGACGCGGCGACCGGCGAGGTGCTGTGGGAGATCAACCTGGGCTCGCCGGTGTCGGGGTATCCGATCAGCTTTGCGGTCGGCGGCAAGCAATACATCGCCGTGAGCACCGGCTCGTCGCTGACGGCGCTCGGCGCGAATCGGCTGACGCCGGAGCTTCAGCCGAGCTCGGGCAACAATCTGTTCGTGTTCGCGCTGCCCGACTGAAGCGCGGGGACGACGGCTCGACCATAAAAAAAAGGGGGGAACCATGGCTCATCGCAGCGGGGCTTGGGATACGTCGTACGAGTGGAAAGCGGTTGCGTTGCTCGGTCTCGGTTTCGGTCTCGTCGGCCTCGACCGGTGGATCATCGCGCCGCTCTTCCCGTTCATCGCCGCGGATCTCGGGCTCGCCGACGGGGAGATCGGCCGGCTCGCCGGAATACTCGGCGTGATGTGGGGCGTCTTCGCGATCTTCTCGGGACGCCTGTCCGATCGCATCGGCCACCGCAAGGTGCTGATCCCAGCGATCATTCTGTTCTCGCTGATGTCGGGGCTCTCGGGTGCGGTGCACGGGCTGATGACGCTCGTGCTGATCCGCGCGCTGATGGGCGCGATGGAAGGCACGTACTGCCCGACGAGCTTCACTGCGGTCGCGGCAGCGTCGAAGCCCGAGCGCCGCGGCTTCAATCAGGGGCTGCAGCAGAGCGGATTCGCGCTGCTCGGACTCGCGCTCGGGCCGATCATCGCGACGCAGCTCCTGACCGTCGTCCCGTCCTGGCGCTGGGTGTTCTGGATCGTCGCGGTGCCGGGCTTCGTGATCGGCGCGCTGCTTTTCTTCGTGCTGCGGGAGCCCAAGGACGCGCCCGCCGGAGCGCTGATCGGCGCGACCGAGACCGATGCGCGCTGGCTCACCGTGCTCAAGACCCCGAACATCGTGGTCTCGATGCTTGCGCTCTTGTGCGCGATGGCGTGCGTGTTCGTGCTGAGCGCGATGGTGCCCGTCTATCTCGTGAACGCGGTCGGTCTCACCGCGACGCAGATGGGCGTCGTCACGTCCGCGATCGGCTTCGGCGGGTTCTTCGGCCAGTTCGGCTGGCCGGGGCTCTCGGACTTCTTCGGCCGTAAGCCGCTCGCGATCTTGGGCTTCGTATCCGCGGCGCTGACCGTATGGTGGTTCGGGAACGTCGGCGCGAGCGTCGTCGGACTTTTCGTGCCGTTGTTCCTGTGCTCGTTCTTCTGCCTCGGCAACATCGCGCTGATCACCGGGCCGATCGCGACCGAGTCGGCGCCGCGCGGACTGATCTCGTCGGCGATCGGCATCGTGGTCGGCGCGGGGGAGATCTTCGGCGGCGGCGTCGCGCCGTATATCGCGGGCGGTATCGCCGATCGCTACGGCTTGCCGAGCGTGCTGTACGTCGCGCTGACCGGCGTCGTGCTCGGCGTCTTCGTGTGCGCGTTCCTGAAGGAGACCGCGCCGCGGAAGCTGGTCGCGCAGCCGGCGGAGACCTAGTAGTGCAGCGAGGGCACGAGCCGCCGTCGCCGCCGCAGATCGTCGCCGACCTCGCGCACGGCCACATTGCGGCGCGCTGCCTGCACGTGATCGCGGATTTCGGCGTCGCAGATGCGCTCGGCGACGAGCCCGCGTCTGCCGCAGAGCTTGCGGAGCGGACCGGGCTCGATGCCGATGCGCTGCACAGGATGCTCAGGCTGCTCGCGACCTACGGCGTCTTCGCGCACGAGGACGGTGGCTACGTGCACACGCCGGCGTCGCGGCTCTTGCGCAGCGACCACCCGGAGTCGCTGCGCGCGTTCGCGCGGATGCACGGGCTCGAGCCGATGTGGGGCGGCTTCACGGGGCTTGCGCACGCGGCGCGAACCGGCAGGCCGGCGCGCGGTTGGCCGGCGATGCTCGAGCATCTTCGCCGTCATCCTGACGACGGCGCCGTGTTCAACGAGGCGATGGTCGGCAAGTCGAGGCGCGTGCTGCCGGCGATCATCGAGGCCTACGACTTCAGCCGCTGCGCGCGGATCGTCGACGTCGGCGGCGGTCACGGCCATCTGCTTCGCGCGATCCTCGAGCGCGCGCCTCACGTGACGGGCATTCTGTTCGATCTGCCGCAGGTCGTCGCCGAGGTGACGCATCCGCCGGCCGGCCTCGAGCTCGTCCCGGGTGACTTCTTCACCGATCCGCTGCCCGCGGCGGACACGTACGTGCTGATGGACCTTCTGCACGATTGGCCGGACGACGACGCGGCACGGATTCTCGCCGCCGTGCGCAACGCGGCGCCGGTCGGCGCCCGCGTACTGATCATCGAGACGGTGATTGCGGACGAGGACGGCCCGAAATTCGGCAAAGTGCTCGACGTGATCATGCTCGCGACGACGGGCGGGCGCGAGCGGACGGTCGCAGAGCACGGTGCGTTGCTTGCGAATGCAGGTATGCGGCTGGAAAGAGTACTCCCGACGCGGTCGCAGTATTCGATCATCGAGGCCGTTGCAGGAGCTTGACCCGGACTGCAACCGATGCGCGGGGTCAGTTCGATCCCGACGTTGCAAGGATGAGCCGCAAGCCGACGTCGAGAGCATCGAGGCTCCTCAAATGCCCGTGACGCTCGCAGGCTGCGAGCCAGGCAGTCATACGGAGCTTGACTCGTTCTTTTCGCGATAGCCGATACGGTGGAATGGATTCACCAACCCGCTGACCAGATGTCGCGAGTGAGCCGCGATACGTTTCAAGTAGCGGACGTACAGCACCAGCGCGGCCGCATCGCCCGCCGCGAGGTCGGTGACTTGGCCAGAGACGATCCGTCCCACCAGTTCTTCGCACTCGGCGGAAAGCTGCTCCTTGTAGGTCACCATGATGTGGCGGGCCTTGTCGATGTCGCTGTTCTTGAAGGTTTCCACCATCTCGCGGAAAAGCTCTCCGACACGCACCTCGATGTCGGCCACTTCGGCCTCGAGCGAGCCGCCGTGGAGGCGTCGCGGGTGCCAGCGAGCGAGATCGTAGGTGTTCTTGGCATAGTCGCCGATGCGCTCGATGTCGATGACCACGTTGATCAGCACGAGACCGGAAGGCAAGTCAGCCGGGCCGCTTACGGCAAGGTGCGTCATGACCTTGCGCCGTACGTCGCGTTCGAAGCGGTTGACGTCCTTGTCGAGCTTGTAAATATCGATTTCCACCGCGCCGTCATCGCGCCGACGCAGTGATTCGACCGAGGCCTCAAACATGTCGAGGCCGATGTCGAGCATCTGATGAGACTCGCGCAAGGCCTGCGTATAGAGGTCGTCCTTGGTGAAGATCGACAGGACATTCTTCCAGGTAGACATGGCCTAGCCCTTCAATGAAGGAGTATTACTGCTGAAATCGGAATCGCGAAGTAAAAGAGCAAGATGAACGCCACGGGCATTATCGGCCGGCGGTAAGCCCATCTGCCCATGCCCACTGCGACGCTCACCGGGATCCTGCGCACGGCGGGAACCGGCCAAATGATCAGAATCGAGATGACATTGAACAGCAGGTGCGCGAAAGCGACCGCCACCGCCGCCGGGTTCGCTGTGGCGAGCGCGGCCAGAATCGCCGTGAGGGTCGTCCCGACATTGGCGCCGAGGCTGAAAGGGTAGAGCTGACTCAGCTTCAAAACACCGGCAGCGGCCAGCGGGATGGCCAGGGAAGTCGGGATCGAGCTCGACTGCACGGCGAACGTGAGCAGCGTTCCGAACAGCATCGCCCGAGCGGCCGTGCGAAACAGGTGCGTGTCGAAGAAGTGCTCGAGCCGGGTCAGCATCAGGCTGCGCAGCAGCTTGACGATTGAAATGAGCATCCCGTACGTCAGCCCGACGGCGACGATCAGCAGAATCACCGGCTGCTCTCTCACCAGCCACGCCAGCCCCTCGATGGCGGGCAGCGTGGCCCAGCGCAGCGGATTGGCGAGATGCATGCCGCCGACGTCCTGGAATGTGGTCCCGAGGAACGCGGCGAGACGCGACAGCGCACCCGTGGCGATCTCGAGCGGCAGCAGCACGAGCACTCCCGCAACGTTGAACATGCAATGCACGGATGCCGCGCTAATGGCTCTCTGCAGCTCCCGTGGACGTCTGAAGTGGCCCCAACGAGACGAGCATGCTGGTGATCGTCGTACCGAGGTTCGCGCCCATGATCATCGGCACGGCGCCTTCGAGCGAGATCGCGCCCCCCGCGACCATGCCGACGATGATGGACGTCGACGTGGAGGAGCTCTGCACCAGCGACGTCGCCAAGATGCCGACGAAGAGGCCGAAGATCGGATTCTCGGTCGTCTCGAGCACGGCCTCGGCGAACTCGCGGCCAAACAGGTTGAACGCGTGCGCCATCGCGCCGATCGCCGCGATGAAAAGGTACAGGCTCGCGAAGATCCCCAAGACCTTCAGCTGAACGAGTAATCGCTTTTGATTGTTCAGCGCTGTAGCCACCGCGCAAGCCTTCGCCCCCACCCGAGCCGGCGGCCATTCTGAGCGAGCGGGCCGGCCGGGGCAAACCGCTCGGCAGGACGATCGGCGCGCTGCCGCCGCCAGGCTCGAGGAGGAGGCGAATAGCCGCTCGTCGAAGTTGACCGCTGCGATCCGGAGGGCAGTTAATGTCTGGAATCCAAGAGAGGGGGACGGCGATGCCTGTCAAACATTCTCGTCGCGATTTTCTAAGTCGCGGCGCTCTGCTCGTCGCCGTAGCGGGTCTCGGGTGCACCCGCGGGTGGGCGCAGGCGCCCGCTACGTCACGGCCGAGACGGCTTTCGGCACTCGGCGGCAGGCTCAGATCGCCGCACACGATCGAGGTTCCGTTCGCGTTCCACAATCTCGATGAGTCGCGGCTGACGGCCGGGAGCGCGACGGCGCCCGCGCTTGCAGACAAGGTGAGCGACGCGTGGCTCGCGTTCGCGCGCACTGGGAACCCGAGCACACCGAAGCTGCCGGCGTGGCCGCCGTACGATGCAGGCAAGCGTGCGACGATGGTGTTCGACGACGTCAGCGCGGTCGCCGAGGACCCGATCGGCGCGGAGCGCGCCGTCATGTTCGAGGCGCTCTACCCAAGCTGATGTCGGTACGGCCACATTGCGCGGCGCGTGGTGTGATACTCAGGCCGCCTTTATTGCCGGCCGCCTCGTAGGACCTTCACCACGACGGTCGCCGGGAAAGACTGTCGC